>Ga0066639_10000161_pt1 | contig 53872 bp, 51 predicted proteins | sample CryGeyCG2114_010_2_FD_59504 | JGI IMG/M metagenome (GOLD analysis project Ga0066639, IMG submission 59504) | Groundwater microbial communities from aquifer - Crystal Geyser CG10_big_fil_rev_8/21/14_0.10 | ecosystem: Environmental > Aquatic > Deep subsurface > Groundwater | place: USA: Utah...
CCCGCCTCGCGCACCTCGGGATCTCCCTTCATCTCTTCGTTGATACGGATATAGAATTTGTTCAACTCGTGGATCGGGTCGCGGGCAATAACTTTTTCGTCACCGTATTTTTTGTAGGCATGCAGCAGCAATCCAAACTGGGTTCCCCAATCTCCCAAGTGGGTGTCTGATTCTACCTTGTACCCTGCAAATTTCAAGATTCGGAAGAGACTGTCTCCTAAGACTGCGTTCTGTAAATGACCCAAATGCAAAGTCTTGGCAATGTTCGGCTGAAAATATTCCAGCAACACCTTCTCCGCACCTTGACCTTTACCGCCGCCGAACTTACTTTTCTTTTTCAAAACTTCTTCTACTGTTTTGACCAAGGCTTTGTCGCCGAGATAGAAATTAATGAACCCGGGGCCGGCTATCTCGATTTTCTCAAAGACAGAATCCTTGCCGGTCAAAAGTTTCTCCCGAATTTTCTCAGCCAACTCCCGTGGGGAAAGTTTTACCACTTTGGCATAGACTAGAGCGACATTGCTAGAATAATCCCCCATTTTCTCCGGCGGATTATCCACCGAAAAACCCTCGGTTGGCGGGACCTTTAGGGCTTTGAGAGTTTTTTCGATTTTTTTCCTGACCAGATGCTTCATATTCAAAAAAATAAAGCTCAGAACTTGTACTTTATTATACCAGTTTAACTTGCTAATATAAAGACTGTATGAGCCTGATTGTAAAGAACAAAAGAGCCTTCTTTGACTATGAAATCCTCGATACTCTCGAGGCCGGTGTTGTATTGACCGGCCAGGAAGCCAAGTCGGCCAAAACCGGCGGCATGCAACTTACCGGCAGCTTTGCGCGGATCGCTGGCGGCGAGGCGGTATTGCTGAACGCCCATATCAAGCCTTATAAACACGCAAGCGGCTTGGAGTCGTATGACCCCAATCAAACCCGCAAATTACTGCTACATAAAAAAGAAATTGATCGTCTCACCGGAAGAATTCAGGAAAAAGGCCTGACCCTCATTCCTCTGGAAGCCTATACGGTACGCGGCCGGGTGAAGATAAAAATCGGCGTCGGTCGGTCAAAAAAGAAACTTGATAAAAGAGAATCGATAAAAAAACGCGAAACCAATATCAAAATCCAAAGAGCCACCAGACGGGCGATAGGCTAGTTAGTTTAGTTTTTTCAATACGAGAAATCCAATCTGAAACGTCAATATAAATTGACGTTTCTTTCTGAGTTTCCTAGACTGATATGAATTCCGAGGAGGAAAAGATGCAAACTGAATCCGAATACCGGAAAATCAGTCTCGGTCTAATAGACCGTGACCCGACCCAACCACGCAAAAACTTCCGCCAAAACTCGCTGGAGAAACTCGCCGCTTCTTTGAGAGAAGGCGGCTTGCTCCAACCGATTACCATCAAAGCAAACCCTCACTCATCCGGACGTTTTCTCGTCGTAATGGGCGAAAGACGGATGAGAGCCGCTGAGATTGCGGGTTGGAGGGAAATCCCTTGTTTCGTTCAAGCAACGGATAGGGATACTTGGGATGCGTCCTTCGAGGAGAACTTCCACCGTGAAGACCTCGACCTGATCGATCAAGCCAACGCCTTCTGTGAGGCATTATACGAGCGAGGTTGGGATGTGGATAGGTTGGTAAAAAAAACCGGCCTTTCGGCGACAACTATCCGCAATCGCATCAGACTGCGGTTACTGCCTGAAGAAATTCAGACGATGATCAGGGATGGCAGTATCAATCTGACCGCTGCTATGAACCTGGCTCAATACCATAACAAACGCCGGGCAATCTCGGTCGCGCGAAAACTAATTCGGGGAGAAGACGTACCGGAAGTTACGGACGCTCAAATGAGCGACCTGACCTCAGACGAACAAAGAGCAGATAGGATCGCAGCCAAACTGCCCCAGAGTGAGTCAAAGGTCCTCAAGCGAATCTCGGATTTCTCGTCTCGCGAACCGTCTTTCGTCGGTGTAGTTGTCGCAACGCTTCCTGAAGCAGACAAAGACAAGATGAGGAGAAGCTGGAACAGACGATCGAAAGCAAGCAAAGAGAGAATCATTGAGCGACTGGAGTCGCTTTCCCATCTCTGCAGGGAGGCCGCCGGTTACCTGCAGAATCTCGACAAACCGACTAAGGCTGCCGAACCCGCACCTCGTCGCTCCTCGCCCCTTAGCAGGCCCAAGCCAGCTTCACCGCTACCACCTCCATCTCCTGACCCGAAACCAACACTGCCTACACCGGAAGATGCTCTGCTAGGCAACCGCGTTCTCTTTGCGCTGTTCTCAGCAAGTCCTCAGACCTTAAATCGAAAGGTGCTGGCAAAACGCCTGGGAAGCAAGCCCGCTACTGTCGAGGGGGTCGTTCACCTCGGTCTTCGTGCAGCCATCCAAAGCTTGCCTTTCCGCACGCCAAAAGCCAATTACCATAGAAATCAACAGGCGCTCATTTCCAGGTGTTGCGGAATCTGTCAAAAATTTGGTATCCGCAGAGCCACCGAACTGATCACGGTACTCAACAAATTCAAGCAGACTCCTGACGACGTTGATCTACATGGTCTCGTCAAATAACTTCCAACCGGTTCACCCCGGTTTTTTTTGCCTTCAAAACAAATAAAAAAAGCACTAAAAAGTGCTGGATTATTATCATCTTTCTGGTGAGGCTTACGGAACGATTATTGTACTATGGGTTGGGTTGAAGCTATTGGCGATTTTAAAAATTCGTCAAAAATTTTTGGAGAAATGTATTATAAAAATATTCCAAAGACCGGGCACTTTAAAAATTTTTATACTCTAGCGCCGAACAGCCTTCACAATCGTGAGAAGGACGATTGCACCGAGTAACGCGACAAGGAAACTATAAAGGTTAAAGCCGGATACCCCGCCCACACCCAGAGCGCTCATGATCCAGCCGCCTAGGATTGCGCCAATGATACCGACGATGATATTGAGCACAGCTCCTTGCTGCGCATCTGTTTTCATGATTATGGAAGCAACCCATCCCGCCAAAGCGCCAAGTATTATCCAAAGTATTATTCCCATATAAAATTTTGTTTAATTATTTATCTTGTTGATTCAACTTTTCCGCAGCCTCCGGGGTGGAAACTTTTTTGCCCATAACGAGGAGTCTGGTAATCGCCAAGGCAACAAGCCAATATACTAGCATGGCAAGTAAAGTAGTCCATTCAAAAATACTTCCCTCTACTCTGGTAATTTTAAAGACATTCAAGAAAGGAGCGGCAAATACACGAGTAATACCATAGATAAGGCTCGTAAATCCTGCGTCAGGGTTTGCGCCGAGCAGTTTGAGCACAAAACGAAACACGAGCAAGACTTCAAGAAGACCGGTAATATACCAGACAATTTGCGTCCCACGAAACAATGGTTTCGTAGTGGGTGAGTTATATGAATCCATATTTATCTTCTTTCCTGAATTATCGCTTACATATTCATCATACACCCTATATCATAAAATAGATAGTACAAAAAACACCTGATTGAATCGGGTGTTTTTTGGAGCTGGCGGGTAAACTCCGTTCAGTTCAGCTTAGCTGAGCTTCGCTTACCTTAATCGCCACCTCTCCCATTGTTAAACTCCGCCAAGGCATTCTTAAAATCTCCTGATAAAAGTTTTTCCTGAATTTGATTTGAGATAAATCTCAAATCTTTTTGCTTCTTGTTCTTCAGAGAAAGCTAAATACGTTTCCACAACCCAAGGCAAATGTCTTTTACTGCAGCTTTTATGCTTTGCGTTGTTATGTTCTGCCAGGCGCTTTTCAAATCAGAAGTGTACCCGATATAAATTGCGCCTGGTTGTTTTTTGCTTTTGAGGATATATGTATAAAACACTGGCTCCAATTAAGCGAAGCCTTGCCGAAGTTTAATGGAGCTGGCGGGAATCGCACCCGCGTCCATAAGTCAATGAATACATATCTACAAGCTTAGCCGATTTTATTTTTTAAAACTCTAAACTAAAAAACCGACAAAATGTCCAAAGTTCGATCCGCGAGCAACTTCGGCCATTTCGTTTCGCGGAGAAACGAGCGACCGTCCGAAAATAATACGAGGCAGCTCCCTATCGGAGTCAGAAGCATTCTCGCCAATCACAATTAAGCTGCGACTGGAGCCATAGATGGCGCGAACGCCATTTTGACTGTGTTTACAAATGAGTTAGCATTTGTAGTCGTTGCAGTCAGAGCCTGCAACAGCTCTTGCTTGCCATGTATTTCAAGGAACAAATGTCGAAGCTAGACAGCCCCACGACGTATATATTTTACAGATTTTTAATGATTTGTCAATCTTTTATATTTACTCATAGCACTAACTGTGCTATTTTTAAATACTAAAAAGGAGGCAGTCATGATCGGCACGCAAACTACGCCGGACGTCACTAAGGCCCTAGTCTTTAAAATCTGTGCCTGTCTCCAGTACATGTTGGAGACCGCGGATGACACTGACGCGAAATACCGGGACGTTGAACTAGAAATCGGTGATGAATTAGAGAACGTCATCAAAGCCTTGATCGCCGCAAAAAGGCTCGGCGCCGTAACTTACTCTCGAGACTTGCTCGGCAAGTTAAGGGAAAAGGAGTTTCGCCAAGAATTGACCGGCCTTGCCGTGCTCAACATGGGCGAGCATGTCGCTGGCGTGCTCACCAAAATACTTCGAGAAAACGGGGTGCCAGAGGACATCTGTCTAGAAATCGAACTCAAGGCTTTTGCGGAGGAACCGAAATTCCCGCAACCACCTCAAGAAACCTCATAGCACTTCCCTATCCGTCAGCAGCGGCTGACGGTTTTTTTGTAACCTCCTTTGCCCGCAAAGCAAAGATAGGATCGCGGTTTGACGCTGTCGTAGTGGTATGCTATTTTTATTTGTTACAAATATGTGGAGGAAAGATGAAAAGGTAGTCCATATTTTGATGCAAGGATTTGCTCTGTGCAAATTCAGCGATCGCGTCCCTCGGTACTGGCCCGAAGGTCACTGGTGGGTTGGTTTCAATGATCCAAAAGATGCCAACTGCGAGACGTGCAAGGCGAAACTTGCGGATATGTCCGAGAGACAAAAAAAATCCGCAGCCCGATGAGGCTCCGGATGATTTCCTGGACTGACACCCATCATGTCTGGCTCGCGAGAGCCTTTTTTATAAGCAAAATAAAACTCCTACTTTTCTCATTTCCTTGCTCCCGATCATGACTCGACTTCTCTTGTCGCTTGAGGGTGGTCAATATGGGTTATGATAGCCTTGGATTTGTAAGTTCCGAATAATTTTCGAGTAAACTTTACCGGAAGCACTGACAGCCGGAACAAAATTACGAGAACACCGATGCAGCTGGCAACTAAACTCGGAGGCGGTAGTGAGCCGTACGGATCAGCCAGCCACGCAAACCAGGCTTGATTATCTAGAATGTATGCACGAGAAATGAACAAGGGATAGACCAGATACCCCAGTCGCAAGCAAGATCGCCAGAGTTTTGGCCCGATTTTTACCATAGCCGCATCGTAAGAAATTGACATCATAAAGGTCAAAATCAACATCGCGGTCAGGCCGAGCAGTTGGTCTCGGCTAATATCTCCTGTTAATGGACGGAAAAAAAAATTCTGCGGATCAATCAACATTAAAAGCAAAACATAACCAACTGCATACCAATAGCCGATCAAACCAAAATATTTTCGATAACTAAGTTTCGAGTCGAGAAAGTCCGTGTAAAAAGTAAATGTTCCAAACATAAAAGACACAGCAATCATAACCATAGCTGTAGAGCACAGAGCAAAAACGAAATTGCTAAACACCAACTCCTCTCGATAGAAATAAAAATACAGACACCAAAAAATATAAAAGCCAGTGCTCCACCAAAAAGCATTTCTCCAATGGGTTAGTTTTACTAGTTGAAGCTTTGTTTTTGTGTCTTGAACTTCCAACATTTGCCATAAGATTAACTAAAATTGAAAAAAATTACAAATTTGTCAGCACCGTTCTAAACATAAATAGTATCACCTTGAGACTTGACTACCTGGACAGATGCTGTTATACTTGTCGTACTAAAAATGCAAAAAAGATTCTTCCGCCCAAAACCGGAAAAAAAGCCGCTCGCCCGGATTAATGAACAAATCCGGGTTCCTGAAGTTCGTGTTATTGGTACGGACGGTAAACAACTAGGCGTAATGCCTACTTCCGAGGCGATTTCCCTTGCCCGGGAGCAGGACTTAGATCTTGTGGAGATCTCCCCTGTTGCTCAGCCTCCTGTTGCCAAAATCATCAATTACGACAAATACCGCTACCAACAAGACAAGGCGGCGCAGGCGCAGAAAAAACGCCAGAAGAAAATTGATGTCAAAGGTATTCGAATTTCAGTCCGGACCGGTCAACACGATCTTGAGTTCAAGGCAAAAAAAGCTGATGAATTTCTCAAAGATGGAGATAAGGTCAAGATAGACATGATGCTCCGCGGTCGAGAAAAGGCAAACCACGATTACGCGATGGGTCAAATGGATAAATTTCTTACCTTCGTGACCCAGCCGCACAATGTCGAAAGCAGGCCCAGTCGTCAGGGCGGCATTATTAGTACCACTATCGCCCCAAAAAATTAGTATTTATTTACACTATGTCAGGTAAAACCCACAAAGCAACCGCGAAAAGATTTTGGCTCACCGGAACAGGTAAGCTACGCCGCCGCAAATCCGGACAGGATCATTTTAATTCACGTCAGAAAGAAAAAATCATCAAAAGCAAGAGGAAAGACGAGACGGTAACAAAGAGCAATCCTCGTATCCGCGAACTCCTCCCTCATAAATAAATTACCCTCAATCAGACGAACGGTTACCTTTTAATACTAACTACTAACCACAACCTAACAACCAACATATGTCCAGAGTTAAACGAGGCAAATCAGCCAACAAGAGACGCAAGGGCCTGCTAAAGCTGGCCAAGGGCTACAAGTGGCGTCGCAAATCACATTACCGCGCTGCCAAAGAAGCTGTCCTCCACGCCGGTAGCCATGCTTTTTCCGGTAGAAAGATCAAGAAGCGTGATTATCGCAGCCTATGGATTACGAGACTTTCAGCTGCTGCCAAACTAAACGGCACTTCCTACAGCAAACTAGCTGGAGAACTCAAAAAATCTAAAATTGGCCTGAACCGAAAAATGCTATCGGAATTGGCAATCAATCATCCTGAAGTTTTCAAAAAAATTATCACCAAATAAAAGCTTTCAACAGCTTACAACCTCCCCAACAGGGGAGGTTTTTTGTACTACCGAGTATACTACCCCTACAAGCCAGTTCCTAAAAGCTGATAGCTAAAAACTGGTAGCCCTAAAGCTACCAGCTACAAGCTAATTCCTACTAGCTAAAAGTTATTGCTCAAATGCTCCGATATCGATCGCTGTACCAACTGGTACAATTTTTCCGTCAAAATCTACTTTGGCCGGGGTTGGGAAACCTGCATTTACAAGAGGAGAATCTGATAACAAACTAAAGTCTTTCTCAAAAATACTCGTAAACTTTGGGTCTATGGACAAAGAATGCTTGTCAGTGCCACTGACTTGAGATAATTGATCGAGGTTCTCATAAGTTTTTTCACCCCACAGAGCAACAGCTTTGCGACCCACCAAGTTATTGTAATCCATCTTCAAATCTTCTTGCGAGGATTCAGACACTACTGCATACTGGAGAGCGTCAAAGACATTGTTATTATAGACCTGTAGTTCTCTGTTCTGCCTCAATACCAGCCCGTATTGAGAAATCCCGCCGCCTAAGCCGTAAATAGTGTTATCAGTAAACCACAGATTGAACGAAGACTCGATAACAGCACCATTCAGCTGATTGCCGTAGAGGAGATTAGAGTAAATCTTCGTGTCCTGGGCACCGAGAGCATGGAGTCCCCCACTGCCGAGTTGTCCGGTGATTAAATTTTGGGTAACTTCGTTTCCACCCAGTGAGTCTTTAAACACAAGACCAAAATACCCGCTATTCTCCGTCCCGTTGTTACGAATATTATTTTGTTGTATGAAGGTTGCAGCCGGGCGGATGATAACCATACCACTTCCTATATTGTTTTCTATGTCGTTACCAAAAACGCTCCCTCCAACCAAACCGTTCAATTTCATACCGTTGGTGCTGTTGCCTCTAATTGTGTTTTTTATCAACATTGCGTTGACATTGTCCTGACCATAAACAGCACTACCCAAGTCAATGGGAACCTCTTGTCCATTTTTTTCAAAAAGATTATTCTCGATCCTAGCGTTCGAGGTTTTGATCAGGGAGAGACCAAAAGCGCCTGCAGAAGAAACAGTGCTATTTCTTAAAGTAATGTAACTTGAATTTTTTATCAGTGCAGCTCCACCATCGGTTGCTGACGTGGTGTTTGAGCCGACGAAATCAATCCCTGACACAGTGACAAAACTCTGACCTACTATATGCAAAGCAGAACTCCTGACCGCGGCGGCAATCTCGTGTTCTGATGGGCTGAGGTTGTCGGTCGTCCACACCAGAACTTGATCTAACCCATTGTAATACCATTCCCCTGGCGCATTTAAGTCCTCGTATTTTAGCTCGTACTTCAACAGCTTCCCGTCTTGATAAATAGCATTCGGCATTTCCGAAACTCTTCGAGAGTATTTATTGCCACTGTCATGAATCCAGTCTGACAGAGTATCCAAAGCACTGACCACAGGAGGAGCCCCCTTACCATATGAGCTTAAATAAATCGGGTTAGCTAAAGCACCCGAGGAATTAACTTGAAGAGTCTGCCGATAAATTTCTCCGGCTTTCAGATAGATTTTGTCACCAGGTTGAAAATTATTACTCACGATATTATCAAGAGTCTTCCACGGCGCTTCCGGCGACCTACCTTCGAAATCATCGTTACCTGTCTTCGGATCGACATAGTACTCAACTCCTATGTACTGAGGAACCGCAGCGGTTTCGGCCTGAACCTTCATAATTCCCGTAACGATAGATGTTGTCAGAAATAAGGCTACGGCAACGAAAGCTCCCCAATGAAAATGGTGACTTGCGGAAAACCCATGCCACCGGTCATACCAGGAATACTTCTGACAAAGATTATTGTGTAAATTTTCCATTTTGTATCAATTTGAAATTATTTGCCTAAATTATAGCAAAACTACAAGAACTTGTCTTTGTGAAAATAAAAACCTCGTCAGCCGGGGCTGACGAGGTTTTCTAAACGAAGATTTATTGATTTTCTTCGAAGTCTTTGATGGCCTGAACAACTCGTCCATCTTCCTTGAGATCTTCAATGAAGAGAACGTGCTGGCGGTTGATGTACATTTCATCTACCGGGCCATGAAGCTCGTTGCCAAGCTTGACCAAAGAGAGCTGTTGCTGTTGAGTCGGAACTGATCCTGCTGTATCATCCGGAGTCCTAGTCTGTAGTACCGGAGTAACCTGCAGGTAATAGATATTGGCTAGTTTAACATAATCGTCCTCAACATTGGACATCTTGCCGAAATAGACTTGGCCATTGGTCAAGAAGACCGCTTGATAGTTGGCCTGGGCAATCATTGAACTGTTGGAACTAGAGAAAAGTTTGTCTTTGAACAATACTCCAACGACCGCCAAGATAATGACAATAGTCACTACCAAGACCCATGGTCCGACACCGCCTCGGCGCGCTCTTGGCATAGATTCATTCATACCGGAATCATAGGAACCGGCTTCTTGATCGCCGTCAAAAGAACGGCGCATACCTTCGGGGTTTCTTCTAAGATTGATGTTCATTTTTTTGTAATTATTTATAATTAATCAAACTGACACGATATGCGGGAACAGTTCGTCTCAACAAAGCAAAACTTTAAACTGTGAAGACTTTATTCCCAGATGAAACACCTCAATTTCCCTTTCGCTGACATCTGCTGTGATATTGAATGCAAAAAAATCAGAATCTACAAGCCCTCTTTGGGAAGGTGACTGGAGGCTGGTTTGAGGCTCTCTCTTAGCTGAAATTTGTGCTTGCCGACCAAGATTCATTCCCGGACTCTGTACGACCAAGCTGTATTGAGGACTGCTTCTGGCAACTTTAATGTTTGCTTCTTGATAGTTTAACTCGACAACCTTGATCTTAACTTTGTCCCACAACGGCAACTGCCTGACCACAGAAATTTCTGTTTGTGGCATATCGACGGTTAAACGAGGTAATACTTCCCTCTCTGACAAGCCGGAGGATACGGAAACCCCGACCGAGACCGCCCTACCTTCTCCAATCCAATTGCTCTGAATCTTGCTGATATTTACGATCTCTAAATTCTCGAAACTAAAAATGCCTGACGCAGCAAAACTAAACGCCTGCAGCCAGACAAATACGGCAATCAAAGCCCAAATTACAATTTTTTGGCCTTCCAACGGTTTTGGAACCGCTAATCCTGCGGGATTAAGCACTTTTTATGGTTTTTAGTTTCTAGAGTTTATCCACAATTATTATAAAATTATAACACTAGCAGAGCAAATTTCCAAAGTAAAAGTCAAATAAAAAACCGTCCCGGTTGAGGGACGGTGCCAAAGTAAAAATAAACTCAAAAACTACTGGGTTTTTGACCTCATCCAAGCTTTACCCTCGAACTTCAAATACAAAACAGGTACCATGACTAAGGTCAGCACGGTTGCGAAGGCGATCCCGAAAGCGACTGCCACGGAAAGCCCGCGCCAGAACTCATCGGCAAAAGCCAGTGGCGTAACTCCAGCTATCGTAGTTAGGGTCGTCATCATGATCGGCTCAAGCCGTGCTTCCCCTGCTTCAGATAGAGCATTTTTTATGGCCATTTTTCTGATATTGATATTGTAGTTGATCCGATCAATTAGAATGATAGCATCGTTGACGACAATTCCTGACAGCGCGACCACACCCAAGAAAGTTGAAAAGCCGAAATCTTGATTGGTTACCAATGTGCCAAAGACGACTCCGATAGTAGCCAGTGGCAGAGTCAGTAAAATAATAAACGGCTGCTTGAAACTATCGAATTGCAACACCAGAATGAACATAATAAGAATAACGGCGACAATCATTGAATACCAAAGCTCGGTGAAGGATTGCTGAATGTCTTCAACCTCTCCACCGAAAATTATTTCAACGTCTGAGGACAGGTTCATTTCTGAAACCTTCGCCTCAAACTGTTGCTGGATCTTGGCTGGGGTCGTGCCAGTTAGCTCAGCACGGACATTGACGATTCGCTTCAGATCCCTGTGCCTTATAGCCTCAACCGCCGGCGCCAAATCCAAGTCCGCCACTTGATCGAGTTTTACGATCTGTCCGGCGGGGGTAATAATGTTCAGATTGGAGACCTCTTCAATCGAGGCAGGTTTCTCCGCAGATGCAAATACCACAACGTCGATATCGTCACCAGAAAGTGTAATGCTGGTAGCCAGCACTCCATCGAGAGCGGAACGAATCGCAGTCGTTACGGACACGGCGCTGAGTCCATAACGGCCGAGCTCGCGCTGCTTTAAGTTAAAGTTAAAATCTGGAGGTGTCGTTCGGACATCAGTTTCAATATCTCGTACACCAGGGATTGTCTCCAAAATTCCAACTGAATCTTGAGCAATACCTTCAACTTCTAGCAAGTCATCCCCCAACACTCTAATCTCTACGGGAGCCCCGGTCGGCGGACCAGCAGACAACTCTTCTACGGTTACATCAGCGGAGGAGATTATTTTAACTTTCTGCCTCAGACGGTCGGCAATCTCAAAGCTCGACAGATCTCGCTCACTCCTATCAACGAGGTTGAGAATAATTTGACCGGTATTCGATTTGGAAGAGCTAGAGGCAAAAATGTCTCCAGCAGACATAGAAACTCCAACATTGGAGACAAAGTTTTTCGCTTCAGGAATTTCAATCAGCAATTGTTCAACTTCCCCAACGGCTTTTGAAGTTTCAAGTAAAGTCGCTCCCGGAGGCAGCTCGATGTTGATAAACATCAGGTCCGTGTCTACATCCGGAAAAAGTTTAACAGGGATCACTCCCCCGACCACTAAACCAAGAGAGATGACAAACCCGAAGATTAACCCCCCGACAAAACGAATTTTTTTCTTTCGACTATCCAAGACCTCACGAATGACCTTGGCATAAAGTTTTTCCAATTTAACGGTAACATATTTTTCCAAAATCGTTTCTTTGTCCACTATCCCCTTACCATGAGACAAAACCCATGCGGACAAACCAGGTAAGATCACGAGCCCAATAAAGAGCGAGGAGCCGAGTGAAGCGGAAATTGTGATTGGTAGAGTTTTCAAAAATTCTCCAAGGATACCGCTGACCAAAAACATCGGCACGAAAGCGGAGATAGTGGTTAGTACCCCGGATATAATAGGCCATTTGTATGTTTCGAGAGAATAGAAAGCTGCCTGTTGCGGTGTGTAGCCTTTGCGAATACCATCGTGGATTCCTTCCAGAAGTACGATAAAAGTATCAACTAGTAAACCCATCGACAAAACAAGCGAGAATAGCACCAAACTGTTTAGTGTGGAGCCGGTTAACGAGAGAATACCCAGAGACATAAAAAACACAAGAGGAATAGTGAGAGTCGCTACAATCGCTTTCCTAAAACTTAGCGCTAAAGTCAGTAAAACAAAAATCATCACAACCGTTTGTAATCCGGAATTTTGCAACGTATTGAAATCATTGCGAATAAAAAACGACAAATCACTGGTTACTTCGGCCTGGACCGATGAAGGGATGACCCCGGTTTTCTGTAACTCTTCGACTTTGGCTTTCGAAAGATCCACCATCTCGATGATGTTGCCGCCGGTTTTTTTGAAAATTTGAACTGAAATAGCGGGCTTCGGTGTCTCACCTTTTACTGAAACTCTAGAGATCGAAGTTCTTTCTTTTAAAATATCTTCAATGACAGCGATATCACCCAGCAAAACTTGCCCTCTACTGTCATTACGAATAACAATATTTTTGATATCAGACACAGTTTCAAACTTACCCGTCGCACGAATGTTGTAAACCTTCCCTGAAAGTTCCAAATCCCCTAACGGTAAGCTAATATTTGATCCGCGAAGTGTACCCAAAACTTGATCCACAGAAACGCCAAGGCGGGACATTTCGCCTTCGTTTAATCGTACTCTAATCTCCCTATCCTGAACCCCCACAAGCAAAACCCGAGATACGTCTGGAACCTTTTCCAATTCATCTTGAATGCGCTCACCGAGAACTTTGAATTCTTCGCTGGAAAGATCTCCCAAAAAACTAAAAGTGACCAGTGCTTGATCGTTGATGTTCACATCCGAGACGATAGGATCCTCGGCTTGGGAAGGCAGGTCAGTGACTCCGTCGACAGCGTCTTTGAGATCCTGAATGCTTTTTTCTAAATCAGCATCCGCTTCAAATTCCACCGCCACTGAAGAAACCGAGAGCGAAGAATTGGAAGTAATAAGTTTGACATTGTCGATATTTTGGATCTTTTCTTCTATCTTATCGGTAACCAATTCTTCGACATCGGCAGGAGAAGCTCCGGGAAAAATAGTAGTGACAACACCGAAAGGAACCTTAACCTCCGGATTGGCTTCCCGAGGAAGATTCGCTCCAGCGATGATACCCCAAATAGCAATACCAATGATCAAAAGCAAATTGATCCGATATTTTTTTACAAAAAAACTCAGGACGCCCTTCTCGGCGCGCTTGATCTTTTCAAGGTTTAACTGCTCTGCTTCCCGCCCTTCGTTGTGAACCATACAGACTTAATTAGTTACCTTTTGGAACAACGTTGTCACCTGGTTCTACGATACCGCCTTCATTGAGAATCAAATCATCTCCAGGATTTAAACCTGATAAAACTTCTACAAAACTGCCGTAGACCTGACCGAGCTGAACCTCTCGCCTGACGGCCTTACCGGCCTCGTAGACTAAAACGGTCTGGCTATTCTGACCGACCTCAACCGTATTCAAAGGCACGACAACAACCCCAGGAGCCTCGAAGACTAACTCAATCTCAACCTCAACTATACTGCCAGGTAAAAATTCCCCGTTATCGTTTGCAGCCTCAATCTTGATACCAACCTTACCTGTGGCATTGCTGGCAGCCGGTTCAATTTCTGACACGCGACCAACATTTTTACCATCAATCGCAACTGCTTGACCAAGCTTCACTGCTCCGGCCATCGCCCCACTGATTTCTACTCGGATTTCTATAGCATTTATATCACCCAATTCGATCAACTCTTGTCCAGGAGAAACCTGTGACCCCAGAGCTGTTTTATGAGAAATTACTGAGCCGGTAAATGGTGCGCCGAGACTCAGGTTGTCATATTGAAACTTCGCTGCGGCATACTGAGAATTAGCGGCGCTGAGTTGTGTAGAAGAACCAATTTTTTGAAGCTGGGCAGCGGTCTTCTGTGCACCTACTGCATTCTCGGCGTTGGAAACTTGCAGCGAGGCTATTTCCACCTGTTTGGTTAAAGAAGATATGCTGTTGCTGACTTGAACGTCAATATTGAGAATAGCATTGCGAGTGGATTTGACTTGGGAGTCGGCCGCGTTCAACTGACTGGAAAATACTTGCACTTGAGCCTTTGCCGCGGCAATATCGACACTGCTGAAACCATTACCTTCTACCGCATAAGTCAGTAGGGTCAAAGTCTGGTTATTCAGGGTTTTCACCTGTTTTATGGCTTCCTCTAAAAGATTTAGATCGGTGGCAATATTGTTACTCGGGGTCAGGGACAATTTTGAAAAACTTATCTTCGCAATAGTAAACTGGTTTAGGGCTTGAGTTTGTAATTCCTGATTAGTAGTAAAAACGCTCTTGTAAGCATAGTCGTTGATATTGGGTCCGCCCAAAAATCTCATTGCCTGGTCAACAGTCGCGTATCCTGAATCATAGGCAACATAAGCAGCGTCAAGGGCTTGCCGCTTCTGTAATTCGCCTGAGACTTGAGCGTCGGCCAGTTGTTGCTTTATCAATTCCAGATTCGCCTGAGCTTGAGAAAGCGCAAGTTGGGACTGTGCAGCAGAGCTTTGAGTCGAAGCTTCGGTTTCGGATACGCTACTCTGTGCATTGGACAGTGATGATAAAGCAGAAAAATAACTCGCTTCAATACTTGAATTGGCCAAGCGGAAAAGATCAGTGCCGGCAGAGACTTGGCTTCCGACAGGTAGAATGTATTGAACTGTTCCCTGAACCAAGCTTCGAATAACCGTACTTTGCTTGGCTTTGGCCTGACCCGATAATTTGAGCGGGACCTTGATTTCGTTTTGTGATACTACTTTCTGAATCTGTACCCCGGCAACCTGCGGCTCTGGCTCGACGGTTTCTTCGCTGCCTCGGAATTTAGAAATCAAACCAACAGCCACGATAAAAATCACCGCATAAATCCCGGCTTCGATCAGGTACTTTTTCTGCAAATACTTCCTCATAAATGTTTACTAAAAAAATAAATTAAGAATGCTTATTCTAACTCATTTTTACTTTTTTGTCAATAAAAAATACGCCCGGTCGACTCTGTACGAATAGGCGTATTTTTGAGCTTAAACTAGGGGTTATTCGGCATAGTAGCTGACTTCATACATTCTTTGCAGCGATGTTTGTGCGTTGCCAGCTCGTAGATAGCAGACAGACCAACCAAGACGTAAATCAAGGTTGCCAGCCATCCTGGAATATAATTACCGATACCGTAATCAAAAGCTTCGAGAAGCCAGTTTAGGCCTCCGATGGAAAGCAAGATAAATGTTATTTTATGCATTTATTTTGATTTCACCCCCTTTCAAATGGGTTAGTGAATCTTGACGTAATTATAACACCTTTATGAAAAGAGAAATAGCAATTATTTCTTTTGCTGCTTAGAATTTTCATGGGTCTGAACCACTTCCAACATTTTCTCCGCCGAGACTTTTTGATCCTCCAAGAAAGTCAGTTGATATTTATTCAGATCTTTTTTATCTTTGAATTTTTCCAAGATTAACTTCGTGTACTCCGCTATGGTAGCCGGGTCAACCTCAGCAAACTCCTCACAGTAGTAAGCCAGCATGCTGACGGTGTTTTGCAAGGCATCGACAAAAACCAAGCCCTGGCGGATAAGAAAATCTGTTTCATGTTCCCCCGCCCGGACGATCACTCTAGAAAATCCGATCGAACCTATTAGGGGTGCGTGATTAGAAAAAATTTCCGTCTGACCCAGAGCAGTCTCCAGCTTTACTGAGTTCACCTCGCCATCAAAAAAGGTCTTATCAGGTGTACGAAGATTAAGATGGAATTTTGGCAAATCCATATTTAGGCTTTCTTAGCGTGTCTCTCCCTGACTTCCTCTATAGTACCGACCATGTAGAAATTCGATTCGCTGATCTCATCGCATTCACCGTCCAGAATAGCTTTGAACCCTTTGACCGTATCTTCTCGCGAGACGAATTTCCCCGGAGAGCCGGTGAACTGCTCGGCGACAAAGAAACTTTGCGTGAGGAATCTTTGAATTTTCCGGGCCCGGTTGACCAGCAGCTTATCGTCCTCAGAGAGTTCGTCCATACCAAGAATCGTAATGATATCTTGTAGCTCCTTGTAGCGTTGCAAGGTTCTCTGAACCTGGGTAGCAACCGAATAATGCTCTGCTCCAACGATTTCTTCTTTGAGTGCCAGCGAAGTTGAGTCTAGCGGGTCGACGGCCGGATATAGACCAAGCGAAGCAAGCTTGCGAGACAAAACAACTGTCGCGTCCAAATGGGAGAAAGTCGTTGCAGGGGCCGGGTCGGTCAAGTCGTCGGCTGGAACATATACAGCCTGCACGGAAGTAATCGAACCTTGCCTGGTCGAGGTGATACGTTCTTGCAGTTGTGCCATTTCGGTAGCCAAGGTTGGTTGATAACCTACAGCCGAAGGCAAGCGCCCCATCAACGCCGAAACTTCAGCGCCGGCTTGGGTAAAACGAAAAATATTGTCGACAAACATCAAGACATCCTTACCCTCATCACGAAACTTCTCTGCCAGAGTCAAACCGGTAAAACCAACGCGCAATCTTGCGCCAGGTGGCTCGTTCATCTGTCCGAAGACCATCGCCACTTTGTCCATAACCTTAGCATCCGTCATTTCTCGGATAAGATCATTGCCTTCACGGGAGCGCTCTCCAACACCGACGAATACGGAGTTACCACCATGTGCATGAGCTACGTTGTGAATTAGCTCTTGGATAACCACTGTTTTCCCCACCCCGGCTCCGCCGAACAGAGCAACCTTACCACCTTTGATAAAAGGTGCCAGAAGGTCAATTACTTTGATACCGGTCTCGAAAATTTCTACCTTACCGCTTTGCTCTTCCAGGGATGGAGAATGTTTGTGGATAGGTTGACGTTCTACATTTGCATCAAAACTCCCCTGGCCGTCGATCGGGTCACCGGTAACATTCAAAACTCGTCCGAGCACGCTTTTACCTACCGGCACTCTAATCTGACTTCCGGTATCGATTACTTCCTGTCCGGCATAGAGCCCCTCGGTAGCGGAAAGAGCGATTGTGCGAACCACTCCTTCTCCTACGTGTGCCTGAACTTCCAAAGTCAAACCAGTTTCAGGAACTCGTAAGGCCTGATATTTTGGTGGAACACTTCCGGAAAAATAAACATCAACGACGACACCCACCGCGCGAATAATTTTTCCTGACGTTGCAGTGGTTTGAGTTTTTTCCATAACTTGTGTGGATTCTTTACTTTTTCTAGCCATAAAATTAGTAACTTATGAATTTGCGCCTAAAGCCTGTCTGCCTGCGGCCAGCTCTGCCAGCTGCTGGGTAATAATGCTTTGGCGAACTTTATTATATTCTAAGGTCAAATTTTCTATCATCTCATCGGCGGCCTCAGTTGCCTGCTTCATGGCGACCATGCGACTGGAGTATTCAGAGGCTTTGAGTTCGAAAAACGCTTGCAGGAAGAGAGTCTGAACCAATTGCAGTGAAAGTATATCTATAATATCGTCTTCGTTTGGTTCAAAATACAAATGCTGATCGACTAACTCTTTCTGTTTTTTTGCATCCGACTTCGGGAACCATTCGAAATGCGTCTGTAGCATCGACTCATCAAACGGTAAATAAATCTTACGAGTGATATGGATAGTAAATGGATTTACGTAGTGAGGAGAAACGAAAATTACTTGCTTGACCTCTTTTTCCTCCCAAAGACCCAAAATGACACTAATAATCTCTAAAGCGTCAAAGGCGTCCATTTGCTCAGACAAACCGTCAAATCTCCTATGGACTGGCACCTTCATCCTCCGCGCTGCTTCCGCACTTTTTTTTCCGATCGTAATCAACATTCGATCATTTTCAGACAAGCTCTTCCAGTCATCCGATTTGAACAGCGCATCGATCAGGCGAGTGTTAAGAGAACCGGCCAGACCTTTATCGGAAGTCACTAAAATGTAGAGAATCTTACCTTCTTGCCTACTCTCTCCGTAAACGGTATTTTTGAAACTCCCGTGAGCCATGGCCAAACCCTCAATCAATTTCCAGGCATACTCGCGGGTCGATAAGGCTTTCTTCTGAAAACCTTTCATTTTGTTGGCCGCGACTAACTGCATCGCCTGAGTAATCTTGCGAGTGCTCTCTGTCGAATGAATTCGGTTTTTTACTTCAGCCAAATTCGGCATACTTCCTATCTAAAAATCTTTTTAGCGGCTTCATCGAGCGACTTCTGCACGTCTTCGGTTAAAGCTTTTTCTTTCTCAATCTTTTTGGCTAGATCAGGATAACTTGACTCAAAGCTGACAAGACCATTCTCAACACGACTGGAAACTTCTTCTTTCGTGATATGGTCGAGGTAGCCATGCATGGCGGACCAGAGGATAAAGGCTTCCTGCCAAAGAGCGCGCGGTTTGGCCGGGCGCTGTTTCAGCGATTCTTCCAGTCTTTCCCCTCGGACGAGTTTCTGTTTTGACTCTTCGTCCAACTCGCTGGCAAATTGAGAAAATGCGGCTAAGTCATAGTACTGCGCAAGATCGAGTTTGGCTCGACCGGAAATCTTTTTCATAATGTTCGTTTGCGCAGCGCTGCCGACACGAGAAACAGAAATACCAATGTTCACGGCCGGACGAATACCACGGTAGAACAGAGAAGGTTCGAGGAAAATTTGACCGTCCGTGATGGAAATCACGTTAGTCGGGATGTAAGCCGAAACGTCGCCGGCTTGAGTTTCGATAATAGGTAGCGCCGTGATGCTCCCTCCCCCATGTTCCTTATCAAGTCTGGCGGCTCGCTCAAGCAGACGAGAGTGGATGTAGAAAACGTCTCCCGGATAAGCTTCGCGTCCCGGCGGTTTGTTCAAAAGCAAAGAGACTTCACGGTAAGCGACAGCGTGCTTGGACAAATCATCGAATACTACCAAAACATCTTTGCCTTGATTCATAAAATATTCGGCCAATGCAGTTCCTGCGTAAGGCGCTAAAAATTGCGACATTGCCGAACCAGACGCTGAAGCACTGACGACTGTGGTGTACTTCATTGCCCCGTGTTCCTGCAACGTCCGTACAACCTGAGCGGTTTTAGCATCGCGCTGCGCAATTGCCACATAGACGCAAATCATATTCTGACCCTTTTGATTCAAAATAGTATCGATGGCAATTGTGCTTTTCCCGGTCTGACGATCGCCAATAATCAATTCACGCTGACCCCGACCAATCGGGATCAAAGCGTCAATAGCCAAAATCCCTGTCTGCACCGGAGTTGTAACCGGCTGACGCGACATGACGTCCGGCGCTATAGTCTCCAGCGGCATTGGTGTTCCAGCCGGCAACGGGTTCCCGCCATCTAGCACGTTTGCCAGCGGGTCGACCACTCGACCCAGCAAAGCTTCGGAAGCCGGAAAGGACAAAGTCTTGCCGGTAGACTGAACCGGGTCGCCGGATTTGATATCTTCCGACGGAGCCAAGGCGACAGCATAAGACTGGTCCTGACCGATTTGTACGACCAAGGACTCTACGCCGGACTCGCCGGCCGTGACAACTTCGCCCATTTTCAGGCTGGAAATACCTTCGATTTCTATCACCCCGTCTTTGACAGACCGGACGTAACCAGCCTCAGATTGTTCGACACCGTCTTGAGTTAGGTTGCCCAGGACCTGATCTATATTTTCGAAAAAGTTTTTGAAGTCTTCTTTGTTCATAATTTCACTGATCTACTAACTTGTTTAACTTGTTTGAGCCATGAGGCATCGTACATCTTTCCTTCGGCAAACACCCGCACCCCACCCAGAAGATCGCCTGACACAGAGAATTCAACAAAGGGATTTTTTGAAATCTTGGCAATATTTTTGCGTATTGTCTCGGCTTCGTGAGTATCCATATCCCTAGGCGACTGCACCTTCCAGAAACTAACATCGGAATAGCGAGAAAGGTAAAGCCTGATCTGGCGGCTTATCTGTTCCACGGTCTGGCTTTGGACTGTCCACTTCAAAACTTGTCCGAGATACCCTCCCCGGCTCTTTTCCAAATCCTCCTGAGTCATGCTCAGATAAAATTCCTTGAGAGCCATTTCAATACCAGTTGTACTCTTGCCTTGTTTGTCGGCAAGCTTGCCCAGATCGGCCGCAAAATTAGCGGCGGAGGCACTGCGTAAATATTTCACTAGTGCCTCTGGGTAGTGTTTACCCACTTCCCTAGCGATCAAAGATTCGCGGCTTGCGGTTTTCGTTTCGAACAGGCCTTTACCAGCTAGCAAAGCAGCGTCTTTTATAAATGCTGCGAGTATTTTCCTGGTCATTGTTTGCTCGCGACTTTACTGACTTCGGTCCAGGAGCTTTTAACACTCTCACGAACCACATTTTCCGGGACCTTGTTCTTCAAAATTACCAATACCGTTTTTTCTATCGCAGCTAGAGTCTCGGCTTCGATATCATGTCTGATCGACGATTTCATCTGATCGACTTTGGCCTGAGCCTCACCAATGATCTGTTCTTTTTGCTTCTGCGCTTCAGCAAGCAAATTTTTTGCCCTCTCTTCGGCTTCTTGGCGAGAACTACGAATCTCTTCCTGGAGTTGAGCAACCAATTCTTTGGTCTTGGCTTCTTGCTTTTCAAGTTCGGCCTCGAAACTTTTTTTCATTTCTTCGGCTTCGGAAATATTTTTACGTACCGTTTCCCGGCGTTCATCGATGTACTTCAATAGCGGTTTATACAAAAATCGGGTTAGTACGACAAGTAACAACCCGATATTAACCAGATATAAAACGACACTTGAAAAATCGATTCCTAGATTTGAGAATGCATTCATATCTGCGGTAAGAGGATTACAAAGCGAACAGGATGATCAGAGTGATAACCAATGAATAAATACCGGTTGATTCGGTAATTGCCATTGATACGATCATGTTGGGGATAATTTTACCGGTGACCTGAGGATTTCGGCCGATGGCTTCCATCGCTCGAGCTGCGATAATTCCTTCACCCACTCCCGGACCAATAGCGCCCAAACCCATGCAGAGTCCGGCGGCCAAAAGTCTTGCTGCTTCAATGTCCATTTTTTTTCAAAAATTTAATGATAATCAAAAGCTATTATAAGGATTTTTACCCGATGTAGTCAATACTGAGCTGGCAATTTGTGTAGTTTAAGCGGTTTCCGGGTCTTCTTGCACTGAGGCAATGCTGCCGGCGATGTACTGAACCGACAGTAAAACGAAGACAAAGGCCTGGATGAGTCCGGAAAAAATGCTCAAAACCACGAACGGTACCGGCACGAAATAATGGGTGTAGACGGAGAGACCTGCGATAACCGCAACCATGACCTCCCCGGCAAAGACGTTGCCGAAGAGACGAAATGATAGCGAGAATACTTTCGCCAGTTCACTGATTACGTTCAAAAGTCCGAGTAGAAACTTTACCAAGCCATCGGCTATTTCAGCTGGCTTGCGAGCCGCAAGCAAAGGTCCCAGGGTAACAAAGGTTCCGATATAACGAAGCGGCGAGATACGGAGAGCTAAAATATTGGCCATGATGACCATAGCAAGCGCCATAGCGATAGTCAGTGACAGGTGCGCTGTCGGTACGGCAAAAATCGAAGTTTCTCCGGCAACAATATCGGAAACCAACGGAATCACGCTGAACTGGTTGGCAATGAGGATAAAAAGCAACAAGGTCATCATCAAAGGGAAAAATTTCTCGGCTTTTTTCCTGTCGCCAAAAGCGTTCTCCAGCTGTGACATCATATAATCCACAAGCAGCTCAAAAGCAACCTGCAGTCTGGTCGGGACGATGCCCATTCTCCGCACGGAGAGTACCGCCAGGAGAATGAGGATCAAGCTGACAAAAAAAGACCCCAAAACAGCATTTTGGATATGCAAGGGCCCGAAGGTGAAAATGTTATCTGCGGCAAGTGAAATGTTTTCCATATTATTCTTGCTCTGCTCCCCGGGACAGACTCTCTATTACTTTCGGGTCGGCTTTGACGTATCTTTTCAAAAGCTTTATCGTCACCGGAAAAGAAATAATCAATCCGCCGATCAGGCCGTAAGGTTTCGGAAAGTCGAATGCCCGATCGAGCAGTAGTCCACCGCCAACGAAGACGGCTAGCACTACTAGGTTGATGGCAAAAACTTTCAAACGAATTTTCCAGCCGTACCAGGATGCAGTCATATATTTTTAGCAGAGGTCAGTATACAAGATTTTGACCGTTTCGTAAACTAGTGCGAATTTTTATCATGATGATCGAGGTGGTCCATGAGCAGTTTGTGGACTTCCATAGCCTCCTTACGGTCGATATGGTCCCCCGTATCTTGCTTGAGCTGCCTAACTGCCTTGTCCACTTCGCGTCTAGTAATGCCACCAGATTTGTAGCTCGTCACTAGACCTTTGACATATTCTCTCTCGGTCGGCTGGAGGTATTTAGCCTGACGCAAAATCTTGTCCAGGTCATGCGGCTTAATAGAATGCGAAGAGGAGGTGGAAGAATCAAAAAAACCTACCATGTTTTTATTTTCCCTGAGCCTGTCGAAGGGTGTACACCCCTTAACAAAATCTAAGGACTTGATAATTCTTAGAAATTTATAACACTCCAATTTTAGCATATTTCAGCCAAAAACACTAAGAAATAAGGAAATTTGATTATTCATCAACAAACCCCTCTTGACAAGGATACCTGGATCTGATAATATTTCGACTATCGCGTCTGGCATCCTGCCAGTCGTTTTCAGTCGAAAGACAACCACAAGGAGGGCAAAATATGCCCAATCGCAATTCCCGGACGAATTCCGGATCCTCTCTCCGCACGAGCTCGCGTTTCATCTCCCTGCCCACCCCCAACGGCTCCGGCATCCGCGCCACCCTCGATCTCAAGCGGGTAAACTTCACCCGCCACAGCAACGAGGCCGCCGGCGTTCAATCGGCCGAAACCGGCGAGATCGAGGGCTACAAGGTCATCCGCTATCGCGGTCAAAGCATCGCGATGCCGATCGCGGATTTCAACGAGATGGTCGCTCAGTGCGCCGCGAAGATCGCGAATTTGACGGGAACCGGCGCCGGCGCCTAGCCGTCGCGCAAGGCCTGGCAGGATGAGTCCTGCCGACCAACAACCGAGGGTGCTCCACCTGGAGCCCCTCTTCTTTTTTTACAAAAAATAATAATAATTAGCCTTGTCATCCTGATGACAATCAGGATCTATGCATGGTTTGGATGCACAAGAGATCCCTCCCCTTCGTCCGCCGCGGCGGACTCGAAGTCGGGATGACGAAAAGAAGGCGCATGCATTTAGTAATAAGCTATCAGCTAATTCCTAACTGCTATCCACTGCCCTACAGGCCCTTGACAGGATCCCCTGCTTATGTTAGACTCTTTGCACCATGGTTCTCGGCTTGCCGGGAATCGACAAACCACACTTGGAGGAAACTGGATGAACCGGAACATGAACGTGAACCTTTATTACTCGTTCGACACGACCGCCTGACCGGCCGCCGCCGGCCTGACACCTTCTACTCGGGCAACCGAGAATTAGGTCGCCAGCCTGCGGACATGAGCGGGGCTTTCCCACACTGGGAGAGCCACCGCTCTCTTTTTTTATTCCTCCTTTTTTAAAGGAGGCGGCGAGGAACGTGGCGGAGGATTTCCCTCCCCCTTGACAAAATAGGGATTTTGTACTACACTATGTTTAACTCATAGAGTCAAGGAGGACTCATGGCAAAATCCCCCAGCAAAAAGCCTAAGGCAAAAAAACCGCCTCGACCAAAATTTCTCTACGCTCTTTACTTCAGAGACGAAGACGGTACCGGTTACACCGATGCCAGGATGAGGACCCAAGCGGTCTCTGACGCGCACGCCCTGAACCTCTTCCGAGGGCAATTCCTTCGTCGGCACCGTTTCGACAAGGCAAGGGTGCAAGAAGAATTCACTGACCGGTGTCCGGTCGTACGCAAGCTCGAATCAACTCGAGTCAAGCAAGCGCAACCACAAACCCAACGGCCAACAACCGTAGCGCGCGGACAACTTCAAAGCAATCTTTTCAACACGAGTCACCGAGCGACTCGCAACGGAACCTCCCCGACTGTTCGGGTCAGGCAGGTCGGCCTTCGGCCACAGCAACGCAAACTCTTTTACACGTGACCATCAAGGCCGCGTGTCTTTTTTTATACAAAAAAATCCGTCCCGATAAATCGGAACGGAACAAGACGGTACTCCATGCTACGACCTAGTTGGGGCGATCTCCTCCGAAGGCCAGATCCCAGTTCGCGGCGAACGTCTCCCTCGGGACGGACATCGGTTTGTAGCCGGAACGCGAGCCGCCGCCGGTCTGCGCTTCGTGCTGACTCTCCTGCCCGTCATCGCGCCGACGACGCTCCCCGATACTCAGGCTCAGCACGTCCACAACAATGAAACCCAGTCGATGTTTCTTCATCACTCTCCTCCTGTCAAACTAACAAGGCAATTTATACCAAAACTGCCAAATTGTCAATAGTTTAGTCGCAACAAAAACCCTTCTTTCGCCAGAAGGGCTTTGCCTGTTTACTAAGTACTAAGTATTTTTCCTGCTTTTCACTATTCGCTTCTCCCTAAGAAGCTACTAGCTAATTCCTACCTTCTATCTCCTACCACGCTCCGATAATCGCGCCGGCGGCAAGCAAGGTCAGCAGCATGTTCCCAGCCCCCAGCCAGAATAGTGTCATCTTCCCTCCCCAGATAGCATTGCCGAATTGCACAGGCACCACGAAACCGAGCCACACCCAGAAAGCGGTCATAAGCCCTGTTGAAATACTAAGCTCGTCGAGACGACCCATGAGCATCGCCAGCACATAGAACATGACAATGCTGGCAACAAACTGGCCGAAATAGAGTTTGCCCATTTTTTTCTTCTCGGCATCTTTGCGCTCCTGGCTCCAGGTATCCATCCCCATCGCTGTGATAAATATTTTTCCGAACAAAGGTCCGTACCAGATACTACCGATCACCATCGAGGCAATCGCAGAAACGATAATTGAGTATAGATTGATATCACTCATATAATAATTTTAATTCCTATTTAAACTTTATCACAAGCAAAACTACCTGACGACTTCCACTAACTCTTCCTCCCCTGTCGGTCTGACGACGTCAAACCTTACCCGACCCAAAGTTTGACCGCGCTCGGTTTTTATAAAAACTTTCCACTTGCCTGGTACTACGGTCGTCTTGAGAGTGTAGCCACGAAACCCCTCCTGTCTGCCTCCTGTTAAGTTGAACGACAGTCTGTCTTTGATAATCCAAACCTCGCGAGTTTCGTCATAGTATCGCCACTCATGAACAATGGTTGTATTCAGATCCCTCGGCGCAAAGATCGCACTGAAGATATAAATCGGCTGCCCATCGATTATATGTATAGTCCTGCCAGGCACTAGCCTTTCCCAAAAATTTTCTTGCTCTCCTATCAGCAGATATCGTCCGTCCAATCTTGCCACATTGTGATAGACACCTTCTTCCCTTACTGCCAAAGGCACCGGTGGAATAAGATTTGCAAAGTAAAAGAAATTAGTCGTGAAAAAAATCACTCCCACAGAGATAAATACATTTTTCCAGTTAATTCTCTGCCTTACCGCAATAACAGCCAACAATCGAAAAAAACCAAACATTAAAACCAGCGCCAAAACTCCCGACAAAACAAACCATGAGGGATTGATCGAATGAAATACAAAAGGCAAGCTCACGGATAGGATCGTAAAAGTTGCAAAAAAATACACGCTCAGCTGCACTGTCGGACGCGCATAGTGCTCACGCAGAGCGTCGTTGCCGACCATCAAGAGGACAAAAAGTACTATATACGGCCAGCTAATAGTCAGGCTTCCTGAAAACCAATAAAAAATAAAAGCGTTTGACAGCATACCTCCGAAGTTAAACTGGATGAGCAGTGGCAGGAACAGCCGGAGATAACGAAGTTTCTCGGTGATCTTACCGGCGTCGTAAGCATAAACAAAAAGGAGAGCCAGACCGCATAGCACAAAGTGTACGAAGAGGATGATAATAGCCGTATCGACCTGGATATTAACGAAGGTGATGTAATCCACCAAAAAACCGGTAAACAAAGTTACCGGCATTAGCCACCGTTCGTATTTTTGCAAAAATTCTTTTACTTTTTGGTAATGACTTTTTAGCTTGCCTAACATATTTCTAGTATATCCACCTTGCCGTCTATCATGCAAACAAAAAAGAGCCTGGAGGCTCTTTTTATAATGACAGTGTTATCAAAACTAATCTATTGTATATACCCACCAAAAGGCTAGTCCGAGCACGCCAAAAAGAATTATCCAAGTAATGACATTGGCCACCTTGTCCACCTGACTCATCCCCGGCAGATCGTCTTTGAGCCTCTTCTGGCTCAATGCGAAAAGGGTTGATAAAGGCGCCAAGACGGGGAGTGCAAGATATAAAGGATTTATATCAGCTCCTTCTGAACTTCTCGGCAAAAAGTAAATCACAAGACCTGAAATCGCAGTGACTATCCCCAATATTCTCTTGTTTCGTTTGCTTAATTCGTAATTCGTGGTTATACGAATGGTTTCCTGGGTAGAGAACAATACGACAGCAACAATGATAAATACAATTGAGATCATGTTTTTATTTTAACATTTTAAAATGTTTACCGATGAGGACAGCCAGCCCAGCAGCATGGCCTGCGCATGCCTTTGTGCATCTTGTCCATACCTACCTCGATCCGGCGCCTACGGGTCTCCTCTTTTTTCGCTGAAGTTACCCAGCAGATCCACTCGTTTTTCGCCAGAGGGGTGATGTCAGCCCAGAGCTCCCGCGCCGCTCGGTCGCCTGCAATCGCCTTCCGCAAATCAGCCGGCAGACTGTGCAATTTATTAGAAATTTTTTGGTGAGCCTGTCGAACCATATCCTATTTCATTTTTACCTCGTTTCATGCAATCAGTGTATCATCAAAAATTTCCAAAGTCGATTTCTAGGAGAATATTGACCACCATGTTTTAAGCTGATAAAATACTCAATGGATGGGGTTATTTGTTTCCATATTTACCATCCACATATAAAAGCACAAGGAGGTGCAACATGTCCAAACGGACAACCAACCCAGACGGAAGCACAGTAGAAAGAACTGGTTATGGACAGACAGTCATCAGAGACCGCGACGGAAAAGTCTTAGAAAACAGCAGGCCAACCTCTTCCACTCCTATTCGATGGATTGGTAATTGGGACCGCCAAGTCACAACAGATGGCGACGGAAATATAATAAACGTTCAGAAAAGAAACCCGTAACCGGGTGGTTATGACAAAAGCCTATTTGAGGCGCGCAATTTGCGCGCCTCTTTCATTTACAAAAATAATCAGTATCGACGATTGCTAATCACAAAACTGGGGAACTAAAACCAATTCAGAAAAATTATAATCCTCACGCAACTTCTCGCAATCAACCGAACCATTGCCATCATAAACGATCTCCCAGCCATCACCGTTTTTCATTGCAAGGAACAAACCGCCCGGCGCCCCGACCTCGGTCGAAAAAGAAACGCTTCCAGCAACATAATTACCATCAATTTTTGTTACTTTGGTACTAACCTCCTCAATCGATTTATTATATTTTTCCGCGAGCTGCCTTCGGACTGCGTTCTCCGCCTCGGTCATGGTGGCAACTTCCCAGGAGCGGACACACTGTTGCCGTCCTTCATTCCAAGAATAACCGGCTGCGATCAAACACCCGTAAGCATCGGCCTGCCCACCAATCACCGCCTGCCTCTGGACAAGCTGATTGCCGTTCTCGGTGTCAATACATTGAGGGGCTAAATCTGCGGGTAAATTGTAAATATTTGCGTTTAGACAAGGTATGATTCCGTTACCATCGTAAACCACTTGCCACCCTTGTTCTGTTTTTGCAGCAAACCATATACCCCCTCCCGACTCGTCTGTGAACCTGACTAATCCTTTGGCGAACTGACCGTCATCAGTCTCTACCTCGACCTGAACCGTATCAGTGGGCCGATCGTATTTCTCAGCCAGTTGCTCAGCGACCTGGCCAGCTATCGTCAGTGTATTCCGGTCGCTATCATTATCTTCTTGCGTACTAGCCAGATAGTAAACAGCTATGATTGCCAATATAAAGATTACAACTAACAAAAGTATGTATTTTTTCATATTTTTGAAAGCTAAATAATAAGCACCTCAAGTATATGCCTGTAGATCTACGCAAGCAATAGCAAAAAACTTAATCTTTCTTCCTGTTTTTTATTGCTAGAAAGATGGTGACGGCGACGATTATCAACCCAAGTAATTGCGCGCCCGGACTATCGTCATATCCCCCGAATACGAACAAAAACCCTCCAAAGATTATTGCGAAAACAAAAAATATTTTTTTCAGTATACTCATATGTAAAAATGATAACATTTCTTCCAGGCTATCCACAATTCTTATTGACAAATTATTGTCACTGCAACCGTGAAATTTGTAAAATAATATAGGAGCAAAACACATAGAAACTATGTGGATTGCGGGTCGACTCCAAAAGATAACTAAACAAATAATCAAAACAAGCTTATGAAAAAACTTTCTGCGTTAACAATGATGTTGTCCGTGTTCGTATTCGTTTTCTCTTCTTTCCTTTTCGCAACACCAGCCCAAGCTAATGGACTGGTTTTCCTTGGAACTAATGATATGGGTGACTATGGCGGCAACCACTATGTCGAATTTTACTTTGAAAGCAACGACCCAGACAAGGATTGCAGGCCGTATGCCGGTGATAACGGTGACTTATATGTAAAACTGAACAAATCAATGAGTCCTGGAGTATCTCAGAGCTATGCCGGAGTCTCTGGTTATAGCAATCATGTATGTCAGGTGAATGTATACGCACCATCCGGAAGCGGCTTCAAAAATGTTCGCTTTACCTGGGGTGGTTTTGACGTCTGGTCTGGGACATATGGACCACACACTTTCTACAGCTACTACACATTCTAACCTTAGTTAGGGTGTCTACTGCCCCGGGGTTTATCCCCGGGGTTTTGTTAAAAAAAAGACGAACGAAATGTTCGTCTTTTTCTGGCTTAGTATGTTTGGTTTGTATAGAACACTGACACGAGACGAGCAGACATTACTTCTCGACCAAATTTCTCAGCTGAACTATAACTGCTTTTTCCCAGTATTTCATAGAGTACCAACTGATTAACGGTTTTGCCACGATACGCAGCCAAGCTTTATGGATGGAAACCTGATAAGTATAATCGATGATAGTCCCCTCCTTGCCTGCGGAGAGTAACAATTCTTCATGCCCGGAGGTTCCGAAGCTTGGACTATCGTTATCCGAAATAAATCCTTTTCCGGGTAAGATTTGGGTTTTCATGGTTACGGGAAATAGTTTGCCAAAAGATTTTACACTGGCCTCCATTTCTAGATTATTGCCTTCACGCTTGGTAACTCGTATAGACTCGGCAACTTTCGGAAAGTGCACGGGAAATTTCTCAAAATCGGTCATGATAGCAAAGACCTCCTCAAGAGGAGCCTTGATCAGCCATGTCGCATGGAGAGTAATATCTTTCATGCGATAAGTATAACATGAATAGACCCCGACCAATTTAGAACGGGTTCTCGTCACTCTCCAAAAACGATAATAAAAAAGACGAACGAAATGTTCATCTTTTTTATTATGGCTCCGGGGGTGGGACTCGAACCCACGACCAATTGATTAACAGTCAACTGCTCTACCAGCTGAGCTACCCCGGAATAATTGATTTCAGAAACTCTTTCCCATACCCACTTTTGAGCTGCTTCTCAAGGGTACGGGCCTCGATTCTTGTTCTGCAATCTTTTGTGTAAAACAAGTGCCAAGGCCGATATCCTTTTGTAGAAAACACTCTTCCGGAGTTATGCTCACTTAACCGCCTATTAACGTTTGAAGTGAGTCCAACATAGACTCTATCATCGACTTCGCTTTTTATTGCGTAAACCGTAAACATTTTATTTTTGACTGCTCCCTGCCTGCCGGCAGGCAGGTACCAGCTGAGCTACCCCGGAATATCGTCCACAGAATTATAGACAAAAGCGAATTTTTTTTCAATCCCCTTTCTGTCCTATTCTGGAGATTTATAGTATAGTATAGAAAAGCCAATCTTCCAAGAAACTAAACAAAATCCTCTGCTCCGACTTATAGTCGGGCACCTCCTTTAAGAAAGGAGGAATAATTAGGCAATCCTTCGATCCACCGCGGCGGACTCAGGAATAATATAAAAATGACCATCCAAATTAAACTTCGCTATACCATTACCCTGCTTATACTAGTAATGGTCATAGCCACTATTTACTACAACTATACCGAGCACTGGGGTATCATCGACTCTGTGTATTTCACTGTGAAAACAGCAACCACGGTGGGATATGGCGATGTCGTCCCGACCCATACCGGTTCGAAGATATTCACAATTTTCTTCATGATTATCTCCACCGGACTGACACTCTATAGCGTTGGACTTCTTGCTCAACAGAAAATCTTGATCCACCTAGATCGTCATAGTAAAAAAATTGTAGAGCAAATAGATCGAGCCAAAGACGAAACAGAAATCAAACCTTCAGACGTATCTTCGCAATCTCCTCCTTCATCTGATCCAAAGCAGTAAACACCCGACTGGTCGCTCGCGCGACCAAAGACTCCCTGATTGGAAAAATATTTTTTCTCTTAACTGCGATAAGGTCTTCCCAGCCTTGTCTTTTTTTTATCATCTCGACTTCTTGCTCTCCCCCGACCGAACGCCCAACAGCAAAAATCAAATGCGGATTGAACTCCTGAATTTGTACCTCGTCGACCTCGACCCCACTCTCGCCAGGATTGCTGAATCCTGGTACTCCTCCTGCCAGGTCGACAAGCTCGGGGACCCAAAATCCCGCCGCCGTTGCAGGGTCGCCCCACTCTTCCACATAGACTCTCGGGTTCTGGTAGCCTTCCGGCTGGACAAAGCTGCTCATCATTTTTTTGTAGAGCCACCTAACGATTTCATCACCCTGCTCTTTCCTGCCGGTCAGTGCTGCGATTTGATTGTAAGATTCGATGATATCGCTCAAACGCTCTGAGACAATATTGAATGACCTTACGCCGCGAGCATTCAGACGATGAACCAGTGCCGCATGCAAAGGTATAGAACTTATGACCAAATCCGGTGCAAACGACGCTACCTTATCTTCATCAATCTTCATCAGGTCTCCAGCGCGAGGAATATCTGGAGGAAGCATGCGGGCGTCACATGCCGAACTAACGCAGGCCAATTCATCCTTGGCTCCGAGTTGGCAGAGAATGTCGGTTGTAGCCGGGGTGAGGGAAACAATTTTCATAAAATCAAAAACCCAAACGTATTAATTTTTTTGTTTGGGTTTTTCTAAAATTTTTATTTAGGCCTTCGACTGGCTCAGGCTAAAAAATAACAATTTTCAAAAGCGTTAATAGTCACGAAGCTTGTTGATGTCGGTATGATCCTTGATCCGTTCCAACGCTTTCGACTCAATCTGTCTGATACGTTCACGGGTAACCCCGAACTCTTTTCCGACTTCTTCAAGTGTATGCGTAACACCATCATCAAGGCCAAATCGCATCTTCAGAATTTTTTGCTCGCGGGGGTCTAGATCCTTTAGCACCTGCTGCACGTAACCTTTCAAAATCTGCCTCCCGGCAACATCCGACGGCATTACCGTGTCATCATCAACTATGAAATCCCCCAGTTTGGAATCCTCGTCATCATCTTCTCCGACAGTGGTATCTATAGATACGGTCTCTTGAGAGATTTTCTTCAACTGATAAACTTTTTCCACGTCTATGCCCATCTCTGCAGCAATTTCTTCCGGCATTGGCTCACGTCCCAAGTCCTGAACCAGCTGCCTTTCAGCTTGAGCGTATTTGTTGAGTGTTTCGACCATGTGAACCGGGATACGGATAGTTCGAGATTGATCGGCAATAGCTCTAGTAATGGCCTGCCTGATCCACCAAGTTGCATATGTAGAAAACTTATATCCTTTGCGCCAATCAAATTTCTCCACGGCTCGGAAGAGGCCCAGGTTGCCCTCCTGGATAAGGTCGAGCAAGCCGAGATTACGGCCCATATACTTTTTCGCTATTGAAACCACGAGACGAAGGTTGGCTTCGGTCAGTTTTTTCCTGGCGATCACGTCGCCTTTTTCAATTCGTTTGGCATACTCCATCTCTTCTGCGGCTTTGAGTAAAGGAGCTTTACCTATTTCCCGCAAATACATTTGGATTGAATCGTCATAGATATCCCCTAGATCGAGTCCGGCTCTGGAGGCCAATTCTTTCTTGGTCATCTTGGCCCTTTTCTCTTCTTCGGTTTCCGTCGACTGCTGCCAGATAGACGCGACCTCCTGGTCAACCATCTCTACCCCCAAAGCCTCGAACTTATCAAGCAAAGAATCGATAGCAGGGAGATTATCTTCAAGATTTGGTAACGTGTGTAGAACTTCTGCTTCTGTAACAAACCCGCGCTGTTTGCCGCGCGCGACCAGATGCTTGATAGCCTTGTCCCAATCAAAAATAACTTCCGACCTGCTTATCACCGGCTTCTTATCTGCTTTCTTTTTTTTGGTCTTGTACTTACCGCGAGGGGCCGACTTCTTTACCGATTTGACTGATTTCTTCTTTGGCTTCGCCGGCTTTTTTTTGACTGGTTTTTTCTTCTTCAGATTTTTTGCCACAGAATTATATTAATTGAAATTTAGCTTAGAAATTAAGTTAAAAAAATTATCCTTCTCGAGTAAGATTTTTTCATACCGGCCAAGCTGTTTTTTTCTGTCGGCTGTTTCACCCTCTGATTCGGCGGAAGTGATTTGTGCGGTAATCTCCTGTTGGAGTGAGTCATAATAACGCCTGCCGAGCTTCAGTAAAACATCTTGGAAAACCTGTCTTGCAATCGTGCTGTCAGCGAACTCTTCCTCGGCCAGAAAAGTGTACTCATCGAGCTTGGTCTTCAAACCGTCTTTTCCCGCTGAATCGGTATTCGTGTCGGATAAATATTCAAACAGTTGCCTGTGTAAATCTTGAGTGAAGAACTCTGTTCGCAAAACCTGTCTGCTCGCCGCATGCAACTCAGGATATACTGCCAGTAGACCAAGACACCTTTGTTCGTTTCGGTCGGGACCAACACCGGAATTACTTGCGCGTCTATTCTCTGTGCTGGGTGTTGAGGTATAAGTTCTGGCTTGAGAGAATTTCTCTGCCAAAAGCTCTGCAGCAACTTGCTCTCTGATACCTACTGTTTCTGAAACCTTCTTCAGATAATGAGATTGGACAACTTTGTCACGAACCAAGCTCAATAAATCCAAAAATTTGTCCGTGGCGGTCTTTTTCTCTTGTGCGTTTCGCAGGTCAATTATACCAAAAACCTCTTTGAAATAAAAATCCAAAAAATTATCAGGTTTCTTAAGTGCATCTAGCCAGATTTTCGGATCTTTGTCAATCGCCTCATCAGGGTCCTTGTAACCATCTGGGAGCCTCGCCATGGAAACGTCGGCGCCTTGCTGGAGTGCAAGTCTCACTGCCCGCTCTCCAGCTTGCTTGCCGGCGGGATCACGGTCAAAGGAGAAAATAAAACGCTCGGTAAATCGAGATAAAAGCTTCAGGTGTTCGGCGGTCAAGGCGGTTCCTGAGGCAGCGACGACATTTTTTACTCCGGCCTGATGAGATTTCGCCACGTCCATATTCCCTTCAACGATCACCACGGAACCTGCCTCTCTGATGGCGGCACGGGCCTGATAGAGTCCGTACAAAACCCGACTCTTGTTGTAAATAGGGCTATCGGAGGAATTAATATATTTAGCAACATCATCTTTTTTTTCGATCAGCCTTCCAGTAAATCCCACTACTTTTCCGGCTAGGTCGAGGATAGGAAACATCAACCGCCCACGAAACCGGTCATAGAATTTTCCACTCTCGGCTCGCCCTGCCAGCCCGGCATCGACTAGGTCCTCGGGAGGAAATCCTTTTTTTCCCATAAACTTAATGAGTTCGTCCCAGGCTTCAGGCGAGTATCCTAGGCGAAAAGTTTTTCTCGTAGTTTCGATGAGTTTTCTTTTTTTCAAATACTTGCGGGCCGGCTCGGCTGATTTGCTGGTTTCTAAAACTTTCTCAAAAAATAAAACGGCTAACTCATTGGCCCGATAGAGCATTGGTTTTTTGTCCGGAGCAACTGTCGGCGTAGTAGTAAAAGTCCTCTGGAGCTGAATACCGGCTCGCTGAGCCAGTTTCTCCAAAGCCTCGGGAAAGGTCAGCTGTTCGATTTGTTTTACAAATTCGATCACATCACCACCTTGCCCGCAACCGAAACAATGCCAGATTTGTCGTGAAGGAGTGACGTAAAAAGAGGGGGTTTTCTCATGATGAAAAGGGCAGGTCGCTTTGAAGTTCGCGCCTGCTTTCTTGAGCCTAACATAATCCGATATTACATCGACTATATTGAGGCGGTCCTTGATCTCTTCTATTTCTGTGCTCGCCATAGGATTAGGATTCTCTTCATTTTAACCCTATGTGCGCCCTAGGTCAAAATCCTTCTTTTGCTCGGTAATAGGTTTTCGTCAATTCTATGGCGACGACTTTGATCAAACTCAACCCGATAACAATCCACCAAAGATTGAGGGGCAGGCTCTCGGTCCGCAAGAGCTCTTGGAAAGGAGACCAATAAATCGCCAAAAATTGTAACACTAGACCCATTGCTACCGCTAGAATAAGTTTCCAGTTGTTAAACAGTGGAATTTTCCAGAGCGGCGCTCTGAGGTCTTTTAGGCTGAAGACATATATGAGTGAGCTGATACCAAAGGCGGCAAAAACCATAGTTCGAGCATAAGAAAGCTCTACGCTTTTTGAAATAAATGTGTAGATCACTAAAAACAAAACATCTGTGGCTAGTCCCACCCAAAGTATCAAAGTCCTCATCTCGGTATTGATCAAGGGTTCGGACTTTTTACGAGGCTTCCTGTCCATGATGCCAATTTCACTAGGCTCGACGGTGAGAGCCAGGTTTGGCAGTCCGTCAGTGATCAGATTGGTCCAGAGAATCATTGCCGGTAGCAGTGGAATCGGCAGATTGAGAAAAAGCGCACCGATTATCAAAACTAGCTGAGAGAAACTATCGGCTAGCAAGTATACTATGACTTTTCGGATATTGTTAAAAATTATTCGCCCTTCTTCGATGGCTGCAACAATGGTGCGAAAGTTATTGTCGAGCAGCACCAAGTCCGATGCCTGCCGGGCAACTTCTGTTCCAGACCCTAGCGACATTCCAATGTCGGCTTTTTTGAGTGCTGGTGCGTCATTGACCCCATCCCCCGTCATAGCAACAACTTCACCTTTTTTTTGCCAGGCATCGATAATTCGCAACTTGTGCGCCGGAGTAACGCGCGAATATAATTTTATTTTCTCTACAATTGCTGAGAGGTCCTGTTCGTCCATACCATCCAGTTGTTTGCCCTCCAAAATATTTTCTTCCTCCACCTCTAACCCGGCTTCCCGAGCTATTGCTGCGGCGGTAAATTTGTGATCGCCGGTGATAATAACTGGACGAAGTCCTGCTCGCTTGGCTTGCTGTATGGTATCCGGAACCTCCTGACGCAAAGGATCTTTCAGTCCGACAAAACCCATAAAAATCAGTTTACCCAACTTCCCCGCCGGCGTCTGGTCAGTATCCTCTGAGTGCCTGTACCCAACACCGAGCACTCTTAACCCACGCTGAGTCATTTCTTCAAAGCGGGTGAGCATCATTTGTTTTTCTTTGTCAGTAATCTTCTGTTTTTTGCCTTGCAGAAATAGCTCCGTCGAGTTTTCTAAAATAATTTCTGCAGCACCTTTTACATAAAAAGTCTGGTAATCAACCCCCTCTCGAATACTAGCCGCGTATTTACGTTTTTCGTCAAAAGGAATACTGAAAACTTCCCTGTACTTGGCAGTTTTCTCTGGAGTAAAACCAACCTCGGCCGCCGCTATCAGAAGAGCTTTATCAGTAGGAGAACCGATAATCTTCCAATCAGCAATGGGCTTGCTATCATCTTCGACAATAGATTCGTTACACATCGCGGAAATTTTCAGCACATCCAGAATATCCGAGTTCTTTTCTCCAATTGGAATCCCTTTTTTTATTCGGTAATCCGAGGAAGGTGTAACTACACTGACAACCTGCATCTCACCCATGGTCAGCGTACCGGTTTTGTCGGTGCAGATTATCGAAGTTGAGCCGAGGGTTTCTGCCGAAGCCAGGTGACGCACCAACCCGCGACGCTTCAAAACACGCTGCATCCCGATTGCTAAAATCACAGTCATTGAAATCAAAAGGCCTTCGGGAATGGCGGCAACTGCAACCGCGACAGCAGTGACTAAAATTTCATAAAAATTTATTTTGTGGTATAGACCGATAACAAGGAGTAAAAAACTTAAACCCAAGGTGACCCAAGCTAGGAACCGGCTAAATTGGGCCAAACTCGTTTGCAGCGGCGTGGCTCTTTTCTCTGTCTCGGCAATCATGGTTGCAATACTGCCAATTTCGGTTTTACTACCTGTCTTTACGACAATACCCCGACCTTTACCGAAAGCAACTTCCGTGCCCATAAATACCATATTTTCCCGATCGGCAAGCGGCGTGTCTTGAGAAATCAGATTGATCGCTTTTATGGACGGGACTGATTCGCCAGTCAAAGCCGCTTCTACAACCTCTAGATTGTCTGCTGAGATTAGTCGAATATCCGCCGGCACCCGGTCTCCTGCGGCGATCAAGACTATGTCGCCGGGAACTAGCCCTGAGGATTCGATTTCATGAATTTCCTTCCCGCGCAAAACCTTGGTATGAAATTTGATCACCTTTTTCAATTCAGACAGCGTGTTACTAGCCCGCCTCTCTTGAGCAAAGCCAACCACTACGTTTACGACGACAGCGACAGAAATTATTGTAAAATCGGAAAATTCTCGTAGGGCGAGAGTTAGGAAAGCTGCAACAAGTAGAATATAAACCAGGGGGCTTTTGAATTGTCGAGCCAAAATGTCAAAAAATGTATCGACCTCCTCCTCAGGCAAAACATTACTTCCATAGAGTTTTCGCCTTTGTTCGACTTCCTCCTTTGATAGACCTGCCTTCGGATCAACCTGTAAATTCTTTGCTATCTCCTCAATAGGAATTTGATACCACAAAATATCAGAGTGTGCTTCTGTGAGAGCTGGGGTTAAATTTTGTTTCGGTTTTTCTGGCATTTTTGTTTCTCAACTCAATTTTCTCTATCTATCATAACAAAAAATCGCTCTTTGAGCGATAATTTTCCTTAACTGGCGGAGGCGGTGAGATTCTCCTCCAAAGGAGGATCCGCCCGATTAATTCAGGCTATATGAGGCGGAGAACTCACGAGACTTGCGGTCGGTCACGGCTTTCTCCCCCTTCGGGGGATCACCCGCAGGGTGACAAGCTCCAATTATTTATTCGTTCAGACCGGAGGCGGTGAGATTCGAACTCACGAGACCCGTGAGGGTCACGGCTTTCCAAGCCGTTGCACTAGACCGCTATGCGACGCCTCCGGTCTGAAAAAATTTAATTGCTATACTTTTTTGAGCTTTCTCCCCCTTCGGGGGATCACCCGCAGGGTGACAAGCCGTTGCACTAGACCACTATGCGACGCCTCCAGTCTGAATACAAATCCTACTAAATTTATTTTGATAACGAAATTCATAATACCACAAAAACCCTAAAAGGCAAACCTTCTTTGTCGCTTTCCTTTCGAGGAGAAAGATTAAGGGTGGGGGGCGGTTCTACCTTGTCTTTTAAAGTTTAGATTTTATATCTCGTTTAATCGTGCGGAAAGCTCTCACAAGATTATAATCAGGATCTAATTTTCCGTACAAAAGCATCAAACGATTTATGCCACGCTGGGTCATATGGTTGGGACTTGATTCAAAATTCGCAATTAACTCTGCGTGTTTCGGGCTGCGAGAGGATACGAATGGTTCGGAAGGTACTTCCTCAAAATTCAAATCAAGTTTTTTTAAAAGTTCATTGGCTCGCGAGAGATGCGTTTCAGAAGACATTAGCGAAACTCGTTCCAAATCTTTGTGCCGCTCCAAAAATTTTGCAATCTCCTCCAAATTGCCCATAGTGTTGTTGGAAGCGTCTAGAAATTCCGGCAAGGTTGCTTTTCCACCTGCTAAAGATCTGAAATATTCCTGCATTTGCTTAGAGGTGCTCTTTAGTCTGGAATCATCAAGGTGTCCCCCGACAAAAATAACCCGTAGATTGGGGTTAAGTTTGCTTGCTTCCACGGCTGCCATTGTCCGAAAGCGCGCTTCGGGCTGGAGCTTTTCCTCCGGAGGCGAACCGTGAGCCAGCACAAAAAGTGCGTCAGAGTTTTTAATAGTTTCCTCAAACCGTTCGAAATCTTTTTCTTTTTGATCTGCTGATGATTCAGCTTGGCTTTCAGATTGATAAACTTCTCGTTCTGGCATAGAGCTGTCTTATTTTCTTTTCAACTTTTTCTCCATCTCGTTGATTTTGATCGTAGTCTGCAGAACTGAATCTGGGTTGAGAGAGATTGAGTCCACACCGGCACGTACCAGGAACTGGGCAAAATCCGGATGGTCGGACGGGCCCTGCCCGCAAATACCGACTTTTCTTTTATACTTGTGAGCAGTTTTTATAAGATCTTCTATTAATCCCATAACGGTACCGTTACGTTCATCGTAAATGTGGGCAACGAGGTCCGAATCTCGGTCAACCCCCAGAGACAGTTGTGTTAAATCATTGGAACCGATGGAGAAACCGTCAAAGATCTGGCAATATTCATCGGCCTGGACAATGTTCGACGGGATCTCTGCCATGACATACACCTGCAAACCCTTTTTTCCTCGTTCGAGTCCGAACTGCTTCATGGTCTTGAGAACCTCCCTGCCTTCCCCTGGAGTCCGACAAAAAGGAATCATAACTTTGAGATTGGTAAGGCCCATTTCTTCACGAACTCGCTTGATCGCCCGGCACTCCAGACCAAAAGCTTCTTTGAATTTCGGGTCGTAATACCTGCTTGCTCCGCGCCAACCGATCATCGGATTGGCCTCGACCGGTTCAAAGTCTTTTCCGCCAAGCAGAGTCGCGTACTCGTTGGTTTTGAAATCAGAAAATCTTAAAATCACGTCGTTAGGGTGGAACGCGGCCGCGATTCTTGCAACACCGAAGGCCAGCCGGTCGACAAAGAATTCTTTTTTGTCTTTGTAGCCCAAGGTCAGGCTCTCAATCTGTTTTTTTACTTTTTTGTCCTTCAATTTAGCAAAATGGATCAAAGCCATCGGGTGAACTTTGATATAGTCGTTGATGATAAACTCCTCGCGAGCCAGACCCACGCCGGAATTTGGAACTTGAGAAAAATCAAACGCCTCGTCCGGATCACCGACATTCATCATTATTTTGGTCTGGGGTTTTTTGAAATTTTTAAGATTAACTTTGCGAATCTGGAACGGCACCTTTCCATCATAGACTCTGCCCTCTTCTCCCTCGGCGCAGGACACGGTTACCTCTCTACCGTTTTTGAGCTTTTCTGTTGCGTCTCCGCATCCGACCACTGCCGGAATACCGATTTCTCGACTGACGATCGCCGCATGGGAAGTTCGCCCGCCAGAATTGGTAACAATCGCAGAGGCGATCTTCATGATCGGCTCCCAGTCCGGGTCGGTTATTTCCGTCACCAAAACTTCACCCGGTTTAAACTCCCCGATCTTGCTAGCGTCCATAATCACCCGTACTTTTCCGGTACCGATTTTTGATCCTACTGCCACTCCTCTTGTCAGAATTTTTGCCGCGACTCCCCTGCGAATACTGGAAAGTTTCTTTGTGGCAATAGCGTATTCCTCGTAGCTATAAATATCTTTGCGGGCTTGGATGGTTTCGGGTCTGGCTTGGACGATGTAAAGCTTCCCCGATTTACCGTCGAGCGCCCACTCCATATCCATGGGCTTTTTGTAATGCTGCTCGATGATTACCGCCCACTTGGCCAGAGTTTCCGCCTGCTTGTCGGTCAGCGCGTACCTACTCCTCTCCGCCTCCGATGTATTAACGTTCCTGGTCGGAGCTTTGCCGGAGCCGGCATAAATCATCTTGATCTTTTTGGTACCCAGGCGCTTGGAGATAATCGCGGTCTTGCTTTTGCCAAGAAGCGGTTTGAAAATAATAAACTCGTCCGGATTGACCGCTCCTTTGACGACATTCTCCCCGAGTCCGTATGCTGGATTGATAAGAACAACGTCACGAAAACCCGAATCGGTGTCGAGTGAAAACATAACCCCCGAAGAACCCACGTCAGACCGAACCATTTTTTGAACAGCGACTGACAGGTAAATTTTCGTCTGGTCAAAACCTTGATCATAACGGTAAGAAATAGCTCGATCGGTGAAAAGTGAGGAGAAACATTTTTTTACGGCTTCCATGAGAGCATCTCTGCCCCGGATATTCAAATAGGTTTCTTGCTGCCCGGCAAATGAAGCGCCTGGCAAATCCTCTGCAGTAGCTGAGGAGCGTACGGCAACCTCCAACTCCCCCTTACTCCCCCTCTTTGATAAAGAGGGGGTTGGGGGGCGTTCGCTTTTTGAGAGCTCTTGATAAGCGGAAAAAATCTCATCCTGCAGATCCTGCGGGATTTCTGCGTCCAAAATCATCTTGCGGATAATACGACCGCGCGCGGAGAGGTTTTGTACATTTCCGGTATCTAATCCTTTGATCGCCTCTTTGATTTGCTTGTCGAGCTTGTTGGCTTTGAGGAAATAGCGGTAAGCTTCGGCGGTTACAGCAAAACCGTTCGGCACCGGCACGCCTTTGGATTTCAGATTTCTATACATTTCACCCAGTGAGGCGTTCTTGCCACCGACCAGAGGAACATCTTTGATTCCGACTTCTGAAAACTTGAGGATGTGTTTTTTATTTCTATTCATGTTCTTTGTTAATACAAAAAAATTATATCAAATCTTTGAATAAAATGATACTTTGGTTATTTTTTCGCATACATATCCACGAGAAAAATATTCCCGATGGAGCGATAAGGATGACGCCAGTCACTCTCCGCAAACCATTCGTGCACCGAACTGTCGGAAGAGGTAAACCCGTAAAGCCAAATACGCTGTGGTGAATACATCTGGTCTAACCGAGAAAGCTTTTCTGAAACTTCTACATCTCCTGATGGAATTGATCTTAACTGCGATTCATTTTCGATGAATCCTAGTGTGGACCGGCTATCCCAGAAATCCAAACCGTAGAAATTAGCCGGCAACAATCCAACTACGGGAATATTTTCTTTTAAATAATAACTGAGTATTGTTCTGGAAAAATTGTAATTGACGATAACCAAATCTCCTGGCTGGTAGTTTGTATCGATATATTCTCCCGCTTCCTGAAGTCTGTACTGATAGTTCCATTCTACATCGTTGCGGATAACGGTCGACAAATAGGGAACCAAACTGGCCAAAAATATTACCAGAACTACACTTCTTACACGCACCGAGAGCAAAGACAATATATATCCGAGCATCACGGCTAGAAACAGTGCTACAAAAATCATATGTTTCTGAGTGATGCCGACCTGGCTCTGGGCTTGCGGAGCGAAAATATACAGTAGTGGAGCCAAGACTGATAAAACCAGTAGAAAACCTAAAGCCTTTTTATCGGAAGCTTGTGACCCTGAATCTTTTTGAAAGAATTTTGCTACGACGGCCAAGGTGCTCAAAGCCAAAACAACCTTGGCTACAAAAGCAATCAAAACCTGCATTGGGGGCAGCTCTTTGATTTTACTGGCCCAAATCATTTGATTGTAAAGTTGCTCAAAATATTCAGTTGGGCGCGAGTAAACCCAGTTTTTCCTGGACATGCCAAAAATTTCCTGATCAGAAATAATCCAAGATTTATAGATAAAAGTCGGCAACCACCAAGCAAACCCGAGCACAATCCCGACGTGCGTGCAGAGCCAAACCATGAATCTTTTCGACTTCTCTTCTCCGGTAAATACAACTTGCCACAACCACCAAGCGCTAGCTGCAGCGATAAAATAACTGAACGAATAATGCAAATACAGCCCGACAACTCCCGAAGCAGCGTAAAGCAAGGCATATCTTATACCTCCATACTGTTCGTATCGCCATAGACCATAAGCTGCTAACAAAGCAAAAAATAGATAAACCCCGTAGGGCCTGGCTTCCATACCGTACTCGACTAGCAAGGGTAAAACTGCAACAAAAAGTGCGGTCAAGTAGGCGGCTGTTTTATTGTAAAATAGTCTCCAGGAAAATCGGTAACTCAAAATCACAGTCGCAAGGCCAAAAATTACCGACGGTAGTCGAACGGAAAATTCCGAAACGCCGAAAAGAGTAGTCCAATAGTGCAGTAATAAATAGTAGAAGGGCGGATGAACCTCGACTTCCTGGAGATACCTCAACAGTTGTCCCACCGAAGCAAAGTGGGTAGAGATATCCAGGCTCAAAACCTCATCCCCCCAGAAAGGCTCATTGCCAAGATTGTATAAACGCAAAAAAGCTGCCAGAAGGAATATTCCTGGCAGGAAAAAATCCTCTAATTTCAACCTCCGCAATCGTGAAAGCATGACAGAATTGCTGAACAGTAAATTTTAAGCAGCTTTTTTCATTTCTCCAGGAGCCTCGACAGACTCAGCGATTGCCCTGGCCATGAATCTCGGATCTGTTAGAGATTCTTTACTCGCGTAAACTGTCCGGTTTCCTGAATCCAACTTCAAATCAAAACCATTAAACGATCCTTCGCCCTTCTCGTTTCTAGTACCGACTTCAAGGATTTTTACCTTCTTGGTCTCTCCTGTGGGAGTTAACTTAATCTCATTTGTTTCCGGGTCTTGTACCTGACGAAATTCACGCACTTCAAATTTAGCGTTCGGAAGAATATCAGAATCTCCAAGCTTCTTCCAACCTTCTTGCACCCATTCGTTTTCGGACAAAATCCTTTCCACGTCTGCCTCAGTTTTGCGATCTTTGATTTCCTCTCCCGCTGACATTATTTCCGGGTTATAACCTCCCCCGCCTTCTCGAAACATAAATTTGTTGATAATTATTACCCTGTGTCATTTTCGGTCCGCCGTGGCGGACGGGAATGACAACAGTCTATATAGTCTGAACCTCCACTAGATTCATATTCTCTCTTTGCCCGACAGGCTGTCCAGTAACTATAACAATCTTATCCCCTTTGGTCACCACTTTCTGCCTTTTGACCAGGGCCACCGACCTGCTAATGATTTCCTCTAGGGTTTTACAGCGCGGCAACATGAATGGACGGACGCCCCATAGGATCGACATCTGCCTGAACACTTTTTCACTTTGCGTCATCATAATGATCTCAGCATTCTGCGGACGCTGATGTGAAATCATCCGCGCGGTAAAGCCTGACACCGTCGCACCGACGATGGCTTTGGCTTTGGTGTTCTTTGAGAGCTCGTGAGCAGAGTCGGCAACTGCTAGGGCGCGTGAATTTCTTTCGTCACGTAAATAATCGTGCGGGAGATCGTCATAAGGAGATTTTTCCGCCTCGATCACTACTTTGTTCATTACTTCCACTGCCTTCACGGGATACATACCGACAGCCGTTTCTTGAGACAACATCACAGCGTCGGCGTGATCAGTGACTGCATTGGCAACATCAGAAATCTCCGCCCGGGTAGCGCTAGGGCTTTTGACCATTGAGTCGAGCATTTGAGTCGCTACGACCGAGGGCTTAGCGCTCCGCAGACAAGTTTCGATGAGTTTCTTCTGTACTAAGGGAACTTCTTGCGCTGGAATCTCAACACCCAAATCTCCGCGAGCGACCATGGCGCCGTGAGAGAATTGCAAAATTTTATCGAACTCTTCGACCGCGCTACCCTTCTCGATCTTGGCAATAACCCAAGGCTCTTCAAATTTACTTGGGTTATGTTTTTTGATAAGCTTTTGCAAATTCAAAACGTCACCGGCATGCTGAACAAATGACAACGCGATAAAATCAACATCATTTTTCAGACCGAACTTCAAATCTTCCTCGTCTTTTTCAGAAATCAATGGCAACCTCACCATAGATTGTGGCAAATTGATTCCCTTGTGCGAACTAACTTCTCCAGGAACCTCGACACGACACCAAACTTGCAAGCCTTTGACCTGGATAACTTCAAGCTGGATTTTCCCGTCATCAATCAAAACTGGATCTCCATGTTTGAGCGAAGAACGCAAGTCAACTTGGGTTGGGAGTAGGGTAAAATTGGTCTTTGCTGCATCCTCCATGTTGTGGCTAAGGACAACCGTTTCTCCCTGCTTCAAAATTGTTTTCCCGGAGATCTCTCCCAGTCGAATCTTGGGGCCTTGTAGATCGAGCATGATGCCGACCGGTTTTTTCACAAGCTTGGCTGCTCTGCGGACACTTTTGATGACTTTCTCGTGTGACTTGTAATCACCATGAGACAGGTTTAACCGAGCCACATCCATACCAGCACGCACCATCGCTTCGATAATTGCGCTATCTTCCGACGCCGGACCGATTGTACAAACAATTTTGGTTTTTTTCATTTCACTTTGTTAAAACAATTCTTTTTGCTTAATTCCTAATAACTCTTTTCGTTCTTTTGGTGTAAAGATTTCTATTTTTCCATACCGCCCGTCGAAACCCGGCTCAATGTGCAAATTCTCTTCCCTATTCCTCCTGATCCCTTCTACTATAATAGGCTGCGTCAACTCAGCTAGTTTCTCATACGGCAAATCCAGTAGCACTTGGTATTCTCCTCCGGCTTTTTCCACCAAATCACAATAAGCATTCTGCACGGTTTTGGTCATTACTCCTTTACCCAAAGAGTTTGCAATCACTTCCTCAAGTGGGACCAGGTGCCTTGCTGGTATGGCTCTTTGTGGTTGATAGCCTTCTGGTCTGTCTGCCAGCTCTTCAACCCGGGCGAGCACTCCGACGGTTAGCTTCGTGCCGCAGACCGGACAGAGTCCGCCGAGTTTTTTCGTTTCTGCTGGCTTGCAGGAAAAATTGCACTTATCATGACCGTCGTGATGATAGCGGCCTTCCTGCGGATAATATTTTATAGTAAAAGGAAATTTTTTCGGATCTTTGCCCTTGATAACATTATACACCCAATCATAAGAAAGTTTTTCTCCGCTTCTCAGTTCAAACACGTTACCCTCGCGCGCAATTCGGTGTAGCGAGTGCGCGTCAGACGAGGCTAGCAGTGCCATCCGGTCAAGATTTTTTACGCGCCAATTCATAGAAGCGTCCGAGGACATACCCATCTCGATGGCGAAGATCTTCGGCGCAACTTCCTCAAAACACTCCTCCAAGCTATCAAAGCCCGACATCGACCCGAACATAGCAAACCATGGCGTCCAGATGTGTGCCGGGATGACTATTGTCATCGGCTCAAGATCAAGCGCGATTTTAGCAAGTTCCTTGGCCGGAATACCGACGATCGACCGTCCGTCCGATGAGAGGTTGGCACCACGCTCAAGTAGGGCTTCTCGAAATTTTCCCGCCGACTCGATAGACGGCATCACGAAGACCGTATGTACCCGCCTTGTTTTTCCACCCTGCTTGTAGATGCTGGAAATTTCGCAAGACAAAACAAACCTAACCTTACTATCCTTGGTAATCGCGTACAACCCTCTCTCGGCCGGTTTTAAATATTTTTTTATTTCTGCAAACCACTGTGGGTGAGTAAAATCTCCCGTACCCAAAAGATGTACGCCTTTGAAGGCGGCTGTTTTTTCCAAATTCGGCAGTGTCAGGTCCTTGGAGCAAGCTCTTGAAAATCTGCTATGAAAATGGAAGTCGGCAATAATTCTCATAAACTCATGATAGCATACTAAAACAAAAAAAATCAGCGGATTTTCACCCGCTGGAATCTGCTAGCCAGACCAAAGCCGAGGCTAGTTTTGCAGTATTGTGTCGAAGCAGGCTGCCGTCCGAACACATCAGATTTGAGCAGTAGACATTCTCTCCCGAGATATCAGCTCTGACCGGAGAATATCCTTGCGCCAAATAGCTTGCGACCGCTTTGCCGTCGGTAAAGCTTTTGTTGCAGATGATATAATCCGCCCTGCGACCGATCAGTTCTGAGAGTTTGTCCGAGTGCTCCCGCGCCGACCATCCCGGAGTTTCCCGAGGATTGTTCCAGAGATTGACCACGTGGACTAGGTAGCAACGAGAGAGCGCCTCCCGCATCCCCTCCACGAGCAGCACCGCTGCGAGTGAGGTATAGAAACTGCCTGGGCCGATAACCACCAGATCCGCTGCCCGGATAGCATCCGCAGCTTCCGGAAGCAACCTCGGTACCGGGTCAAGTCTTATAGTATCGATCTTCTCGGTATCAGTGATGATCGGTTCAACCTGGGGAGTGTAAATCCACTCCTCAATCTTTCCCTCGCCGCGAATCTCTCTATCGTGGGTGGTCTGTGCAAACAGGTGAACATGATCCAGATAAGCTGGGTAAACCCGTCCGCGACACTCTAGCACTGCCTCCAAGGCTCTGACTGCGGACAAAAAGTCTGCAAACTGACTCATTGCAGTCAGCAGGAGGTTTCCTGGAGTGTGTCCGCGATAACGCTCGTCTACTCCTTGGTCCCAGCGAAATCTTAAGATTCGCTCCGCCGCCTCCGAGTCGGATGCCAGCGCAGCCAAGGCCTTCAGAACGTCACCGGGAGGTAACGCGCCCAACTGGTCGCGCAGGATGCCAGATGACCCTCCGGAATCAGCCATACCGGTTATTGCCGAAAGTTCGTTGCCTTGCTTTTGCACAAGTCCGGACAAAACTGCTGCCAATCCGGTCCCGCCTCCGATACAAGCAATCTTTGCCATGGTTCCTCCTATCAATCAGGATCCTTTAGGAAAACTTTTTAACTAGGCCGGCAGGTGTTTTTATAAACAAATTTGGTTTTTGTTTCTGAAGCGCAGCAGCAGAGTTAAATCCCCAGGCTACGCAAGCCACATCAACCCCAGCTTCTCTCGCTGCCTCAACATCACGAATTTCGTCGCCAATGTAAACAGCGCTTTTCGCATCAATATTATTTTTTTTCAATAGACTACGGATGGTTTTTGCCTTGGAAAAAAGTGTGCTCTGGTTTTCAATAAAATCGAAGTCTGAAATTTGATGTTCATGTAAAAACTTTTCTATTACTGGCTTTGTGTTAGTGCTGGCAATAGCAAGTTTGTAGCCGGACTTTTTTAGCCTCGCTAAAGCCTGCTTGATACCGGGAAAGGCTTTCAGTTTGCCGACTCGACGAGCCATTATGCTCCGGCCCAGGAGAAGCAGTTTCGGAACACGCCACAAGCCAACGCCCAGATACCGGGCTACCTGCCGAACGGACATTTCTTTCAAATTTTTTATATCTTTCTTTTCGACCTTCCGGAAACTGTGCTCAGAGGCCAGCTCGTTAACAATCTCGGTTATCAGCTTTTCGGAATCCGCAATCGTTCCGTCAAAATCAAAAATTAAAGTCTTGTATTTTTTCATATTTCACATTAGATTACATTTTTTTCAAACTTCCATGTGACATGAAAGGCTGGAAAAAATTGACGGGAGGAGCAGTCGCTCCCCCGCCGGAAAATCAGGTCACGCCGTGACCCGAGAAGTAATCCTCTCATGAATGAGGGTAAGATCTTCTGCGGAATTGATATCAACCGACTGCAGATCAAGCGGCACTGACAGGTTGGCCACCCTCGCCCCGTAAGTATTGACGATGCTGGGCAGCGCTGTTGCGACCGGATGCCGGTTATCGGTTTCAATCTCTCCGTTGCTCTCAAAGAGCTTGGATAGCCCGAGAATCCAAGGAGCGCGGAAGACCGCAACACCGGTTGTGATTTCTGCACCATGTGGCGGCTCTTGTTCACCTTGGTTGAGGACCCAGGTCGGGCCGCCGTTCACGTGAACCTGGTCAGTCAGGAAAGAGCGCCCACTCACAAACTCTGCGCAGGGACTCGAAGCGTCATAAGGCGCTGTCAGCATTGTGACGTCCGGTTGGAAGCTTTCTCCTTCCTGCAAGGGGAAAAGCTCCCTTGTTACTTTCGGCATCGGGTGCCGCTTCGGATTGAGATGCTCTCGAACTGCGACCCTGAGAGTTCGCGGGTGCCAGAACGGAGCGTCACCTGGGATCATCAGCACGTGCTTGCACCCAAGTCCTGCGAGAGACTGCTTGGTTGCGGTGAAAACCGCATGCGGCATTCCGTAGGGTTGGGGTTGAAAAACATAGCTGAGACCGCCGTTGAGACCTTCAGTCATAAGCGCGGCCATGATCGACCCGATGTTGTTGTGGTTGCAAACCACAGCGATATGGTCGAACACCCCGGACTTCTTCACTGCCGAGACGACATGGTTGATGAGGGGTTTGCCCTCGAGCATTGCGACCAGCTTGGTACCGTTGCCGATCTGACTGTGCCCAGCCGCCAGAATTGCACAGCCGACTTTTCGTTGTGTCATTTCTCCTCCTTTGAACTAACTGAAGGTTTCCCTTCAAACCCCTGTCCGCCCCAGGCGGACAAAAGTCTGAAGAAAAAATTTTCTTTCTTATTCGTACCCCTCTCCTTTTATTCCTCTCCCCACCAAGTGGGGAGAGGATGGGGGTGAGGGGTCCAAAAAATTAAAACGCGATTATTTCAAGGTTTTCCAGAGATGCTCGAAAATCATTTTCTGAGTTTCATAGAGCGCTTGGTTTTCGATCAGCACTCCGACAGGGTCGCCAGACGCTGAAACAGAAATCATCGCCACCTTCCCAGAGTAGACTAGGGTATAGGTCGGATAAGCTTTATCAGTGGAAAGCCACTTGCGCTCATCTAAACCGGCAAGTTCTCCGCCCTTACCAGAAGCAATAACGCGATTGCTGACTTTCGCGGCGATACGATCGCGGTTGAATTTCGGATAAGCCTTATGCAGATACTCGCGGATTTCCGATGAGGAATAGACATAATACAGCTTGCCTGACGCCGTCGACATAGTCCCAATGACATCTTGCAAGATAATCCTCAAACCGCTACTGCCTTCATAATATTTGACTACCGGCTTGGCACCGGACTTTTCGTAAAGCGATTCGAGTTCCGGTAAACTGGTATGGATTGAAGTTTTCAAAGAGCCAAGATCGGCAATCTTTTTCTCTATGGCAGTCAATATCTTCTCCGGCGGCTCGGCAACGAAATATTGCTTCTTGCTATCCTTGCTGTGCTGTTGATAGTAACTGACCAGACCTTGTTTGATCAGCGCTTTCAAAATATCATATGTAGTCCCCCGATTCACACCGGATTTTATGGCAATGAGCCGCACCGGCGCGGGCCCGAGTGAAATTAAGGCCAAATACACGGAAATCTCTTTCTCATCGAGACCAAACTGTCGAAGTTTTTCTACAATCATTTTTCATTTTTTTTAATACCGATTAAATACAGTATATTCATTAGCCTTTTTTTGTCAAATATATTTCTGCATTTTGTTTATTCTCAAGATAGAATATAATATTTTTATGGACACAAACACACCACACAGAAGATATAATCCCTTAGAAGACCGCTGGGTTCTGGTTTCGCCACAACGCATGAACCGTCCATGGTCCGGCCAGACAGAAGAAGCGTCCAGCGTTGCTCTGCCTTCCCACGATCCGAAATGCTATCTCTGTCCTGGAAACAAGAGAACGAGTGGGCAGAAAAACCCTGAGTATCGCGGGCAATATTTTTTTGAGAATGATTTTTCTGCCTTGCTCCAAGGTGCGAGTAAAAAGGAAAAACATAACGACGGGCTGCTTATAGCAAAATCCGAGACCGGAGTATGCGAAGTGGTCTGCTATTCACACCAACACAATTCCACCATGGCTGAATTACCAGACGAAGATATAACAAAAATAATTGGCGTCTGGGCCGACCGATATCGCGAACTCGGCAGCAGACCGGATATCAATCATGTACAAATCTTTGAAAATCGTGGCGCGGAAGTAGGCAACAGCAGCCCTCACCCGCACGGACAAATCTGGGCCCAGGCATCCATCCCTAGCCTGGTCAAGCAAGAACTGGACAATCAGAAAAAATATTTTGAGAAAAAAGGCGTGCCTCTGCTAGTGAATTATTTGAAACAGGAGGAAGCGAAAAATGAGCGTATTGTATATGAAAATAAAGACTTCGTAGTACTCGTCCCCTACTGGGCGACCTGGCCGTTTGAACTCATGATCTTGCCCCGCAGAAATGTCATGAGCCTTACTGAACTGCTCGCGGGAGAAACAGAAATGCTCGCAGAGAGCTTGTCAAAAACTGTGAAAGCATTCGGCAAACTGTTCGGAAGAACTCCCGCAGAGACTCCATATACTATGGGTATCCATCAGGCACCGACAGACGACCAGACTCACCTTGAAACGACTTTACACTTTCATTTCCACCCACCCATGCTGACACCAACCAGGCAAAAATTTATGGTCGGTTACGAAAGATTTGGCGAAGCGCAACGCGATCTCACGCCAGAGCTCGCTGCCAGACAAATAAAAAAAGAGTTAGGGTAAATATTCCCCTAACCCGAGAGTTCAAGCGGCTACAGCGTCGAGATGGTGGTGAGCGCGAAGCTTCTCGAAAAAAGCTTCGCAGCGCGTTTCGTGAGTGGTTTCCGGGTCGCCAGGATCGTCGCCCACAATGAGCGTTCCTTCAGCAAGAGTCGAGAGGATGACAACCTCGACACCGAGAGCGGCTGCGAGTGCGTAAATGCTGATACTTCCTGCCTTGAATTTAGCTAGCGCTTGAGCTTTAACGTCCATATTTCCCCCTTGTGGAAAACTACTTTTCATATCTTATCATATAAGGTATGATATGTCTACAAGGAGGCCCGATGTTTACCAATTGCCCTACCGCAATCGTGCTCGCCGGGGGATATGGATATTTCACCAGCGAAGATGGTCCAAGGCCGAAAATTCTCGCCGATATCGGTGGAGAACCGATGGCCAAACGAGTTGTCCGGCTGGTTCGTTCTGCGGGTTTTGAGCAAATCGTCGTTGTCGTCAACGAGAAGTATGACGCTCAAATCCGCCAAACGCTGGAGGACGACTCTCTCCTCTACGCTGTTCAGCCTCACCGAGTGGGGACAGCCGGCGCCGTCAAGCTTGCCCTGGAGCAAACCGGTGTTGAAACAACCGACTTTCTAGTGACGTTTGCTGATATGCCTTGCTGGTCATCGCAGACCTTTCAAAAGCTGCACACTCTCCACCAAGAGAGGCGGCCTCGGCTCAGCCTGGTTACGATCCCGCTCGTCAGCGGCACCAGACCAGAACGCTATGGCCGCGTCCTGCGTGACGCAAACGGCCGGATCACTGGAGTAATCGAGCCTTGGCAGCTGAACGGGAAACCTATCTCTGCCACGACGGTCAATCCCTCTCTCTATATGGTCAACACCAGATTCTTCTGGAGTAGGTATGACCAGCTCCCGATCTGGGACAAAGGCGACGGACACCCTCCGGAAAGACCTCTCCAAGCGCTCGTCCCCCTAGCGGACCCTATCGTAGAGATGCGTCTGGATCAGATAGACGAAGCGCTCGGCGTGAACACCGCAGACGAATTGCACGAAGTCAGAACACTGCTCGAAAAAAAACCGGCCGCTGCCTGACCGGTACGATTCTTTGGCCCGCCTGGGCCATTTTTTTTACCAATTTTTCAAAACCTTCTCGTACACCTCCGGGCTGGACACGTCATACCAGTCCGACTCAAATGGATAAGCATAGAGCTTGCCTTCACTGGCAAGTCTCGGAAACACATCTTTTTCCAGACGACGAGCGTCTTTGGGTATATATTTAAAAATTTCCGGGCTGAGCACGTAGATACCTGCATTGATCAAATGTGATTTGGTCTTGGTCTTTGGCTTTTCTACAAAATCAAAAATCCTATTCCCCTGCACCGAGGCAACCCCCCACATTGCTGTTTTCTCTACCGAGGCCAAAGCGACAGTTGCCACACCCCGCTGCGATGAGTGGAAGTCAACTAGATCAAGGTAATCAATTTTCGCCAGTACGTCGCCATACAGCACGAGAAAAGGCTCGTTCTGAAAATATTTTTTCGCTTCCAGAACCGGAATTGCGGTCCCCTGACTCTTCTTTTCCTGCTGGATGTATTTGAGCTTGACCCCGATAGAGCTACCGTCCTTGAAATGTTCTTTGATCTTTTCACCTAAATGTCCGACCGAAATATAAATATCAGTCAACCCTTGGTCACGAAGCGCTTCGAGAGTATAGGAAAGCAGGGGTTTCCCCTTGATCGGTAAAAGTGATTTGGGTAGTTCATAGGTCAGCGGTCGGAAGTTCACCCCTTCGCCTCCTGCTAGAATCAAAACTTTCGTAGATTTGGGGATCAGGCAAGTACTCAAAAGATACTCAATAGCGTGACTGCGGTTGCGAATCTTTGACCCGTCAACCGCGCTGTCGATGCGCTTGATTAAATCCTCATCCAAAGTGATTGTAAGCCTGGTTTTGGCCATCCCAGTATATCAACTTCCAGAGCCAAACGCCTCTGTGTTGCGTTTGTACTCTATTAATCTTAATCCTAAAAATCTTCTGCCTTGTGTTGTCTTGAGATAATGTTCACGGCGTTTGGTATCCTTTTGGTTTAGACTGGCTTCAAAATAAATGAGTTTAAAAGGCAAACGTAATTTCGTGGCTTTCGAGTAACCCTTTTTTTGTTATTCTAGTCTTTTCTTAAGATTCTCAGTATACCCTATATACAACTCTCCATCATGCAAACTTTCTAAAATGTAAGTATAGAAGAATATACTGGAAGCTGTATTACTAGGCATGCCCTTGCCGTACTTTCACATTATATCCATTTTATGACAAAACAAAAACCCCAAGCTTTATAGCTTGGGGTTTGTGATTTATGTCCGTTATACCTGGCACCGACCTACTTTCCCCGTCGGAAAACCGACAGTATCATCGGCGCTGACTAGTTTCACTTCTGAGTTCGGGATGGGATCAGGTGGGACCTAGTCGCAAAGGGCACCAGGAATGACGGACACAAATTTGTCATTCACAATTTTTTTGCGGATCTTTACTTGTCCGAAGACAAGAATTACCAAATAAGCTTTCGATTGATTAGTACCGCTCGGCTGAACACATTGCTGTGCTTACACCTGCGGCCTATCGACGCGGTAGTCTTCCGCGAATCTCTCTCCAGCCCCACTTTTTGATTATAATATACTGTTTGATAGTCTTTTAAATAATTTAAGTAGACTATCCACATTCGATTTTATTATACAACCAAAAAGTGGAGCTGGAAACGAAACCTGGTCTTGTGGACGGCTTCGCGCTTATATGCTTTCAGCGCTTATCCAAACTGGACGTTAGCTACCCCGCCGTGCCGTAGACACCGACAACGGGTACACCAGAGGTCCATACTTCCCGGTCCTCTCGTACTAAGGAAGTGCCCACTCAAGTTTCGAACGCACATAGCAGATAAGGACCGAACTGTCTCACGACGTTCTGAACCCAGCTCGCGTACCACTTTAATTGGC
>Ga0066639_10000170_pt1 | contig 52575 bp, 61 predicted proteins | sample CryGeyCG2114_010_2_FD_59504 | JGI IMG/M metagenome (GOLD analysis project Ga0066639, IMG submission 59504) | Groundwater microbial communities from aquifer - Crystal Geyser CG10_big_fil_rev_8/21/14_0.10 | ecosystem: Environmental > Aquatic > Deep subsurface > Groundwater | place: USA: Utah...
TGCTTTCTGATTCTTTGGGGTTTGTTGATGCCACTCCCATTTATGTAGGGAAAAGTTTAGATACATCTTTATTAAAACCGTATGATCCTACCCCCATTTCTCCTTCCGCTAGTTATTCTGATCTTTTACTGGATGAGGACAGAATAAGATCGTATGGGGCAGATATTCCGACAATAGATGGAAAGATTTTTGTCCAAGTTCTTCCTATTACCGAAGACAACGATAAGACCATAAAACAAAAAGAATTGGAATTAGACAAAATAATAAGACCTTCAACTCCTCCGATATATACATCACAATTTGATCAAAATGAAGATGATCCGTCTCAGGCAGAAGAGTCATTAAGCAACGCGGCAGCTAGCGTTACAACAACTACTACTACGGCTACGATTATTCCCCTAGATTATGACATAGAAAGCCCGGTGTATTTGAGTGGTGGTACGGCTCAATCTTCCATGACGACATATGCCAATGATTATACGCCTCAGACATTTGATGGGATTAATGTTCCCGGCGTTAGCTCTACTTCATCTAGTGTTATTATGGCAAAAACTTATTCTATTTATCCAGCCATAGTTGTTGAAAATGAAACCAATGGAATGGTATTGGCAAAACAATATCTTGCACCATTTGAAATATCTTTCACTCCTTCTGTTTGGATATTTAGTAATTGTTCAGTTGATCAAATACCAATAACGCAAGAGTATTGGTCGGAACCGGATGAGGGATGTGATCTTAAATCTGGTCGATATAATACTAAGACAGAATACTTGTCTGGAGTTTATGCCGATAGTGGTAAAGACATAACTATCGATTATACGGTTACTTATCAGGGCGAATTAGCTAACGACATGACCCTTACTGTTAAGATTTATTCTAATGTAAATCAATCAAGTGAGACTCTATCTTGCAGTAGCTATAATACTCCAACTAATCAGTATTTTAATTCTGTTTTACCAAATTCTACAAGAACGACTGGATCAACGGAAGAAGAATATCAACCGCTAACAACAATTGATCAGTGGAGATCTGCTGTAAATTCAAATCCGGCCAGTCAAATTATAGGTGGAACGGATGAGGATCAGGATGTATCTAGCAAGGCATATGCAGACACTATTACTGGACAATACCAAGATTTTCTAGTTGGGACGCTTGGGATGGATGATGTTGTTGGAGACTCATTTGATCCTGATGTTCCAGAGGTATTAGACGGAACGCAATTCTATATTAACCCTTGGGAATGGACAAATGCGACACAGTACGGAGACTATCAAGAGCAAACGGTTAATATCGTTAATGGAAAAGCAAGCATAACAATACCGGCTTCAGATGTCGTTGCAACTTTGTTTGTTGAGGCGTCAGTTAAGTTCGGACAAAACAATGAGTACGAGACAATAAGAGCCGATCATGTCGCTATTGCCAATCCGATTAATATAGCTGCAATTAGTCCCTACAACATAGAGGCACAGGGTGGAGCTACTAAATATGAATTGGGGACTAATATCAGATGGTATAATAATGTAAGCTCTTCTGTTATTTCAAACATAAGCGTATCTTTCTCCCCATCGACAACTCCATGTCTACCTTCTGTAGCTAAAACAGATAGCGAAGGATATGCTGCTGGTATTAGAATCGGTCCCCATCATCCAATCGTTATGAATTGCCCGGATGCTGAATCTGAAGCATTGGAGTGTCGATGCTACGGAGAGTATGAATCAATTTCAATAACGGTATCTAAACTCGCATATACAAGAACGGTTATTAGACATATAGAGTGGACATCGCCATTGGACAAAGAATATCCGGCAGATGAAGACTCACAATTTTATTTCATTTGTACGGAAAGTGGCTATTGTTGGGCTGATTCGGTTAGCAATAGCGGATCAACTACCATTACTTCCGACATGGGATGGATTGAAAATGACTTATGGGTTAACAGCCAATATCCAAATGACGGAACTCTTAGAATTGGATGCGGAGAAGATCAACTTGAAGAAACTCCAACTCCTCTTTCTCCTACTAGGGTGTGGCCGTTCCAATGTGATTTATATTTTGTTCTCAACAATCCTAGATGGCTACCAACATCTTGCGGAGACCTGCTTACGTTGTCGTCTACTTTTTCGGCCACAGTCTATGGAATTAATCAGAACGTAGGCAATATAAAATCAGTTTTGGATGAAAACGAATTTAAAGACAATAGACCTTGGAAATGGAAGATCAATGTTGGAACTTATTATCACTATACTAACTCTGACGGCGAAAGAAAAGCAAGAATAGGAACGGGGTGTGTTGCTCCCGGACCATATGAAGTTCCAGCTGTTTCTGGAGGTACGAAGTTGGTTGTTCCACGTCCAATGGCAACAATTGTTGAACCATTAGGAATAGCGGTTACAACCGAAGCCTACGATGGAGAATTGATAAGAAATGGATCTTATTCTCCCAGTATTGTGGCTGAGGTTACATGGAAAGGACAGCCCATAACAAATTGGTTTACTACGTCAGATGGAACGGCTATAGAGTATCCATTCCCACAGGTAGCATTTCAAGCTGGAGTTTGCTTATCAGAGAATGGCATAGCGGCGACAGATACTTCTCCGTCCATAGCAAAAGACCACAGGGGGAAATATGAAGACTGTTTCTCTATAGGTAATAATCCCGACATATCGTTGAGTTCTTATTCTGTTACGGCATCTCTCAGTAGAACAGACATAAATACACAGGGTAGCAATATTCATACTCACGCCTGTACGGTTGATAAATATGGGAATGGAATAACGACACAAACAATTGTACTAGCTGGATCTTATGAAGATCACACACACACTATAACTAATTATGTTGGTTTGACCGGAGGAACGGTTGCGCCCCATTCACACACTCTAAGATGCGTTGCCGTAACGAATTTAAATCCCATTGTTAATTCCAGAGTTGATGTCGCCATCAATGCATATGCTTATTATGATCCAACTAGTTGTGAACCATATTCATCTAGCACTCTTATGGTCGATGATCCTTATAGCGATGGGTCAATGGGAAATAGAATGATGTTCGGAACGTTCAGATTCTATAGTAATTACAAAGACAAACAACTTCTGCTAAGTGTTAGTGCTCCTTACGGTGGGTGGACATCTAATAACGTGACAGATGAGACAAAGACTATAGATGTTGAAATTTCTGCTTATTGGTCTGAATATTCCGTAGAAGATTCACCCGGACATTGGACTATTGTTCCATCTCAAGATGTGGCAGATGGAACTAGAATTACTTTTAATATCAGTGCGTATAAACCTTCGCCGCAAGACAATCTAAGTGTTATGGTTGTTCGTCCAGATGCAATTAAAGAATATATGTATGTTGAGATTAAGGCAAGTGCAAAAGTAGACGGATATGAGTCGGAAACCAGTAAAGTTATTACAGTTAGATCTTCGCTTCAATGGATACCCGGTAAGAAGGCGTTGTTTTTTGAGCCGACTGACGACGATATATATATTGCTCAAGCCATTGACCAAATAGATACAATTGGTGCCAGTCCTATGCATGATGGGGTTAATTATGCGGCTCAGAGAATTATAGATTTTCAAACCAGTCATACGGATTGGAAATCAGCTAAAAAGGTTATTTTACTTTTGACGGATGGGGACGAAAACTCTTCTCAACGCTCTATTACACAAGCGATAAATAGTGTTAATTTTATAGATGGAAAATGCGAAGTTCCAGTTATACCAGTTCGGCTAGGATATAGTCACGCATCCGATGAAGTTTTGACGGCTAAATATGCGTTGGATACTTGCGGCGAATCTTGGTATATGATTAATGCTACTGATTCAGAAATTTTGCAGACAATAGATGACATTATTATGGGCGATGCGATGACGATGAATAGTGGCGTTTATACCAATACTATAGATCTGGGTTCTTCTAATTTGCCTAGTTCTGTTTATCTCAGAAATTTTGTTATTCCGACTGGATCTAGAATAACATATAGGGTTAGAACGAGCACGGATGGAGTTACTTGGCTAGATTGGTCAGAATGGTATGACTCATCTGACGACATAGCTTATGAAATAAATATTAGTGTCATTGGTCGATATTTCCAGTATCAAGTAAAACTATATGGGAATGAATTATTTGAAACTCCCTATATAACCGCTGGGGCAACCATCGATTATTATAAAGCTCAAACTCTCTCCGTATTTTTCCAGCCGGTTGAAGTGGATATCGACACAGATCAATATGTTGCTTCTATACACATTACTCACACTGGAAGTATACCTGAAACATCGATTGTCAATTATGGATTCTCTCAATTTAATACAACAGATATTAATGATTACTATGGAACAACAAGTCCATTTATTACACCAGATAGACATACAATATTATTAACAAGATATAATGAGACTTTCTTAACGCAAGATTATCAAACCTATACGGCTATCAATGGAGGTTGGCCTGATTCAGCCGCAGTAGAAGTTTATAGGGTTAATGATACAAGCGTTTTAGGAGAGCTTATCGACCCTACCACTTACGCCATTAATAACAGAGATGGAAAGATTACGTTTTACAATGTAAGAAGTTCAAATGATATGTTTGTTTTGTGTGTTAATTTTGACTCTGTTTTTAGGATCATCATGAACGCCATTAATTACGGACCTGATTCGGCCATCATAGATCATATTGGAATTATGTATAATGTAACTAAGAGGATTCCAAAGGATTCATTGGGAAATATTATACATACGCCAATTAACACGAGGATTTAAAATGATAAGGCGATACGATTTAACGCGATCAGACAATTATTTTGAATCTAGCAAAATATCTTATGTTTGTAGTGGGAGTGGAAGCATATCTGTTGTTACCGGGTTTCCAGTTACTACGGCTAGAGTTTCTTTTGCCACCTTGCCTATCGATTCTGCAACACCTCCGTTTACTACTCCTAGAATTTATGTTGACAGCTATACTGACGATGGTTTTATTGTCAATTATGAAGATATACCTGTAGATCCCGGATATATTGAGTTTGAATATAGCTGTCAATAATATTTAATGAATATTGTTTTCAATAAGCAAAGTCTAAAGGTTGTTTCCGTCATTGACCGCCCCATTCTCGATTATTCCGAAGAATCCTTTCTGCGCAAAATGTTTCCATCTAGTTTTCAAGATCTTTCTCTTTGGAGCATTGATAAGAAGTTCAATTATTCCCCCATTCATCTTAAAGTTAAACTCGATGAAGATTCCATTCCTGATTCATTATATTTTCGTGATAAAGAAGTTTATAAATATACCGAAGAAGAAAAAACCAAACAAAGGAATAAGCGAACCAAGGATTTGATATCTTCTAATGGTATTTTTTTTGGCAAAGGGTTGTCTGAATTTTTGATAAAATCTCCATATACTAAAAGAAAAACAGCCGAAGATTTGTCCAATGGAGTGGTTCCTTATCAACACGCTATTCCGGTTACTTGGAAGGGGTATTTTAAGATTGCTACTGGGTATTCGGCAATTGGTCGGAATATTCTTTTTAGGTTGCACAATTACGGGATTTTTGCCAAGCCTGAATATTTGCCGTCTCATTCTGATTTAGACCCGCTTTATCTTTCTTACCTGTCAAAATATGATTCACTAAAGTTCACAAGAAATCATAACCATCAGATTAAAGTTTTGTCTCATACGCCTCTGGGTGATAGTTTTAGAGGCAAGAAGATAATCTACACGATGATGGAAACGGAGACTCTACATCCTAATTTTGTTAGTATGTGTAATCAGTATAATGAGGTGTGGGTTCCATGTAAACATAACTACAATCTTTTTGTCAATCATGGCGTTAAAGTTCCCGTTCATGTCATTCCATTAGGGGTAGATGAAAGATTTTATTTTGAGAAGAATGACGAAAAAGTAAATGTAGAATCTGGCTTATTACCGTTATTGGGTAAGGGATTAAAAAAATTTAAATTCGTATCTCTTTTTCAGTGGTATAGTAGAAAATGCCCCCATATTCTTATTAAGTCTTTTGTCAATGCTTTTAGCGACAAAGATGATGTGAGCCTAATTGTTGTTAACCATCATGGAGACCCGAATGGAATATTTAACGAGGTGCAAAAATATGCGGCGAGTGTAAGGAAGTCGAACTATCCTTCTATATTCTTGTATAATCATGTTCCAACCGATAAACAGCTTCCGTCCGTATATAGGTCTTGTAATGCTTTCATTAGTACGTCTAGAGGAGAAGGGTTTTCGTTACCCCATATAGAGGCGGCGGCTTGTGGTCTGCCTGTCATTTCTGCACACCATACAGCCATGAAAGATTATCTCAATGATAATAACTCGTATCTTGTAAAAATGACCAAGAAAGAGGTTTGTCCCCCAGAACTAGTATCGGCATGTGGGTGGTATGGTGGACAATTGTTTAACGTATTGGGTAAGGAAGAAATAGAAATGTTCTCAGACTGCATGAAGAATGTTGTCGAAAATTACGAAGAAGCTCAGATCAAAGCAAAAAGATTACAAAGTATGGTGAGGAACAATTATACTTGGGACATTACTACAAGCATGGTTGCCAGAAGAATCCGAGAATCATAATGAAAACTATTACAATGACGCTATACAATAGACCCCAATATACCAAGAGGGTTATAGATCATTTGTCAAAGTGTAAGGGGATAGAAAAATATCATCTTTTAATTTTTATCGAACCCGGAAATCAAGAGGTTGTTGAACTAGCCAATGCCATTCGATTTGTTCCCAAGGAAATTACTATTAACAAAAGAAGGCTTGGATGCGATACCAATATTCATAATGCGATTGATTGTGGCTTCAAAAAGTCGGATTTTAATATACATGTAGAAGATGATATTTGCCCCGGTAAAGATATGCTTAAATACTTTGAATTCTGCGACTATAGATATCGGTACGACCATAAGATTTTAACGATTTGTGCCTATCATAGGTCTAATTGTGAAGAGCATTATTACGATAAAGTGTTCAGGAATCCATGGTTTACTCCTTGGGGGTGGGCGACTTGGAAGGATAGATGGGAAGAAATTAAAAGACAATGGAATTTTAATAACGCATGGGACATTCAAATTAATAACGTTATAAGGGGAGATCGTTTTGAAATACGACCCCATTTGGCTAGGTCTCAAAATATAGGGGAAATGGCAGGAGAACATGTAACCCCCGATGTTTTTCGGCGTGACCACTATAACGAATTCTGGGTTGATTCGGTCAATTATGAGACTGAAAATTTTATAGAAGAATAAGGAAATATGACAAAAAATGCCAATGTATTCTGTATAATGTTTTTGATAAGGAGATAATTATGCCAAAACCGTTACCTCAAATATGGACAAAAGAAGACCTTCAGGGGATGTATGAACTTAGAGAAAAAGGGCTGACTTGGCTACAGATAGGAAAGAAGCTAAACAAAAACTGGAAATCCATATCGAAAAAATACATAAGAATAGACTGGGACAAGTTTCATAAAGATCCGTCTAATTATTTAGATGGAATGAAGGGTAAAAAATGGTCAAGCGATGAAATGATTCAACTCGACGCTTATTTGCAAGCGGGTAAATCATATAGTTTTATCGCTGAAAAACTAGGAAGAACATTTAGTTCTATCGAGAGTCAGGCACAGCATACAGATTGGAAGGCTTGGAAATCTATTCGAGAGATCGGAAAAATCTCTGATAACGAAGTGGAAGAGGTTCAGAATAAAGAGGCTCTCGTTGATCAATACGTTAGTGCCTTATTAGCTTTTGGTAGAAATGAATTCAAGAGAGTTGAAGCGATTAAAGAATCCGAGTTTTTGTCTCGCGTAAATCTAGACAAGTCAAAGCTTTATGTTTCTTTTGCGGAACTAAAAGAAAAGGCGAAACAGAGGCTAATTGAATTGGGATATGGAAACGCAGAAAGCATGGAGTTGGGCAAGGGAAGGTATGTTATAGTTGGGGATTCGCACGGGAAGCACACTAAGAGAGATATGTTTTTTATGTTGGAAAACATAAATAACACCCTTAAACCGAATAAAATTGTTCATATTGGTCACATATTGGATGACGACAATGACATTAGCTACGATTGGGGTAGATTCAATAATTTGGTTATTTTAGCTAGAGTGGAAGAACTTAAAACCATTCAGGATCAACGAAATAAATTCAAGTTTAATTTTGATGTCGTTAGGGAAAGCGTATTGATCGGTAATGACCTTTGGGTATTTAATCAGGACATCATAAGCGATTACGTCAAAACATCTATATCGTCATTAGATAACGAAGTCCTAGACGACAAAGCGATTGTTAATAGTCACCGCATTGAATTAACTACTCGTTGCAGTCACGATTCTCAATCTTATTTTGCTTCTCCGGGATGTCTTTGTGAGGAGCATATCATAAAGACGATTAAACAAATTGATTTTGAGGATGGTCGAGTTGTTAAACAGGCATTTCATGATGGATTTATTAAGTATCGAAGAATGAAGCATATGAATGGATACTGGGAGCAAGGGCTATTGGTTATTGATGTTGATTCTTGTGGGAACTATACCATAGTCCCATGCCCGATTAAGAAAACTCCGAAGGGATTTGCGATATCTTATTTTAACAAAATTATCGCGTCAAAAGGAACATTTAAGCCGGATAAGAAAATCTTTGTTAACGGCGATTTGCATTGCGACAAACACGACATTAATGTTCTTGATATACAGGAGCAGATTTGTAAGGATTATAAGCCGGATGCCCAAGTTAATGTTGGAGATACGTTTAATTATTCGTCTTTAAATCATCATGTTATGGATCGTGGAGGAGTCGTTTTGGATAAGAAAATATTAGACGAAGCGGCGCAAACTCATTATGTATTGAAAAGAATCCGTTCTTGGGCTAAGGATTCTTATTTAATATACGGTAATCATGAAAGGTTTGCAGGAGATTTTGTCGAGAAATATCCTCAGTTTGGAAACTACCTTGATTTCCGGTTTATGTGTAGTCTTGATGATCTTGGTTATAAACTAACTTCCCTCAAGACGGCATTAAAAATAGGATCAACTACATTTATTCATGGCGAAGTAAGAATGTATGGTCAGCCCGGCAGTAAAATGGAGAAGGCGTCTAGAACATATGGAAGAGATGTTTTTATTGGACATATACATAGACCAGAAATTAGATTTGGATGTTATAGTGTTGGTCTATCTGGGCAATTAGATCAGGACTATAATGAACCGGAAGCTTCTAATTGGATGCATGGCTTTGGCTTGTGCAATCAGTTTATGGGACAAAGTTGGTTAACTACCATATCCATAGAAAGCAATAAATGCAATATTGGTGGAAAAAGTTATGTCCCAGTCAATCCTAATTCTTGGAAAAAAGACAAGTATAACGCCAAGTTGGTATATGATTTTGATTAACGAAGGTATTTATCTTGTTTTTTCCGAATAATCCCATAGAGTACATTTATGCAATTGAAAAACAAGATTATCAATTATTATGTCGGATTACCTTCAGAAGGTGGGGGTAATGCTCGCGTTTTTCGCTCTCCTATTACGATAAATGATAGGATTGCCAGAGACCTTATCAATAAACAACTTAAGACTAAGAAACAACCACAATTGCCGTCTAGTTTCCCTCTACTTCATGTTTGTTATGATTTTGATTCTTCTATTATTTACCTTCCAAATTCTCATGATTTTACTAGGGATCAAATTAATATCCTCCTTTCTGCTGCCAAACTTAGAATTACTAATGACTTTGGCGGATATGCGAATAGACCACCGATAGAAGGAAGCCCATTTAGCTCACTTCGAGTTCGATCTATTAACAGCTTTGGATTTGCAAGAAAGATTATTAGCGAACATTTTAAGGGCAAGGTGTTTAAAGATATGCCGGTTCTTGAAGTGTTTTTAGATCGTATGCCAAGAACGCTTAAAACGCTTCCTCCCATCTTTAGAGACCCCCAATACTTAGGTGGATACATTGGACCTAAACAATTAGAATCTGTTACGTTTGTTGATGACATTGATATTAACGGAAACAAGAGGAAAGAATCTAAAACATTGTTAACTCAGAGAACTCCGTTTATTCTTATTAATACTTCTGTAACTGAGCAAAGAAAAGAGCCTTCCGCAACGGAAAAGGAATGGGTTGTTATAGAGGGATATAGAACATATTTGTACGATGGTGATGTTGTTCAAAAAGAAGAAAAATACATAACTGAAGATCTAAGTTCATTTGCTGACCTGTATGCTATAAAGAGACAGCTATATGCCGGACATCCATTCGAAGAGGTTTGCACTTACCTTCTTGATGACGCAAAAATAAATAATTTTGGATCTTTAATGAAGGCCGCTGATCGGCTCATGACGGCGGCGATATCTCTTACAAAAGAGGGGCATAAGAACCCGGCAGAAATACCCTATTATATTTCTTTTCAAATAGGGAAAGATTTTCCGTATAATATAACCGGTCTTATTAACGATCAAGGAAGAATTGAAACGGAATCCCAACACCCGTATTTTATTCTTATGGACTACGATACTAAAAATTCCAGTGTACTTATAAGGACTCCCATTTACATTCCACCACATATTTGTAAGAATGTTTTGAAAGCCAAGGACGAGCCTCTTATTACTCATTATAACCCGATTATTAATAAGATTGACGTTAAGGGCGAACCTAGAAGTTATACGGCTGCTTTACAGGAACGGAATCAACTCGGAAAAATCAAATCTATTGTTGGCAACAGACTTGACGAAGAAAAAAGAAAGACTTTAAATTTTAGGGTTGGAGACATGGCTCGTGGCAGAAGTTCCGTTGATCCTACCATTACAACTATAAGAAGAATATCCGATTATCCAATGGCTTGTGATTTTATTAAAAAGATTTGCAAAGAATATGGGGTTGAATTTAAAGATGTAGACGTTGTAATTGGACCAATGGAACAAATATTGGGTCAGGGAATTCAGGGCGGATTTATGGATGCAAAACTATTTCGTCAGAACAAAATGAAGATACCATACGAATTAGTTAGTGGCATATGGATTTCTCCTCCCGTTATAATGGTTAACTCTGTCGAGCATCCGTCATATGCTGAACAAACAGATACTTTATCTCACGAATATACTCATAATATTTATAGCATTCTTCACCCTGAATATTCAGTTAGTTATAATATGGGAGATAAGGGAGATAAACCAGAAGACGAATACAAACATTGGTTTAAGTATTTTACTGATCCCAGCGAAATCGAAGCTCACAAAGTCAACATAAGATTTGAGCTTGGACTTGGAAAGTCTTATGATGAAATTATTCGCAATAAGGTCGGTGGGGCTATTACGCTTGAAAATTATCCTATTGCATTAAAATTTGCTCAACTAGTCAAAGAAGTAATGGAACAAATGGAACGGGAGGAAGAAGTCAATGAAGAGCCTACTGGAGAGCATTAATGAGTTGGATGATTTGATTCGTCAATTGCACAAGATGGAAAGTCGTCTTCGTTCGGGTCAAGTTATAGATGCATGGAGAGAATGCTGCCGACTGATAGCTTATCTCGATAAGTGCAAGAGAAACATTATTGTGGCCACACCGGAAAACAAAGATGCTTAATACCTTTTGGGAAGAATTAAGAATGGATGAACATTTATTAAGGTTTCATGAAGAAGAACTTGGAAAGTGGGATCTCCCTAAGTGGATGAACGTTAAATGTCCGTTCTGCGGAAAAGATCAGCCGCTTAGATCTATTCGTTCTTTTACGGTAAAATTTAATACTAGAAATATGGGAGATTTAGCAATTGAGATTTGTTGTATTGATTGCCGCAAACTCGATACCATTTATTTTCAACAGGAGATTGACAAATTATCAGATGTCATACCCTTATTGACTGGGGAAAAAGAACCTAAGAGTAAACCGGTACTAGAAGAAAAAATGTATAAATTACAGTATAATAATGTTGTGGAGAAAATGATAAACTCTCCACGGAGGTCGTCATGTCAATCATAAAGAGAGGAACTGTTGACTCTGCCATTATTGTTACATCGTCCATATATTCATGTAGCAATTGTGGACATACGGAGATGATAAAGAAAGCATCAAAAAGAGGTAAGAAGTGTCCAAAATGTCATGAAAATATGCTCATGATATCGTCTCAGTCTGAATCCATTGAAGAAAAATAGTAGGAAGCCAATGTCTGTTAAAATAGTTGTTGGAAACATTAATTCAAAAATAGTTGGATTAATGTCTGAAGAAGTTCAAATCCATTTAGATCACATCCTTCGATACAAGGTACAAAACGCCAAATACATGCCTAGTGTTAAGGCTAAAAAGTGGGATGGGATTATTCGGCTTTATAACCGCTATAATGGTCAATCTTTTTATACCGGTTTATTGTCATTAGTTCGAGAAACTCTTAAAATCAACAAAGTAGAATTTGAGATTATAGATAGAAGAGTTTGTCCAGAACCGAATTATCTCGATTTGTCTTTCACTGCTCCTCCCGGATATGACGAGAGAGACTACCAACAATTTACTATCAATAGGAGTTTGAAGTTTACCAGAGGAATATTGTCGGTTTGCACAGGCGGTGGCAAAACCATGATCGTGACTGAAACCATTGGACGTATTAAGACGTATCCATTCATGTTCTATGTTTTGACAAAAGACTTAATGGAACAAGCTCATGGCGTATTATCTCTTTGCCTTAAACAGCCTATTGGAATGATTGGAGACGGTATTGCAGACATCAAGAAGATAAACGTCTGCACCATTCAAACGGCAGTCTTGGCTTTGAATGAAGGAAACTCAAAGTTTAGTATTGATGATTATGTTTTTGATGATGAAGACTCTTGGGATGAGAAGGGAATCGAGAACAAGGAAAAGGCTGATAGAATACGAAAGCTCATACAGACTGCTCAGGGGGTATATTTCGATGAAGTTCATCATGCTGCGGCGAAGACCTGTAAGGAGGTTCTGGAAGCTTCTATAAACGCCTATTGGAGGTTTGGTGGTTCTGCTACGCCAAATAGGGAGTCCGGCGATGACATTATGATTCAAGCCATGTTCGGATCGAAGATAGTCGATATTAGTGCCTCTTATCTAATAAAGAAGGGCGTGTTGGTTAAGCCGTATGTCTTTTTTGAGCCAATACCAAACGACCTCAAGTTTCATTCTTACGCCAAAATATATGAAAATTGTGTCGTTAAAAATAATGCCTTCAATGATCATGTCGCCGCTACAGCCAAACATCTTGTTGAGAGAAATCAGAGCGTATTGATTCTTGTAAAACAGATAGCCCATGGGAAATATTTGAAGGACTTGATACCCAATTCGGAATTTTTAACGGGTAAAACGACATCTAAAAATCGAACAGAATATATCGAGCAACTTCGTCAAAGAGGTATAATGTGTATGATTGCTACTAGTTTAGCCGATGAAGGTTTGGATATTCCTAGTTTAGATGCCGTTTTAATTCCCGGAGGAGGCAAGTCTTCTACTAGGTTGTTTCAAAGGATAGGCAGAACTCTTCGTAAATCAAATAAATCGAAGAAAGACAAGTCAGTGGTTGTAGTCTATGATCACTGTGCCAAATATCTCAAAGATCACACAAAGAAAATTAGATCCTTGTTAAAACGAGAGTCTGAATTTGTCATATTAGATTCAAAGGGTAAAAATTATATCTGTGAAGAAATAGATAAGATATTGGGTGTAAAAAATACTCAGCCTACTCTCTTCGATTAACGGCAATAAATGTATAATGATGTAAAGCAGGAGTATTTATGGACGACTTCTTTGACTCCCTTAGTTCCAAAGTTTATAAGGACAAGCTTGTTAATAAAATTTCGGCTATCCCAAGTAATTATGTAGGAAGCAAGAGACGCCTACTAGTTCATATCTGGGACATGCTAGACAAACATAATGTAAAGTTTGATAGCGTTTTTGATGCTTTTTCAGGTAGTGCCATGGTCTCTCTGTTATTCAAATTTATGGGAAAGAAAGTTTATTCGAATGACCTACTAACTTCTTCTGCAATTACTGCTATTTGTTTATTGGAATGCAAAGATATACCCCTATCTAGTTCTGATCTGAAATTTCTTTGTACCAACATTCCAAAAAAATACGGATCATTTGTTCTTGACAATTATAACGGTAAGTTTTTTACGGAGAAGGAATGTATATTTCTAGATCGGTTTAAGAAGAACGTCGAAGAGCTTTCAGGCGAGAAATTCTATTGTGGTTTGGAGCTTTTGAACAAGGCGACCCTCATGAGTATTCCCAATAGTAATTTTACTGTTTATGGGAAGGATTTGAAGCAAATTAGATCAACGCATACTGTCGGAGAATCTTATTGGACGGAAAAATGGAGAGATACAACTCGTAAAAGAAGAGATGCCAATAATGAAATTAAGTTCCAAGAATCCATAAAAGAAATGAGCGACAAATATAAAAGTGCCTTTTCTTTGTTTGCCGTAGAAAATCATGTCAATCAGCATTGTTTTCTTGGGGGTCGATATTATAACGGTCAGACTGTAGCAAAAATGGAACATCGACTTAGCCACGAAAAGAATAATGGGAAACAAATAGATGAAATTCCGTTGAGCATATCTGGCTTTAAGTCTATAATGAAGCAGGGAGAGAATTTTGTATTCAATTCTGATATCATTGATCTTCTAGAGTCCAAATTAATTACGGCAGATTTACTGTATTTGGATCCTCCGTATGGTGGGTCTAGTAGCGACTATTCTTCTCTTTATCGTTTTTTGGAAGAGTATTTGTATGAAGACAAACTTGAAAATTTAGAGCATATCCAGAAGGGCGCAAAAAGATTCAGTAAATCAAAAGGATATCAGGAGCAATTTGAAAATTTACTTTCTCTCTGTAAGGGATTCAAAAGTTGGATGATTAGCTATAATGAATCGTCCTATGCTGATTTGGATACTATAACATCAACCATAAAGAATGCAGGGAAATCAAATGTCGAGGTCTATAGTGTACCCATAACCTATCAATACCGAAAAGGCAAAGGCGAGGTTGAAGGAAGTTATTCTGATTACTTGGATTCGGGAAAGAAGCATTTGCAAAGAGGAACTGAGTATCTTATTCTGGCTCAATAATGAATATGGATGAGAATACATTTCATAAGGTACGAAATAACCTGACTGAATATAGTAAGAATTATCGTTCGGTAAGTCCCTATATGATGATGAGTTATAACGGGCTACCTCCGTATTTAGCTAAATTGGCCCACACTCTCTTTTTCTATATTATTAAAACAAAAATGTATGGAAAGAGTGCGGCTTCGAAGGGAAAGAATGAGGATAGAAGAATTTATACCGACATAGAAATCACTTTAGATGATTTACTCTTGGACTTTAATCCAAATAAATATTCGGATGGGAAGGATATTGAGATGGATAAGTCCAATATGATAAAAAAGCTAAAAGAATTGGATAAATACAATATTTTTTATTGTTGGAAATATGGAAAGAAATATCTTTTTGTTATGGAAAGGGAAGTTGGGTGTTGGAAAATTTTTAATAATAAAGGATGTGTTGCTCCTAAGACTCTAAAAAAAGTAGTGAATTTGACTAATGATATGATTACTTGTATGGTTAAGTTTGAGGGTAGTAACGGAACGGTGGATAAAAAGAACATAGAAAGGTCTTTTGGAACATTTATGAACAAGATGATACGCAAGATGAATCCTAATATTTCTTCGAGATTGCCATTGTGGAGTGATGATAAAGACATCTACGAATATACTTCGGACGTTTCTTTACAACTTAATAAGATGGGAGAGTTTGAAGGGTTGGGTTTTACGGAAAAAGAGATCGAAACGTTTTTGACTAAAGTTCCTCCATCCGTATCGAAAAAGATGAAGAAGATGCACGAAGAAATGAGGCAAGACGAAATGAAAACAAGGAAAGAAAAAGAGCTAGAAGATGAATTGTTACCTAAAAATTCCAATCTTGTAAAAGGGTCGGTAATGAGGGTTAAGGTTGAAAAAAACATTAAAAACACTGCCACTAGTCGCCCCACTCTTATGCGATGGCAAGGGAATATAGATCCATTTTCAGATAGTCTTCAATTTATGAAATATTATCGATCTATTCTCCAAAATAAGACGGGGGGCAACATTGTTTTTAACAGCATGGAATCAGATGCCGGTGTAGCTGCCCAGATTTTAGATCTTATGGTTGAACGTAAAAGAAATAAGGACTTCTTAGATACATGGATACATTATTTTTATGACAATAACTTGAAGGGGCAGAAGGCCTTAAAGCCCAAATATACGTCTTTACGGTGTTTTAAAGATACGTTTGAAAGTTACAATGAGACGTTCCATATTCCAAACTAAAATGTATAATAGGCAAGAGGATAATTATGCATAAAGATAAAAGTGACGCTGAAAAAATATACGAAGAAAGAAGAGTTCGTCAACAAGCCCTTGCCATTATTCAACGTGGTAGAGATGCGGGTATTCCAGAAAGATATTTGAGAATACCTGAAGAAGATTTTGCCGACCTTTTATCTGTAAAGCATCACAAGAACCCTAAGGCGTGGGCAGATCTGGCATATAAACAGGCTGCGACAAAACTATTCAAAAGACCATTCATTCTTATTGACGGAGGAGATGTTGAAAGTAGGAAGAAGGCTGGCTTTGCGATTTTGTTTCGAATGATTGCTTGTGACCGTAGGGGATTATATAGAAGCTGTCAGGAACTCATACATAAGTTTCAAACGATAAAAGTAGAAGATGGGATCAACCGCAATCAATATACAGAAGAATTAAAAACATATGATGTTCTTTTAATGGCTGAATTTGGTCGCTCCATGTTTTCTGCTCATTTTGAATCGGGATCTTTCTTTGACGAAGTTTTAGGTTTCCGTTCAGATCGATTAAAGCCGACCATCATTACCTTCTCTGATATTATTGATAAGGGCAATGCAATTCGACATAAGGATTGCGGAGAATATTTTGCTAATTTTTCAATCAAAGAAAACACAACAGATGAGGTATTAAGAATAAGGGTGAAGAAAACAGAAAGTGAGAATAAAATTAAAGCATCAAAAGAAGCTGATGATCTGGAATTGTCAATATGAACGTAGAATATCCAATACCGAATGAAGATTTAATTAAATTGGCAGAAAAGGAAGAACCTCGCTTTCTTCATATCTTGCTTAAAGATAAAGAGTGTTTGCAGGATACCATTGCTTTTGGAATTAAGAGGACAAGACAAGGTGAGCCCGGACATTTTCTTGTTCCTAAGAATAATTTGCTTTTTGTTTTAATAAAAGAGAATTTTGAGAAATATGGAACGCTTTTGACTCGTGGTGCAATGGATAGCATTATGGAAGGTCAGGATTATGGTTCGGACGAAGAAAAGGCATCCATGAAATCGCATTGGGATAGGGTTTGGAATCAGAGCGGCGTTTCCATGTCCGATTATAAACTGTTGAGGGACCATATCAATGATCGATATGTAGCATGGCAGTTTTATGATATATGGAAGGGTGGAGATAAAATAATTGAGTCTACTGTTGGGCATACAGATAGAGTTAAAGACTTTATAAGAACGATTAGTAAGATTGACAACCTTGATAACGATGAAAGTTATGACAAAGTAGTAAGTCATGAAGACGGAATAAAAGAGGCTATGGAGTTTGCTACGAAAAGAAGGGAATGTCCAAACGATAATGACACTATAAAGTGTGGAATTAGAGTAATTGATGATATTTATAACGGATTTGAGAGGGGATCTTATACTGTTATTAGCGGAATGATTAATGGGGGCAAAACCACTCTCATGATGAATATGGGCTTTAATATGGCAAAGATGGGGTACAATGTTGCCTATGTAAGCTTGGAAAAGAAAGCATCTATTTTCTATAGAAAACTATTATCTCTTCATGCTGCTGTTGATTATAATAGAATTAAGAAAGGAAGTAGTAATGCATGGGGTCTTAGTGACATATGGTATAATAAACTTGTGGCTGCTGCAAAAGACCTAATTGAGAATATAAAGCCTCGCTATTATTGTTTGCAGTTTGTTCAGAAAACTAAGCTAACAAAGATTCTGTCTGAATTGGACAAGCTAAGATCACAAAAGGGAAAAATAGACGTTATAATTGTCGATTACCTTCAAGTTATAGGCTTTGAAACAAATCATAGCGCTAGACCTGATATTGATTTGGCTGACGTACATCAAAGGCTTATGGCGTATGGAAGAGAGCACAACGCGGTTACAATAACTGCTCTCCAGCTCAAAGGATCGTCAAGCAAGGAAATTCGCAAGAGAATTCAAAAGGTCGCCACAGAACAAGATGTTGCATCTTTAATGATTGACCCAGAGGATTTTGCCGGATCCCAAATGATTATTGCAGACGCCGACAATGCCCTTGGAGTAATGTTAAATGGCGACCATCCTCCGAGCAAAATGTTTCTAGCGGTAAGTAAAGCCAGAGATGATGAGTCGAGAGGAGTTAAAACGTTGGATTTTGAAGGTAAAATCGCAAGGGTATCAGATCCAATTTGTGATCCCGGACAAATTATTGCAGTTGATAAGGCTATTTATGGTGGTAAGGATGAAAAATCTCTAGCCTCCGATGAAGATTTATTCGGTATGACTGGAGTTTCCACTAAGCTTGACGAGAAAGATGAAGCCTATATAGATAATGCTGTTGAACAGAAGGCGGTAGAAATAAGTAAGGAAGATGTAGCTGAAAATGATGCCGAAGAGATAATGGGAAATGGAAAGGAAAAAGATAAGGAAGCGGAAATCGCAAGCCCCGAAGAGAATAAACCATCTGGAAACGTAGAAGTTGCAAGCGATTCAATTGATGATTTGTTTGGAGATAGTTCTATTACTAATTAATAGCCATGGCATACAATAATACCATACCCTCTCATTTGTACGACCTAATCAAAAAGAAGGTTAATTTAGCCGATTTTTTGGAAAAGGAAATAAAATGTGAATTAGAATGGCTTGAGACAGATACTTCTGCTAAAGCTATTTGCCCGCTTCATCAGGAGAAAGAGCCATCTTTTAGAATTAACAAAACAGATGATGGTGTGTGGCTCTATTACTGTTGGGGGTGTGGTAAAAAAGGTACAATTATAGATTTCTTCATGGATTACTATGATATTAGTAATGCTGGAGAATCTGTTTTAATGATATGTAAAAAATTTGGGATTAAGAACGATACTGATGCCAGTACCATTAAAGATGTAAAAAGAATTGTTAGTATGAAGAAAAAGTTAGATTGTGCTAATATTGTTGCATCTAATCAGTGCCGATGTTTATTAAGGCATAATTATGATAAAAATAGCAAGTGGGTGGCCGCATCTTATAAGAAGATAAATAAGGCTTTAGACGAAGAAGACTTGGAAGCTATAGAATCGGTTGGGTTTGAAGCGTCAAGTAGGATGGAGAAATAACGATGAACCTCGTAGAAGTAGCAAAATGGATTGAAGAAGGATATCGGAAGTATTATTACATCAAAAAGACGGAAGGTTCTGTTGACAAAAAATGTCATCAGTTTGTTATTGACCACGTAATGAGGCTAGGTCGAGGAGGATTGAATCCGGTAATATTGAAGCAACTCGTAGAATTAGAAACGTCTGTGCCCGATGAAAATGGAATGATACAATGCTAAGGTGAAATATGGATAAAAATAAAAACCTATATTCCGATTTATCTTCTAGACCACAATGGGATGAGTATTATTTGACTATGGCTTTTATAGTTGCTCAAAGGTCTTTTGATCCATCTAGTAAGTGTGGGGCGGTTATTGTTTCGAAGGATAATAGGGTTTTAAGCACTGGATACAATGGTCCAATTAAAAGCTCAAATGATAAAGAGATACCGTTAACTCGCCCACAGAAATACTGCCATATGATTCACGGGGAAGAAAATTCTCTTCTAGCATACAATGGATCTTTTCAAGATATTCAGGGGGGTACAATTTATGTTACCGGCCGCCCTTGTCATCGATGTTTGAGAATGATTTTACAAAAAGGAATTACAAGAATAGTTTATGGTCCAAGCGTGACTAAGGTTGTTGACGGATCGGATATGGAAGCGCAAGAAATTATGATTAAGAATAGGAATATTGAGATAAAAGAAGTTGATTCAATTTTAATTACTGAGCTTCTTGATAAGACTATAGCATACATATACAGTAAATCTAAAGAATCAAAAAATTATTGAAACGGTTAGAGGAATTGTATAATAAACATAGAATAATATAGGTATGAAAAATCAGAAGAGATATAGTAGTAGATATCAGTTCAATCTTGCCATGAACGAAGAAGAATATAATGTTTTGAAAATTCTTAAAGAACAATATTCTATTAATATATCTGGATGTTTTAAGCGATTTTTGAAAGAGTATTTGGAAAAGATGGGCGGTAATAAAATTAGTGAAAATAAGAAATAAAATCTGCACTAAATGTAAAAAGGAATATCCTGCGACACTGGAGTATTTTGCCCATACCAAAGGCAGGTTGGATGGATTGTTTTCTTGGTGTAGAGCTTGTAAAAAAGAAAGCGACAGAGAATATCATCGTAAAAACATAAAGGAAATTAATGAGCAAAGAAGAGAATGGAGGTTAAATAATAAAGAAGTAACAAAAATTAGGGACAAGAAATATCGTGAACATATGAGGAATAGGAACCCAGAATATATTTTAGTTCCGAAAGAAAAAGATTGCACACGATGTAAGAAGACGAAACCATCGGTCGAGTTTTATAAGAGTTCTGCGTCAAAAGATCGCTTAACTATTTTTTGTAAGAAGTGCTGTAGCGCTATGGGGAGAAATGGCTACAAAAAACACAAAGTTAAAAGACAAGAATATGGCAGACAGTACAACGCAGATAATAAAGAAAAAATAGCAGTTAGAGCGAAACGATATTACCAAAATAATAAAGAGAGAATTAAAAAATATAAAAGCAAATGGCATCGCAAGAATAGAACGAAAGTGTCTGAAAGGTGTAAAGAGTGGGGTAGGAATAACAAAGAACACGTTAGACAGTATGCTCGAAATTTGAGAAAAAACGATTTGAATTACAGAATATTAAACAATCTTAGGGGGAGGTTGTATTATGCCCTTAAATCTCAGGGATCTAAAAAACTAAGACACACAATAGAGTTGACTGGCTGCTCTATGGAAGAATTGAGAACACATATAGCGTCTAAGTTTTTGCCGGGAATGAGTTTTATTAATTATGGTCGAGGCAATAGAAATTGGAGTATTGACCACATTAGACCATGCTCGTCTTTTAACCTCTCTAATTTAAAACAACAGGAGATTTGTTTCCATTATACGAACCTAAGACCATTGTGGAACGTAGATAACGCCCATAAAAATTCTTTTTATAACGGGAAATATATTAGAAAAAACAGAAAGGTAAATTAAAATGAAGATATTTTTGAGTATTCCAATTCTTGGCCGGCCAGAACTGAAACACATATATAGCATGTATCAGTCCATTTTGAGTTGTCCTCAGCATAAGGTTCGGGTTTATTTTAACGAAGGCGATAGCTTAATTTCTCGTGTAAGAAATGTACACATATCTGCTTTTTTACATGACTATCCGGATTGTGAGTATTTTATGTCGCTAGATTCTGACATAGAAATAGTAAATGCATTTCCAAACAATAATATATTTACTAAATTATTATCTCATGACGTAGATTTCTGTGGCGGATTGTATGCCATTAAAAAGCCGGGGGTTAGGAGAAGCTCTTCTATTACTATGGATGGTCAAAATCCAGATTTTGACACCGGTTTAATAGAAATGAGATGGTTATCAACTGGATGCTGGTGTTTGAAAAGGTCAGCGGTTGAGAAAATGGTTTTGGCTTATCCCGAACTTGATTATGATGGTGACGATAATGCTTCTGGAAAGAAAATACATGGATTGTATATTCCCATGCTTTACGATCTAAAAGATGGAGATTTTCCCAATATAAAATTGCCATTCAGAAAATATTTGTCCGAAGATTGGTCATTTGCAGAGAGATGGAAGAGAATCGGGGGGAAGATTTACGCTGATACAAGCATTGTTTTAAGGCATATTGGGAAGACTGATTATAATATGTGGGATGTTAATGTTGTTAAAACGGAAATTCCTAATCAGAACGGATTACCTAATAAAATTCCACAATTACCTCAGCCGGGCTTCGATTTGCAAAAAGGAACGTAAACAATGGCTAAAATATTTTTAAATAAAAGAAGGAATTTTTGATAAGAAACGATATGTTGAGAATGTGCTGGGTGCAAAATTTGAATTTATCCGTTTGTTTTTGAATTCTAAACAATTAAATTATGTTAGAGAAAATATGGTATAATTATGAGCGATCAGTCTATAACAATTATAACCCCTACTACTGGAAAGAAAAGTTTATTTAAGGCAATAGAATCGCTAAATAATCAAGGCGTTGCATATGAACACATACTTTTGTGGGACGACAAAAGAGATGAAGATTTTCTTTATCCAGACCCAAAAACGATGAGAACCAAAAATCCATTCGATCTTAATTTTTGTTCTAATGGAAGTTGCAGATATAGCGTAGTTATCCCGGGTTCATTTGTTCAGGGAGTGGCGTTTGGGTCATCGTTAAGGTCTGTCGGTTTAATGTTGGCAAAAACAGAATATATTACTTTTATGGATGATGATGTTTGGTTTGCTGACGATCATTTGGCGACTATGATGAAAGCCGTAGAAGGCAAGGCTTGGGCATATTGCAAAAGAAAAGTTTGGGGAGGAGATCCGTTAATTTGCTTTGGAATTGATGAATTTGAGAGCATAGGTGATAGTCCAAAAAGAAAAGTTCCTTATGAAATGGTAGATAATAATTGTATGGTTTTTCATCGTCGCTTAGGGTCTTCTGGGGCGGTTCTTTATAGAGAAACAACCGAATATAATGACGATAGGCTCATGTATTCTTTTTTGAAACAGTATGGAAAAGTTCCGGGAAAATCTGATATGGCTACAGTTAATCAAATTTGTCCCAAGAGATTAGAAAAAATGTTTAGAGAGAATTGTACGGCGGTCTAATATGCCTGAAACCATTTCTATAAACAATAATCCTATTGAAGTCGAGCAAGTTCGTTCTGATTGGGCTCTTGCTTTGATGTCTAGGGGCGTTATTGTCAAATTGTCTATATCTAGATGGAGAGCTAAAACCAGACTCACTCCCGAAATGCTAGGATTGAAGTTCGTCGATGAAGATTCGTTTAATTTTCACAAGAAATATATGGAATTGGGTGAGCATAAATTATTTCCTCCTACTGAAATAACAAATGTTGAAAACTTGGAAAGAAGAGCTAGACTATTATTAGACAATTATAGTTTTGATACGGTTTGGGGCAAGTTTGTTCCATTTACTGCGTTTGATGAATGGGAACGGGAAAACAACATTATCCGAAAAGATTGGTTCGAACAGGCTAGAATAATAGGAAGTCGATATGATAGTATTTTGTCTGTAGTTAGGGATGAATATAAAAATATGGCTAAAGACGTATGGGCTAGGCTATATCCTCAAGACAAGTCAGAGCCAACACAATCATTTGTATCAGACTTTGTGCAAAAGATTGTTGAGAAAATACCTCCTAGCGAAGAAATAGTTAGTAGCTTTAGGTATAATACAACATATTTCATTATACCGATGCCTTCGTTAGTTGAAGATAATTTAGCCAAAGCAGAACAGATTAAGCGACAGACCGAAATGGACAGGTTTAATTCGCAAATAGATCAACAGACGAAGAGAAGGATATCAGAAGAATATATTCAGAGGAAAAAAGAACTCATAGATAGTTTTCTTGAGTCAACCGTTATTAGTATGAGATCGTATGTCGGAGAATTATGCGATTCTGTTTTACAATCTATGGGGAAAAATTCTAAAACAGGAAAAGTAACCCATCAACAAGTTAATAAGATAAAAGGAATGATAAAAAAGGTAAAGCTTCTTAATTTCTATGACGACAATGAGGTTTCTTCCCTATTAAAAGACTTAGAGAACGAGGTAGATAAGATGAAGGGCGAAAGAGATAAAGATGTTATCATTAGTAAATTGAGAGAAATAGTAGAAACTGGCAGAAGCGATTTTATTCCAAAAAATTTCAACCCGTCAATTAGCGTTCTCGAAGCGGATACAATATAGGTGAATCTTGGAAAAAGAAGTTATATTTAAAGATGAAAAAGGTAGACCAATCATTAAAATAAATGATAATGGCGAATTGGTTGTGGGTCGGTATGTGGATATGACTCCTACTTGCAAGGACTATGTTGCTAGCGTTTATAGCGAATTGACTGGAACTGATAATAAAAAAATAATGGATTTTCTAAACTACGAAAGCGACGAGGGCGAATTCTGCTCTTAGAAGGGATATATGGCAGATAAAGAAAAAAAAGCGTATGAACGCTTCGACAACACCGTAAACCAAATTGTTGTTTTTGCTAAAGCCGCTAGCATTAACGCAAAAGTAGATTGCATTTATCCCGAAAGCTTTATGGTGGGAATGTTAACTACTGGCGCTAACGAAGTAACGTCTGCATTGTCAGATATGGGGGTAAATTTAGACAAATGTTTGGCTATATTCAAGAAAGAACTTATGTCAAAAAGAAATGTTAATGCGGCAAAGTCTGAACCAAATTATGAAGATTTAACCATATCTAAACAGGTCGTTGAAGCTTGTAAAATAGCCAATAAGATTAGGGTAGAAATATTTTCAAGCGAATATATTAGCTCTCATCATTTACTTATTGCCTTAATGAAAGTGTCTCCGTTCATAAAAGAAACGATGGATAAGGAAAGATTTAATATTGAAGCATTTTTGGGCAATATAAACAAAATGAAATCTCCCGTTGCTGCTGGCGACTCTAAAAAAATAGGTTCAAAGGGACAGCATTCAGCTATAGAATCATTTTGTACTGATGTTACTCAACTTGCCAAGGAGAACAAGTTAGATCCAATATTGGCTAGAGACAAGGAAATTGAATCAGCCATTACTATACTTTGTAGAAGAAGTAAAAACAATCCGATTTTAATAGGCGAACCGGGAGTAGGTAAAACGGCTGTTGTGGAAGGAATATCTCAGAGAATAGTCAGCGGCGCAATCCCAAGACAATTAATAGGATGTAGAGTATATTCTCTTAATCTTTCTAGTCTTGTTGCTGGAACTAAATATAGGGGAGAATTCGAAGAGAGAATTAATACTCTAGTAAAAGAAGTTCAAAATTGCACAAATTGTATTTTGTTTATAGACGAAATCCATACTCTTGTTGGGGCTGGTTCTGCATCTGGAGGGTCGTTAGATGCATCAAATATACTTAAGCCATTTTTAGCCCGTAACGATTTGAGATGTATAGGGGCAACAACAATGGATGATTTTAAGAAATACTTCCAGAAAGACGGCGCTCTGGAAAGAAGATTTCAGCAAATTGTAGTCGAAGAGCCCAACAAAGAACAAATGCATCAAATATTGGCTGGAATTAAACCGAAGTTTGAGGAATATCACAAATGTATTATTACGGATGATGCTGTCGATTCCGTTATCAATCTTTGTTTAAGGTATTTGCCCGACAGAAACTTTCCCGATAAGGCAATTGATGTCATTGATACAAGTTGCGCCAAACATGCATGGGAAAATAATAAGTCCCAAAAACCAATTATAACAGGAAAAGATATAGCCAATGTTATAAGTGAATTATGTCAGGTTCCAATTGAGGTTATTCTTTGGGATGATAACGAGAGAATAGTAAAGATTGAATCAATACTGTCTGAAAAAGTTATTGGGCAGAAATATGCAATCGAGACAGTTTGTAGAATTTTGAAAAATGCTTATTCAGGCGTAAGAAACCCAATTAAACCAATCGGTAGCTTTGTTTTTGGAGGTAAAAGTGGAACGGGGAAAACCTATATGGCTAAAGAATTATCAAGAGCCGTATTCGGAAAAGACTCTTCTTTTATCAAATTGGATATGACAGAGTTTTCGGAAAAGCACTCTGTCAGTAAACTCATTGGAAGCCCTCCGGGGTATGTTGGGTTTCAAGAAGGAGACTTGTTCATAGATAAAATTAAAAGAAAACCCTATTGTATTGTTTTGTTGGATGAATTGGAAAAAGCTCACCCCGACGTTCTAAAACTATTTCTGCAAGTTATGTCAGATGGAGAAATGACAGATGCAAGCGGAAACAAGGCAGATTTTAAGAATGTAATTTTAGTTATGACGGGCAATTTTGGGATGGGATCTGGAGATACAAAGGGTTCGCTTGGATTCTCGGAACAAATTGCCAAAGATCCATTTAAAGAACTTCAGGGTAAACTAATCACTTATTGTAAAGAGCAATATGGAGAAGAGTTTATTAATCGAGTAGATGAATTCGTACCGTTTATGCCACTTTCCGACGACGATCTTAAAAAAATAATTAAGATGCGAATGGACGAAATAGGATCCCGCTTGACTGATCGAGGTTTTACAATGGAGTTTACAGATACTATTTATGACTTGCTTCTTAAACTTAGCAAAGAAGAACACGGATCTAATGCTACCGTTTTAAATCGTTTAATTGCCAAGAAAATTGAGCCCTGTGTTTCAGATGCATTAACCGGAAGAGGTTCGGGATGTATTATATTTATATCGGTAGAAAATGACAATTTTGTTTGCAAAAAGAAATAATGAATAAAAATGGCAAAGATTATTATAAGATTCTAGGCGTTGAAAAAAATGCCGATGAAGAAAGTATAAAAAAAGCTTATCGCAATCTGGCACACAAGTATCATCCCGACAAAAATCCAAACAATAAAGAAGCCGAAGAAAAATTTAAAGAAATATCAGAAGCCTATTCCACTCTCTCCGATTCTGACGCCAAGCAAATTTATGACAACGGAGGGATGAGAGCTGCCCATTTTGACCCATTCTCTTCATTCACTACTGCGTCTAATATATTCGGAAATATGAGATTTACAGTGGATAACTCATTTGCAGTTAATCCAGATAATAGAATCGCTTATAGAATCGGGATGGAAAATATAATTAAAGGAGGAAAAGCCCAAATCGATTTTACCAGATTTATTGCTTGTGATAAGTGTTTCGGAAAGGGAAGAATTAATTCTAAAGATAAATGCCGTACTTGTAATGGACTCGGGAATGTCTTTTTTAGCGTTCAAAATAATGTCGTCTTTAATACTACTTGTAGCGAATGTAAAGGAACGGGTAAAAAAACGGATCCATGTGAAAAATGTGGCTCAACTGGATTTAAAAAAATAAATGAAAAATTGTCCGTAGATATACCCGCCGGACTTAATCCCATGTCTGCCCTAAGAATTAAAGGCAAGGGAAATGAAGTTTATTATGGGGGGGGAAAAACAGTTGGAGATACCTATATTATTATCGACTACCCCCAAAATTATAAGGGAATAACACTAAGAGACGGAAATATCTATGCCTCCATTAATGCAACCATAGATTCAGTTTTAGCAGAAGAGAAAATTAAAGTCAATATACTCGGATGTAAAGAAGTAGAATTTAAACTCGATTCATCTAAAAACTCTGGATACCTGTATAAAATAGAAAAACAGGGAATCACAGACGATAAACACGCTTTCATAAAGGTTTTCATAGATATCCCAAAGAATAAAATAAGCGAAGAGGATAAAGAAAAACTAGTCAAGCTTATGAGGGACGTTTATGGCAAGCCGACCACTAAATACGAGCCGACCACCACTCACTAAAGCTGATTTAAAAGACGATTTAAACTATTTCGCAATCCCAGAAGATACCCTCCAATTGCAAGTCGATACCCTTAATGTCTATCAGAATTTAGTTGCCCTAGATAGCTTTCCCGAAGAATACCAAAGAAGAATACAAGACTATTACCGTTTTTCAGCAACTAGAATGAACGTCGATACCTCTAAACCAGCCCCCATGACCATTACAACCATGGACCTAATATAATGACAGATGCAGATGTCAATTATCAGTTCAGCGGCTATCAACTGCCTATGGAACAACTGGACGAAACAGGACCAGCTTACATAGTAATCCCTGAACCACATCCCTATTATAGAAACCAACCCACCTATTGGTCAAAACCGGCCTATGGTGGACTATCTTATAACAAGGGAATAATAGGAAATAATATCGATATAGAACCGTCCGGAAATGCAGAATCCATATCCGCTTCTCAACCCAGAACCGGAGACGATTTTGAATTGATTCCTTTAGATTAATTTGTATAATAAGATCATGAATAGATTCTCAATAATGAAGTGCGTAGAAGTTAATGAGGACGGATATAACGGACCGTCGGTTATATTGGCTTGCTCATCTGACCGAGAACTAATGCTATTCTTCCCAATCTCTAAAGAAAATGCAAAGCTGATTAGTTATGTCATGGATAAAAATAGCGAGTATGATATAAATACAAATATTTTGGGAATATATAAAACAATGCTTGACTCTTGGAAATCTCAGGATAAATTTCTTTCCGGAGTTATTATGGATTCCGTATATGCCCCGGAACTAAAAGATGACGTATTGCTCGTTAGATTAGTTATATCAGACAATAACGGAGAACTCGATAGCTTAGCCAATGTCAATTTCTTTAATGCCGTTATATTAGCTTCAATGGAAGGACTCGATATAGTTATTTGCGACAACCTTCTTGATAAAATGATTCCAGATGACGACGAAAATGATGACGAAGAAGAAATAGTGAAACAAAAACGAAAACAACCCCATTTCCCCGAAGATAAAAAAATAGTAGATATTGCAAAAAAAATCATGTCCGGCAAAACAAAAGATACATAATATTGTATAATGATTATGGATGCGATTGTTGTGGAACAGTAGCGGTTGGTTTTCTAGATACCGTAGTTGATGGAAAGATTTAGCTAGTCCTCCATCGATTAATTCGCCTCTAAAGACATGATAGTTGCATCCATAAATTTTTTAGTGAAAGAAAATTGAAAATAATAGTTGACTTTAATATCATTAACGAGTAGGATATTGAAAATTAGATGAAGGAATTTTTACGTTAATAAAGAATAAGGTAATAGATATGAAAAACCTGTCACTCAGCAGTTCGTTAAGCTTGTCATCCTGTTATCTAAGTAACGGGCTGAGTGGGGTTTTCTCTACCTAAAAAAAGAGATGGGAAAGACTCAGCCCGTTAGATGAAAATCTAACGGGCTTTTTTGTTGGTTAAATATAAGGAGATAAATATGAAGATTAGAACAGGATTTGTTAGTAATTCGAGTTCCAGTAGCTTTATTTTACACTGGAGAATGATGACACTTGGAAAAGAAACAACAATAGAAATGGCAGTGGCAAAATTGATGGGATTGTGCATTAAAGAAGAAACTAAGGCAATTGATTGGGAATTGTCAGGATGGAGAGACGAAACTAAACCAATAGTAGACGAGATAATTGAGAAAACAGTCCTGAACGCTGACGGAACATTTACATCAACTTTCTGGACCAGTATGTATAACGATGCGAAAGACTTTGGCGAAGCAGCTACGACACTTACAATGAATGTCGTGATGGATAAAGAGAACTTCAAAATTATAGATAGTATAGTAGAAAAGGATTGGTAAGGAAAAGGCACGGATGGCTGAGTGGTTGAAGGTTCGCTCTTTGACAATTTATTAAACGGGCCGCTGGTGGAGTGGTTCACACGGGAAACTGCAAATTTCCAAACATGAGTTCGATTCTCATGCGGCCCTCCATAATTCCTAAATAAAAGAAGGAATTATACTCAGTTATCTTGTATAATATTTCATATAAAGAAATTTATAGCAAGATAGGAGAGCATATGAAAGAGACAGCTAGAAAATTAAGGCTAGAGGGAAATACGTTCGGTGAAATTTCCAAATTGTTAGGAATAAAAACTAGAACCATAAGACTATGGGCGGGAGACATAAAATTAACTAAAGAACAGATTTCAGAAAAAATAAGAAGAATGAAAATATTAGAAAGTCAAGAGAGATATAGGAATATTAAAGTAGATGAAAAAATACTAAGAGAAACATTAAAATATAACGGAGTACATAGAACGATAAAGCTAATGGGATTGACACACGGCTCCATAAGATACTGGTGTAGGGAATACGGGATTGATATTGAGCTTGCAAAGAAAAAAAACATATCATATGACAAATGTTGTTTGTGTGATAAAAAATACTCAGATTTTCAGTTAAATAGACCTAAAATTTGCAATACGTGTGTTTCAAAATTAAGAAGGAGAGCAAGCAAAATAAAGGCAATAAATTATCTGGGCGGGAAGTGTAAAAAGTGTAATTATGAAATTAACGACATTAATTTTGCGGCATTTGAATTTCACCATTCAGAAGACAATAAAGAGATGGCAATTGGGACATCATTAAATAGAAAATGGGAAATAATAAAAAAAGAACTTGATAAATGCGAGCTATTATGTTCTAATTGTCATCGAATTATACACTCTGATTATGACAACACGAAGATAATACTTCTTATAAAAGAAAAATATTTGAAAGACAATTTTAATTTAAAACAAGAAATAATTTTAGAAAATTCAAAAACAATAATTGGTAATAAAAAGGAATATGTTAAAATAGATGACGACAAACTGAAGGACATGGTTAAGACGGAATCCATTACTAAGATAGCTACAAAATTTAACATCTCTACGGATGCTGTCAGAAAAATATGTGAAAACAAGAATATCACTATACCTAAAAAACACTTTTTATTCGTAAGGTTTAATGTTAGCAAGGATGATTTAGAAAACTTAATAACAAAGTTTCCAATGACGAAAATAGGGAAAATGTACGGAGTATCAGATAATGCAATAAGAAAGAGATGTAATAAATTAGAAATCAATTGGAAAGAAATTACAAAAAACAAGAGAGACGGAATGTTTAAATGATTAGGTTGAAAGAATATAAAAACGAGTTCGACGGCGTAACCTTCTATATGGCAGAAGCAACAAAAATCCATAAGAAGGCAACCGGAAATACAAAAAGAAATGCCTTGAATAATTTAAAAAATGCGATAGAATGTAACTTGAAGAAAAATGAAAGGTTGGTTAAATAAGTAAAAATAACATTGAGTTTGGTAGGGAGGCGGATATGGGTAGCCGCGCCGGTCTGTAAAACCGGTCCTTTACGGGTTAGAGAGTTCAAATCTCTCCCTTACCACCATATTTGTTCTTTGATAATTGAAGTTAGATGATAGGGTGGGGGAATTGGCAAACCCAGCGGACAAAAACCATCCAACCCGATTAGAAGGGTTGTTTACGGCAATATAAAATGTAAATCCGCCGCCTATAATGAGTTCGGTTGCTCATAATGGCTATGTTAGTTCGAGTCTAACCCCCATCACCAATTAGAAGTATGTGGGATAAATATCAATCGTAGAGTAGTAATACCCGATTGAAACCTCCCACCCATGGTACTGTGATGGAATTGGCATACATCTATGCTTGAGGAGTATAGGCTCGTAAGAGATTGAGGGTTCGACTCCCTTCAGTACCACCAGTTTTAAGGGCGTGTGGGGAAATTGGCAGACCCGCCAGACTTAGAATCTGGTTCCGAAAGGAGTGCTGGTTCAAATCCAGTCATGCCCACCAAATTTAGTCATGAGGTAGTGTGGCGGAACGGCTTACGCAGTAGACTCAAAATCTACCGGATATAAATATCCTTGTGGGTTCGACTCCCACCACTACCACCAACTTTTAATGGGAGGGGGTTTAAAAACCTGCCTGAAGTCAACATGGTATGAACGGGTTAAGATGGAAGTTGACATGAACCGTTTGTCCTCCCACCAACTTTAGGATAAAAGCAATGAAAGTAAACAAACTAGAACACGAAGAGCAGTATGTTGAATTTCTTAAGAAGAGGCTAAATAGCGAACATTTTAAGCAGAGTGTTAGCCCAGAAGAAATCGAGGCAACGAAGAAAAAATACGACAAAGCAAAACTCAAGCTAAACATGATGAAAAGGGGATTAGTATGATTAAATATAGCACACAAACCGTAGAACAGAAAGTTCCAGAAAGTATTACTTGCGATGTTTGCAAAAAAGTGTATGATTGCAAAAAAGATTGGGAAGAGGTTCAAGAAATTTATTCGATGTTGTTTAAGGGTGGATACGGTTCTGTTTTTGGAGATGGGAATGTCCTTAAGCTAGATATTTGTCAGCATTGTATGAAAAAAATACTGGGAGAATATCTTGTTGCAGATGAAGAAAATAGTGATAAATGGCCAGAATAATAAAATGCCATCGTGGCGGAATTGACATACGCGCACGGCTCAGAACCGTGTTCCTTAAATGGAGTAAGGGTTTAAATCCCTTCGATGGCACCAATGTTCTTTGATAGTAAATTGCCGGAGTGGCGTAATTGGCAGCCGCAACAGACTCGTAGGGGTCGGCATACTAGAAATAGTGTGTTAGTAAGCTGTAAATTCGGTGAACGGGTAACAATGACTAACCTCAAAAGGGTTGGCAATCTGTAAACATATGTCCCCAACGCCGAGCCAAGCCCGATGACAGTTGGAAAGACAACGGCTACCCAATGTGCTGATAGAGAGGGGTGGAATTATCTATCAAGTTCGGGAAGGTGTAGAGACTATAATCAGCTACCTAAATTAAATAAGGCAAAGTTAGTGAAAGACGAAAGGGCAATGTGGCTTATAAACCTTTAGTCGGACTACTAGCAAAAAGTCATATGAGATGAAGCCAAAAGGTTATATGATGTCCCCTTATTTAATATGGTAAAGGCATAGTCCAGACCACAAACTTAGTAGCGACGAGCGAACGGGTAGTGAAAGCTATAGTGGTAAGTAAAATCTGTTATCCGAAAGGGTGTGTGGGTTCAAATCCCGCCTCCGGCACCATATTTAAGGAGTAATTATGCGTACTGCGTCTTGGTTGGAGTTTGTAGTTCACGATATAGATATATGTGTTGACGAAGCTGTTGGCGAAATTCTAGAGGCTCACAAGAAAAACGATGAAGAGGCGATAAATAAAGCTGTTGAGGATTATCACAAAAGTCGCAGGATGGTTTATTTGGGACAAGAAATGTTGATGTGTGGGCTAAAAGAGTGGAGTTGGCAATGGGCGGCAGATGAGGGTCAGCTTTGCGAGAGAGATTGGGAATGGTTTGCAGAAGATTTGAAAAAGGCTGGAGTAAATAAAGAAGCATATGACAAGAAATGGAATGTAACGGAAAGTTAAAAAATTTTTTTATGGAGGGTTGGCAGAAATGGAAAAATTGCACCGCTCTCGAAAAGCGGAGACCCCTAAAAAGGTCTTGGGGACTCAGACTCCTCACCCTCCGCCAATATTTTAAGGAGTGTTATGGCATACAAATTTAATGATGGAGACGGGGCAGTAATTTGCGATGTTTGTAGAACAATGATTGACGAAGACCTAAGTTATGCTGAATACGCGGAAATTTATGGAGACAAGGGAGATATTTGTTGGGGGTGTAAAAAGAAAAAGGCAAATCAAGCCAAGAGATTAAAAGAAGATATTTTGGAAGATGGTTGGAGAAATTAGAGGGTTGGCTGAGTGGCTAAAAGCATCCGACTTGAAATCGGAACATGGCGCTTAAAACGTCATGCGGGGGTTCAAATCCCTCACCCTCTTCCAGATTTAATGGAGGTATGGCCCGAATTGGTAAGGGACCGCTCTGCTAAAGCGGCGTCCTTAAGTGGACATCTGAGTTCGATCCTCAGTGCCTCCGCCAGTAAATTTTATATTTTTCACAGGACTTAATAGAGCGATGCCTGAGTGGCCGAAAGGGATCGACTGGAAATCGATTGGTGGGCCTTTAAAGTTCACCCGTGAGTTCAAATCTCACTCGCTCTGCCATCTTAAACAGGAGTAAACAATGAAAAAGCTAACGAGCAAGTGGTCGGTTAAATCGCCTCTTTATATCACTAAAAAAGACAAGCGTTATAGTAAGCATCTAAAAATGTTAAAGGAGTGTGGTTTTAGTGATACTGAAACTTGGTCTCTTTATAGTGTTATTGTTGAATTTATTTTGCCTAGATTAAAGAGATTTAAGATGGTTGCTAATGGTTATCCGGCTAATTTGGCTAATGAGAAGGAGTGGGAGAAGATTTTAGACAAGATTATATTTGCTTTAGAGTGGACAAAAATTGATGATGACATGTCTGGAGATTACGATAAGTTGACTGTAGAAGAGAAGAAAGAAAATTGGGATAAGTACACTGAGGGGATGAAGTTATTTGCCGAGCATTTTAGAGACTTATGGTGGTAAATAGTTAAAGGTTGTGCTTGATTTTTGTAATAAATGTGGTAGGATATATTCATGAATAAATTATCAAAAAAATATTGGGCGTTTCGTAATTGGTTTAGAAACAGTATTTTTGAGCCTATTTGGTATCGTTTTTTTGGGCATAAGTTTCATATTGTAAGGACAAAATTGCCTCCTAGTCCTTGGTATGATACGAATATAAGGATGCTTTATGCTGTGATGGGTTTAGTTGAATGGTTTGTTGAGAACGACATGAGAATTTGGAGTCAGGAAGATAGAGACAAAGAGTTTAAGAGAATAAGGGAAGAGGACACGGAAGACTACAGGGATGATTATTGTGAATGTTTGGAAGACCAGTTTGCCAATGACGATAAGATTATTGAAGTTTATAAATGGTGGAAGAATTATGCCAAAAGAGAAGACGAAATTGAAAAAGCGCTTGACGATTGGGCGACATATAATAGTCTTTTGAGAGAAAAACCGGACGATTTTTTTAGTAAGAAAAGGACTATGACAGAAGGCGAGGTTATAGAGGAAAATAGGCTTTTAGACCGTTATGATGAATTGAAAAATAAACTGATTAACGAAGAAAAAAAATATATGAAGATGGCTGTTGATTTGAGAGAATATATGTGGTCATAAGGGGGGGGCGTTATTGGAGCGGAGGGTACGTAACATGTGGACAATTGTTGGGCAGATAATCGCACCGTTACAATGAAGCGGTTAAAGACTTCAGCGATGCGGGACGATTTTGAGGACGCCGGAACTCGTAGGCTAGAATGATACCCGTATTTGCCCAACTGAGCGTGGTTGGAATATGGTTTAGATATTGGCATGTAAGTTGGTTTTGCTAGAGGTAGATAAGTAAGTAGGAAGGTAGGTTATAATGAAGAACTCGCAGGGAAGATATGGATACAAGCCTTTTGACGAGTGGGCTTGGAGATCTTATGACGGGAAGAACAAAGTTGATATTTTAGAATTTATTAAGTCTAAAAATAAAGATAATTTGTTTTTTATTGGGACGGATAGCCAAAACTATTCTAAGAAGAGAATTTGTCTTTTTACTTCTGTTCTTATTGCATATAGGATGAAAATGGGTGGTTCTGTTGTATTGCACCGGGATTCTGTACCTTATATGGATTCTTTGAGGCAGAGATTGCTTATGGAGGCAATGAGGTCTTTAGAGGTTGGTTGGTGGTTGACTCAGCATATACCAATGGAGAATGTTATTGGTATTCATTTGGATGTTAACCAGAGTCTAAAGTTTAAGTCCGGTCAGTATAAGGACGAGTTAATTGGATTGGTAGCTAGCCAAGGATTTCGAGCCTTGGTTAAGCCGGATGCATGGGCTGCATCCTCTGTAGCAGATAGCAAGACATAAGCGGAAACATATTATGTCATTTATACTCAGCGTAGACTATGACGGAACATTGTTTGAGGGCAGTTGGCCGGAAAAGGGTGATCCCAAACAAGATGTTATTGACAAGGTTAAGCTCTTCAGGAAAAATGGGGCCGAAATCGCCTTATGGACTTGTCGGGAAGGCATCTCTTTGAAGGAAGCTTTAGTTAGGTGTAAAGAAGTTGGTTTGGAGTTTGATTCCATAAATCAAAACACTCCCTCACAGGTAAAATATATGGCTGACAGGATGGCTGAAGGTGAGGAATTTTCTACTCGTAAAATTTTTGCCGATTTCTATTTGGATGATCGATCTTATAACATCGAACTTTTTCTAAGAATCGATGTTGAATCCACATGTGCAAGATATAAAAATAGATAGTTTTTATTCTTGCATTCTTTCTCTATTTCTATACAATATTATCAAGATTGGATTGGATATTGACATGAAAACAAAAATTTGTTTAGCACAGATGGAAGTTAAACCCGGCTTTCCCAAGAAGAATGCCGACAAAATGCTTAAAATGATTGAAGGAGCTAAGGAAGATGGCGCTCAGATAATTGTGTTTCCCGAGATGGCCATTCCCGGTTACATGATTGGAGATATGTGGGAGCGAGAATCTTTCCTTAGGGATTGTGTTAGTCAGGGAGACCGTATAAAAGAGTCGGCAGAAGGTATTGTGGTTATATTCGGTAATGTCGATGTTGATTGGAAGCTTAAGAACGAGGACGGTAGAGTTAGGAAATATAATGCCTGTTTTGTGGCCGAGAATGGATTGTTTAACACTAATACGAATTATGATTTTACAACTAAGAAAACACTGATGCCGGAATACAGAGAGTTCGAGGATAATCGTCATTTCTATAGCTATCGCAAACTTATTCAGGACGAACGCACTGATAACTCTGATGGTTATGCCCCTTACAAATTGGGGAATGGATTAAGGGTTGGATGTATTTTGTGCGAAGATGCATGGGACACCGACTATACTATTTCACCCATTAAAATACTCGCTCCCAAGTCTGACATTATTGTTAATATTTCCTGTTCTCCTTTTACGGCAGGAAAAAACAGTAAAAGGAACAGAGTGTTTCAAGACAAGTCTATTAGATATAATATTCCGATGGTTTATGTGAATTGTGTTGGCATTCAGGATAATGGAAAGACTATTTATAGTTTTGATGGCGAAAGCTGTATTTATGATTCGAGCGGACTGCAATTAAATATTGGAAAGCCTTTTGTTGAGTTAGCTGAAACCATAGAAATTAATACCAATTGTTGTTTCGGTGATTCCGTTGAGTTTAAAGACGATATTGGCAAGATCTATGAAGCAGTTAAGTATACGACCAAAAAGTTTATGGAAAGATTTGGGATTGATAAAGTAGTCGTTGGGGCATCTGGAGGTATTGATTCGGCTCTTGTTGCTGTGATTATGAGTGAGATACTTCCTCCTAGAAATATCTTACTTGTTAATATGCCTAGTAAATTCAATTCTGATTTAACAAAGAATGCCGCGTCTCAGCTTGCTAAAAATTTGAGTTGTAAATATGCGGTTACTCAAATTGAAAAAAGTGTAAATCTAACCAACGAACAGATAGATGCAAATAATATCTTTGATTATAGTTCGAAAGATGGCGTGTATAAAAACAATCCTCCCGGACTTACTTCTTTTATGATGGAAAATGTTCAGGCGAGAGACAGATCAAGCAGAATTCTTTCGGCTTGGGCGGCTTGGTTTGGTGGTGTTTTTACTTGTAACGCCAATAAATCCGAAATGACAGTTGGTTATACGACAATGTATGGAGATTTAGGTGGATTTCTTGCTCCTATTGCCGATCTTTGGAAGACTCAGGTTTACGAAATGGCAAAATGGTTTAATGTGAACGTAAAAAATGTTATTCCCGAAGAAAGCATTAATGTTGTTCCGTCTGCCGAATTAAGCGATAAGCAAGACGTAACAAAGGGTAAGGGAGACCCTTTAAATTATGCTTATCATGACCTACTTTTTTCGTCTTGGGTTGAAAGATGGAACAGGGTAACTCCTGAAGATATTTTAAGTTGGACATTGGCCGGTTTTGGAACATTAGAAAAAGAGCTTGGATGGTTCAACAAGGCAAGTATCATGTATCTTTTTGATTATGACGAGAAGAAGTTTGTAGATGATTTGGAAAGATGGTGGAACTGCTATCAGGGACTTGCTGTTGCTAAAAGAATTCAGGCTCCTCCAGTTGTTGCCGTAAGTAGAAGAGCTTTCGGTTTCGATCACAGGGAAGCGCAAGTTGGGATTACTTATACGGAAAGATACATTGAACTTAAAAATAAATTGATTGGGTAATAAAGGGATTTGAAGTCCACTATAACTAACATTAAGAAATCAATGAATGCCGTCTATGGAATGGAGGTTTGATATGAAAGTAAAATCGCAAATTATTTTTCCTCATGTTTATCTCCTTACTTATCCAACTCAATATGAACTTTGTATGTCGCTTGTTCGCATTCAGGAATTTTATGAGAGTCCCAAATTTAGAAATAAGTATTTTACCTTGGAAGAGTTTATGGATTATTGGAGTCTAAGTCATTGTGGTAATTTTAGTTATCCGTCGATGTGGAATGGCTTTAATATCCCGGGAGACGTTTTGAAAAAGTGGATTTCAAAATGTGGTGAAAATAGAGATCACCTTAGGGAAAGAGAGAAGCATTTTATTGGATTGGTTGGAAAACTGATGACTAAAGAAAAAATGGAAATAAATTTTGAAAATGCAGATAAAATTTACATTATTGGCGTTCATAAGAATTCGAGTGATCTTCAGAACGTTATTAGTCACGAATTAGCCCACTCTTTTTATCGTTTCTATCCAGAATATAAGAGAAGCTGCAAAAAGATAGCTAAAAATTTAGAAGAACAAGAAAAGAAGGTTATGTTTGAAACTCTGACCTTACTTGGATATTGTAAAAACGTAATGGAAGATGAAATACAGGCATATAGTTCAACTTATTCATCTGAATCCAGTTATAGAGCCGTATTGAAAAATCATTTAATGAGCGAATTTCGAGCTAATTTTGAGAGTTTTAAGAGTTCAGTGAAAGAAAATTAAAAATAAGAGTTGACTTTGTAACGATATGTGGGTATTATTGTAACAGAATTCATAACGGTTGGTTTCGGCAACAAATAAACATGATACGCTGGGAAACTGGCGGCCGAGAATAAAACTCAGTAAAATAAAATTGAATCAACCTGTTGAATTTTATAGAGCTTGATAAACGGTTGGGTTCAGCAAAAAACTACTTCTAACATAAGTAAAAAAGCCAACCCGTTCAAGTCCAAAGTTAGGATTTTGTGCGGGCTGGTTATCGAAAGGTAATCAGCCTTTTTGTTTGGATAAATGACGATAAAACAAGGAGGAACAGCGATGAGAACTGGTAATAATGACTGGGCGTATGAAAATTCAGGCAACACCTTGCTGGAGTTTTTCAGCAAGGCAGGTTCCATGTTTAAGGGAAAGGGAACGTACTACGGTGGAGAGAGTACGGCGCTGGAACTCTATAAGCCTGCTTGGGTTATGAACAGTTACAAAGCGATGCAGTTGGCGATGTGGCTGAGAGATTGCCGTGGTGGTGCTGGAAACAGAAGCGGATTCAGGGAGATTCTAAACTGGTTGGCTAAGACCGATAGCAAGTGGGTTGAGGCTAACTTGCATTGGATTCCTGAGGTTGGCCGTTGGGATGACTTGGAGGCTCTGATTGATACTCCTTGCGAGAAGTTGGCTCTCGATTTCTGGGCAAGAGCGATTCAGGACGGGCATCAGTTGGCGGCTAAGTGGTGTCCTCGTGGCGACAAGAATCCTCTGGTGTTTAACAAGATGCGTAAGGTCTTGAAGATGGACCCGAAGACTTTCAGAAAACTTCTGGTTTCTAATACGCATGTTGTGGAAACCGTTATGTGTCAGAAGAACTGGGAACAGATTGACTATAACAAGATTCCATCTGTTGCTATGGCTCGCTACAACAATGCCTTTGGTAAACACGACAGCACTCGTTTCGGTCAGTGGAAGGCTGCGTTGGCTAAGGGTGTTGACGAGGATGGTAATGAGGTTAAGGTGAACGCTTCCGTTCTATTTCCTCATGATGTCCTCAGGACTCTATATGCAGATTTGAGCGAACGTGTCGGAGGGTTTCATGGTTTTACTTCTAGTAGAAGGGGCAGTGGAGCTAATTACAAGGATAGCGAGTTGGCGAACGCTCAGTTTGCTGCGTTACCTGATTACATGAACGGGACGAACATGAGAATTATGTCCATTTGTGACTTTAGCGGATCAATGGACACACCTGTGAGTGGAAGTGTAAAAGCCATTGATGTTTCGTTGAGTCTGGGTCTGTATTGCTCAGATAGATTGGGATCAAAGAATCCTTTCTATAGAAAGTTCATTCCATTTTCTTCTACTAGCCGACTTGTAGATTGGAAGAACGATACTTTTAGTATAGCGGCACAAAAGTATAACGATGGGTGGTGCGGCCCTACTAATGTTCGTGCGGCATTGGATCAGATTTTGGATGCTGCAAAGATGTTTAACGCTAAGGAAGATCAGATACCTAACTGTTTGTTGATTATCTCTGATATGCAGTTTGACGAAGGAACTGTTGACGACATGACTTCGGTAGAGGCGGGAATGTTGGCTTGGGAGAAGGCTGGATATAGTCGTCCTAAGATTGTATACTGGAACCTATCGGCATATGATGGCTCTCCGTCTGACAAAACTCATAAGGACGTTGGTATGGTTAGTGGCTTTAGTCCGTCTTTGCTGTCGGCCGTTCTGGGTGGTAAGGACTTTACGCCTATGGCGATTTTGGATCGGGCAATCGAGAAGTATGCGGTTACTGATCCGACTAAGGTTGATGGAAATCCGAAGCCAAAGAAGCCAAAGAAGGTCGTAGACAAACCAAAAGAAAGCGTAAAGAAGAGGCTTTCGAAGTCTAAGTCTAAGAAGGGTTAGATATAGAAAGAGTGAAGTAATGGGGGGTAGATTTATTTCTGCCCCCATTATTATTTCTGTATAATGGAAGAAAAGAACCATGAAAAAGGTTAAAAATATCAAGTACGAAATAGTTATTTGCCCTGAAGATGACCATCTTTGCGGGAAATGTACTTACAAATACAAAGAAGGGTCTATTTATGGGACTAGTAACTATAAATGTTTATTGTTTGGTAATGACCTTTACGGTTTTGATAGGAAGACGCAGAGATGTGGCGACTGCAAATTATTGACTGAACGATTTATAAAGATGCCAGAATTAGACGAATGTTGATATGTTTTTGCCATGAAGCCAATTACATATTTTTCTGGAGATGCCCTTAATCCATTGGAAGTTAAGGGTAGAAAGATAATTGTTCATGTTTGTAATGATTTAGGTGTGATGGGTGCTGGCATAGCATTGGCGATAAGGAAGAAGTGGCCGAGTGCATACGATGATTATGTTAAATGGTTTAAAAAGGATGATTTTAAGTTAGGCAACGTTCAATTTGTTAAGGTTGATAAAGAGACAGTGGTAGCGAATATGATTGGGCAAAAAAGTTTGGGATATACAAACGGCGTTCCTCCTATTCGTTATGACGCAGTGGGTTCTTGTTTGAAAAAGGTTGCTGTTGTTGCAAAAAAATATGAGGCAAGTGTTGTTGGTCCAAAAATCGGAGCAGGGTTAGCAGGGGGAAAATGGGAAGAAATTGAAAAATTAATCATTGAAAATTTATGTGAACAAGACGTTTCAGTTTACATATATGAATTATAGGTGAATTATGCCATATATTAAAAAAGCAATGAGAACGAAATTTGATGATCATCTGAATAAAATACCGTTCATAGAAACCAAGGGCGAGTTGGAGTATTGTATTTATAAATTGATGAAAACTTTCATGAAAGACAAAAATGTTCGGTATTCAACTCTTCACGACACCGTTTATGCAGCTCAACATTGTGCAGACGAATTTAGGCGTAGGAATCTCGATATTAGGGAAGATGTGGCCAGAGAAGAAAATGGTGATGTGGAATGAAATTTTTAACTCCTATTCAGATGAGTGTTTTGGCCGATATTGAGGCTGAATATCAATGTGATTTTTATCTGCCTCCATTCAATAAGAAGATAGATTGTTGTTTCTTTGATATTGACAAGATTAAGGACGATGCTATTGCTTTCCATCAATTTATGGTCGAAGTAAAGAAAACAAAAGTCAGGCATGAATTTTTTGATGTCAATGGTAGGAAGTTTATGGCAGTGATGAGATAAATGATAATGCATTTTAACAAATATCAGAAATTTGTAAAAGATAATTCCTTTTATATTGTGGCAGAAGCAAATGAATTAGGATTAGATTTTCAAGATGTAGTAGATTCAAATGTATAGAAGATTATTGACAGAAGGAAACGAAAAACCTTACGTGGATCAGGCGATGAAAGATAAAAAATTCCGATATAAATATAATTGAAAATATAAGAAGGAATTATGAGTATTTTTGTGGAATAATATGTTATGAATAAAGACAAAAAAGCAAGATATCGATACGATTTGGTTATGGAACAAGAAGATTACGACACGCTTAATAAATTGAGAGATAAATATGCAATAAATATATCTAGGTGCTTTAAGATTTTTTTAAAAAAACATCTAGAAAAATTGGAGAGGGGAAATGCCGAACCGAATTCTTAAAATAGAATGGGCTGACTATATAGGGTATTGCTATTCCCTTTGCCATATTCTTAAAGGGTATGTTGGTGAAAAAACCGTTATAGTTACTGCTCCTAGAGGTGGGTATATACCTTCTGGAATTGTTGCATATCAATTGAATATAGATAAAATATATTCGTGTGGTTATAGTTCTTATGTAGGTAAGACTAGTCGAGACTATCGTATATATCAAGAACTTCCAATGAGATTTAATAATTTACCAGATGAATCAGGTACATTACTTTTAATTGACGATATAGTAGACACAAGCAAAACAATTTCAAACATTAGTAAAATAATAAATAAAACCAGTAATAAAATAAGAATTTATGTTGCATCTGTTTTTGTAAAAAGCGGAAGTAAACACGCTGTTGATTTTTTTGTTAAGGAAATACCGGATAATACATGGATTGAATTTCCATATGATAATCAATGCACATAAAAATAAGTTGGTTTTAAAACATTTGAGATTGGCGTTAACAGTGTCTTTATTCGAACATATTAGTCTTAAAACTTAAGCAAAAATAAATGAAAAAGTTATGTAATTTTTTAATTTATAAAATTACGAATAAAATAAATGGAAAATCATATATCGGATTAACAACGAGAACAATCAAAGAAAGATGGATGGATCATTGTCGATATGCAAAAAATTTATTAAATCGATCTAAAAAAATGCCATATTTACACAAGGCAATTATAAAATATAAACAAAAAAATTTTAAAATCGAAATCATTGACTGTTGTAAAAATTTTAATTTACTAAACAAGATGGAGAAATTTTATATTAAAAAGTACAAAACACTTTGTCCCAATGGATATAATTTAACTACGGGTGGAAACCAATATAGATTTACAAATGAACATAAAATGTATTTATCTTTAATACGAAAAGGAACACAGTCTGGCCATAAAAACAATTTTTATGGTAAAAAACATACCAATAAATCAAAATTTAAAATGAGTAAAACTAGAAAAAAAATAATTAATAGTGGCAAGATAATTACTTTTTGTCATAAACATACTGAAAAAACAAAAAAAATTATTCGCAACAAAGCAATAGAACGATATATTAAAAAAACAGGTCTTACTTATAAAGAGTATAAAAAGGAGTACAAGAGGAAACATAATCGAATGTCCTTATTAAAAGTAAAGACATTTTTGTCAAATATTAGAGTTGGTAGTTTAAACCCGGCAGCAAAAAAGTATATTCTTATTTCGCCTAATAAAAAAATAATAAAAATTCATGGGAACTTATTATGCACATTAAAAAAATATGATTTATCTGAATACACTATGAGACAGGTTTTACAAAATAAAATCACCAATTATAATGGATGGGTTTTGAAATATAATTAAATATTAAAAAGGAGTGGTTATGATAATTTGTTATTCTAAAGAAATTGATGAAAGAAAAAATAAGTTTTTAAAAATGTCTCACGAAGAATATGATAAGTATATGTGTGAGAAATATCCGGTCATGTTTAGGGAAAGAAAATTACCTATGTCTCAAACTTGTATGTGCTGGTCATTTGATATTGGCAAGGGTTGGTATTGGATATTGGATAATCTTTGCGAAAGACTTGATTTTCTGTTTAAACAATCTAAGAATCGAGCTATTTTTACGCAAATAAAGGAAAAATTTGGCGGAGCTAGATTCTATCATTACACAGAAAGTATGATTAAGACGTGTCAAAGAAAACTAAGGAAAATTGATCCTGTTTCCAATAAGCATTGGCAAGAGATCATAGACAATGAGATTAGCAGAGCCGAAGAACTTTGCGACTATTATTGTGCCGAATGTGGTGAAAGTAAGCATGATATGATAAGTGTCGGGAGTTGGGTTTATGACCTCTGCGAAAAATGCTTGGAAAAGAAAAGACCCGAAGCAGTAAAGATTTGGAAAGAATACAAGGATCTCGAAGCTAATATCGGGGATTTTTTACGTAGTGGTTCAAAAGAAGAAATTCAAAAACTCAAAAATTTGATTAGTTTTTGGAAGGGAGAAATAGATACGAATCCGACAAATGAAAAAGAACAGACAAAGAAACAAAAGAAACAAAAGAAACAAAAGAAATCATAATGGAAAACGATAACATAAAAATAATGCCTAGAATGAAGTTCGATCTTGATGATTTAATCAGGGTCGTTGACTTCTCGCATCCTTTTACCTTGAGGGATGTTTTGAAAGCTTGTTCAGATTCAGAAATACCACTAAAAATTCTTGAATCTATATTACATTGCCCTTACATAGATGATCTTTGTAAAGAAATAGATAGCAAACCATTTACCGATGATGGCAAGATGGAATATCTCGAAATTTGCTGGACTGGGAACAAGGGAACTTATGACGGCGAAAAAGAAAGTAGCAATTCTTGGGGGCTTAATGGCGTTGGTATTATTAACTGTTATTCAGATGATATGGTTAAAATGTATGGGCATATGAAAAAAGAATTACCCAAAGACTTCAGAGAGAATTATGCCATTGAGTTTTCTCCTATGTATGAGCTGGCTGACTATGAGATTAGAATGTCCCAAAAACTTTATATTATGGATTGTGACGACGAGACTAGCCAAGGAGATAATATAGATTTTACTCCATCGATAACCCTAATTGAGTTGCTTTACGCTATATTTTGGGAACTTACTTTCTGTGGTTCTCCAAAAGATAGAGACGCTAAATCTGAAGAACTTTTAAAAATGATGGAGGAACGTCGTAAGGGACTTAAAGAAGGAACACTTAAAACAACTTCTCTAGAAGAATATAAAAAATATATATTTGATAAGAAGGAGACATAATATGGGATGCTCAGGTTGTGGTAAGGCAAGAGCGGCAATGCAAGCTAAATTACAGGCACAGAAGCAGAAGATCCAAATTGATCCAAAATCATCTTCGATTACACCCAAAACTCCTAGACAAATTAGAATAGAGGCTAGGTCTGCTAGAATTGCTGCTAGAAACATAAGAATAGCCAAGAGAAATGCATCTATTTTGGCTAGGAATAATGTTGACAAGAGTATTGAAAAATAATACGATAATCAATGTGGTAGAGGAAGCTCAGCACTCCGTAACTGACCACTGGGAGAGGAAACTCGTTCGTACCAAGGATGGAGTAAGCCAAACAGATCTAGGATGTCAGTTATCCTATAATGATCGGGTCGGTGCTTAGATAAATGGTGGGTTGAAAAACATAAAGCTGGCTACTTAGAACCTGCCGCTGCTACACTTGATTTAGCGTTATATTTTGCGTTGTTCCTGTCATTCCAGTCAGACCAGATTGGAAATCTGCCATTGTAGCTTGAAATGCACTATAGTTTCCGACCTGTAGAGCTTGTACCGACATTCCCATAACCGTATTAACATCGCCTCCGTTTTGTTCTATAACTCTTAATGCCTGATTAATAGCCAGAGAGCTTGTTGCTATTGCCGCCATTGCTTGTAGGCTTTGATTTACCTTGTTTTGATCTAATCTTCTGATACTTCCAGACTGTAAGGCGTTAATTATCCCGTCTTTTTTGAACAGGTCGTTGATTTTGTCAATTTGTAATGTTTCAATAGACTTATTAATTAGGGCGATAGAATCTTGGACTTGAGCAATGGAACCAGTGATTTCCTGTTGTTCTTTTGTTTGTTTTGCTTGGGCTATTTTATATATTTTCATTAGATAAATCTCTTTTTGTTGTATAATGTATTCAAGAATATTTGGATAAAAACCTTTATCGATTTGGAAGTAGAATAGGAATAATCATGTTTATACCCGATGGAGTTAATAGAGATTATAGTGGAAAAAAGGGAATATTTTTTTCATGGGGATGGATTGGTAATAAGGTTAATAAATCTGAATCATCTTGGGACTCAGAAGATCAAATAAGTCAATTCGTTAGTAAAATAAGTCAAGTTAAGAAGGTTGACGGATATATGGGGCGTCACGATTGTGAAATTTGCGGAGAAAAAATGGGTTCTTGTAGTCTAAAATTCAAATATGGCGGGAAAGTTTATGTTAGCCCTGATCGGGTAGAACACTATATACTTAAACACGGCTATGTTCCACCGAAAGAAGTTATTAATTCAGTTTTTAACGGAATAGATAGCGAAGAAAATAAAACATACGTAAAAAATCATCAGAATGATTTATAAAAGGAGGTTAGTATGGCATCAGGATGTGACTTCACTTGCGATAACGAAAAATGCGAACATTATAAAAAAGGTATTGTTTTGATAGCGCCGTGGCCTTTGGGAGATATTAACAAAATCATAGCGGCTAAAAACGTTAGGATCAATAAGGCGTTTCAAAAAGAACTGATTGATAGAAGGGATAATGAAGGAAGAAAATATGCCATTATTACATTTCCTAATGTAAACAAAATACCCATATGTGGATATAGAATAAATATGTGGTGTCAGAAGTGTAAATACTTGGCAACATTTGACCTTATGATTGATCCCTACGAACAAGATACAAAAACGGGTGATGAAATATCTGAAATACTTGATAAACTCATTTCTGAATCTAAAATTGAAAATAGCGTTTGTCCTACTTGTAATGTTAAAATGAAGACATTCGCTAATCTTATGGAAGAAGCTGATGGAATAGATTGTCCTTCTTGCGGCGTTAAAATGAGTAAGAATACATTTTTCTCAAATGAAACATCAAAGGAGTTTACCAGAAATGCAGACTAAATGTGAGAAAAGATTAATAGAGTCAATTATTTCAGACTCTAAAACAATAGATACTAAAAAAGTTGCATCAGAAGTCCTTGAGTGGGTAACAAATAATGTAGAAAACTTCATTGACGACAACATGAAGGTCTTTAAATTAGACTTGGTTTTAGACGCAAGTGAAGGCATGCAAGAAACAAAGAAGCTTCAGGATTTATATAGATCCATTCCAGAAGATAGAATGAGAATGTCTAATTCTGAACTTGAAAAAATAACGGAATGTCGTACAATATTGAATGATGTAACGGATAGGGCTCATCAAGATATGGTTCGAGATGAAGAGTCCATGAATAAGCTCTTTGAAAGGATGATATTCTATTACGAGAAAATAATACCTAATCCAGAGAATAAGGTTAAAGCGTTTGAAATCGATGCACAAATTAGGGAATTGATTTCAAAAAAGGATAAGCTAAAGACTGATGCAAGCAAGTCTAAGGTTCAAGAAAAAATCTTGGCTAAAATAGATGAAGGCGTAAAGTTGTTGCAATTTCAGAAGTTTGATGGTAAAGTTGCAATTCCTAAGTTTGAATATGAGGCTTTTGATGTAGGGGTTCAAATTAAAGACCCAAGAACAAAAGAAGTTTCAAAAGAATATGAAATACCCGAAGGCTTTACTTGCTGGATTGAATTAAGTTATGGAATTAAGAGTCGTCAAACTTCAATGTTCTAAAATGGAAACATACGACAATGAAAACATACGATGTAAAATATGACATTGGGCAAGAAGTTTATGTTATTTCAGATAGAAAAATAATAAAGACCATCATTGATAAAATTGAGATAACTGAATCCCGTTCCTATTCTCAAATTGACAAACATGGTGTAGTCGAAGAAATGAGCGGAATAGATATTCGGTATTTTGTTATGGTTAGAGAAGAGGGCAATGCTAAATATTATGACAAAATCAAACAAAACGATGTTGCATTAACTCCAGACGAGTTTATTAGAAATATCAAATGAAAATCCTAGCCACATCTGATATACACCAAGCCCCTTCAAAATGGAAAGATTTGATAAAAGTTTGCCAAACCAATCCATTTGATATCATAATTATTGCCGGAGATCTGTTTCCTAAAGACACAAGAATAACCGACCAAGCCCAATTCTTTCCAAAAATTATCAAATACGCCAAGAAAATAAAAGACACTGGCGCTAAACTGGTTCTTATGTTAGGAAATGACGATAATCAACGAATAATTCCTATGATGGAGAAAGCTGATCAAGATGGGCTTTTACACTTTGTATCAGAGAAAGTTATAGAAATAGATGGTCATGAATTTATCGGAATGCCATATGTTCCCGATTATCCATTTGGCTATAAGTTTTGGTGTAGAGGAGAGACTAGCAGCGATCTTAGAATGTCATCGATTCAATATTGCGATCCATTATTAGTTAATGACCAAAATAAAATGACCACAATACAAAATTATGCCGTTTATCTTCGTGAAAAAAAGAAGATATGGGACGTTTTAATGGATTTAAAAGACCAAGTAAAGAATATGAGTAAGAGCATATGGTTAATTCATGCCCCTCCTTCTAATTTAAACCTTGATGTGTGCGCTAACGGGCATAGGGTAGGAAGTCATGCTGTCCTGAAATTTATTAAGGAAAATCAACCCCTTTTAACCATTCACGGACACATTCATGAATCTCCACATTATAATGGATATGTTTGGTTTAATAACGTAGAAAAAACAATTTGCGTTCAGTCGGGACAAATAGATTACAGGGTTTATTATTCTACCATTGATATACAAGACGGAAATATTATCTATATGAAACACTCAATATACGGCGACGACCTATGGAACAATAACATTCATTCAATAAATACGAAAACAAGGAGTAAATAAGAATGAAACAAAATACAAAAATCAGTTATAATCTTAAAAGTTATAGTGGAGAACATATGGGAGAACAAGCATTAGATTTTATGCATACTATTTTAACTAATGATCCTAATGCTACGTTTATTGCGGCAGTTCAGAAAGATGGTAAAAAAAGCATCGTGATAAAAGAAACAAACGGTAATTGTTCAGATATTCTATGTAAGTATTAAAATGGCTCACTTACATCCCAGACACTAAAGATGTCTGGTTTTACGCTTCCAGAATAAAAAATGTTACCATAAAACTTATTCTCAAAGGTAATAGTTTGAACCACTTATAATAACGGAGATAACTATGGGCCATTCCGAAGACGCTGCTCTAGGTATAGAAAATAGCGAAGCTCGTGTCTACCGAATGAACGACTATGATTGGTGGTGCGATTATTCTCCAGAAGCAGCCACAGAAAATTATATTAAATTCGTCGGCAAAGACACGGCAGAAGAATTTGACACCGAACCACCACTACAATTAACCGAAGAAGAAATAAATAGATATAAGTACCATTCAGAAGAACCATTAATTGGAATCATTACTTTTAAACAAGAACTGCAAAGACGAATCGATAATAAAGACGTACCTAGCTTATTTGCAAGTACAGAATGGTAAATATGAGCAATAACATGGAACTACAATCTGTCAGTATAAATCAGCCACTCTACCTCTATCAATGCCCTATGTTCCTTTTAACAGCTTCAACGGTTATAGTTGTCGATAATGGCGTGTTGGCTGTTGAAGAAAATGGATTATACCGATTTCCCGGAGGTATAGTTAAGGCTGGAATGGAAACTATACAATTTGCCGCCGTTAGATGTGTTAAAGAACAAACAGGAATAATGCTTAGAAAAGAAGCCCTTATCCCAGTCGATTATAGAAGTAGCCCAGAAAGATCTAAAGAAGGAAATATAGTTGACATCGGTATGGTTTGTATGATAGATAAGATTCATGAAAAATTGAATATGCCATCAGGTACAAAATGGATAGAAGTTGATTTTGAAAAACAATGCCCAGTGAAAGAAGATATTAAGTTCTATATGGATCATGACGTTTTACTGGATAGAGCTTTGGGCGTTGTTTTTATGGTAAAATAAATTTCATAAGAAAATTTAAAATAATTGTTGACTTTATATGCAGGAAATTGTAAGGTATAGCAAGAAAGATAAATATAGTTGAAAATAATAAATTGATAGGTGATATCGAAAATGCACTCGCGCAGACAGGATAGAATGTGGGATAGGATGACCTTCGGGGACATCCTCTTGACCCGCTCTGCCTAAAACGGCGCAACGGGTTAAGACAGCAAACCCGAAGGATTCCTAATAGAATTCTTCGGGTTTTTTGTTTTTGTATGTTTTGTTCTTTGACAATTGAAGGATGGGTTGAGTATCTTCTGACTGATATGCCATAACATTATCTGGATTATGGCAAAATCTTCAGAAGATGTATCGCCGCTCGAATAGTAAGTTCCGTGTTCTCTCCTGATGGGCAATATCGGAAATAAAAAGATGGAGTTTTGCAAATCTTACCTAAAATTGCACCGAAGCGGCTTTCAGGAGATGGAAAAAACAACACTCCTTTGGTGAAACGTACATCATAATGGGCTTCGAACCCATAGTTAAAGGTTAAAATCCTTTAAGGAGTACCATAATGCGCCATATAAGACGATTTAAGTGGCACAAAAATAATACACAAATACATTGATAGTAATAGGTTAATGGATGTGTCGCTAAAAAGACTATGCGCCAAATAAGACGACTTAGCGACAATAAGATATGGCGCGATAATGTATAATATAGTTTGCATAAAGACCATTAATGTAAACTATAAGTTGCTTTAAGTGATTGCGGGATGGAGCAAGAGTAGCTTTTTACGCTCATAACGTAAAGATTGTGGTTGCAATTACCACACCCGCTACCAATTTTTTAATTGCGGAGCAGCCAGTAGTAGTGCTGGGCCGGGCTCATAACCCGGTGCTGAAAAGTCATGTGGGTGCAACTCCAACCTCCGCTACCAATTTAGCATGTTAAAAAGCAAGATTAAAAATTCTTGCAGCCGCGAAACTGAGTGAGCGTCTGGCCGGTATTTATCGGTAAAACATGCATTGGGGACGTGGCGCAATTGGTTAGCGCATCAGATTGTCGATCTGAAAGTTGCGAGTTCGAGCCTCGTCGTCCCCGCCAAGTTTCGATCTGGTTACTAAAATAAATTAAAATTCAAGAAGGGATTGAGGTCGAGTCCGTTGGAGTATGTAAGTATGTAAGTATGAAATATAAAAATATGATTTTTTTATGTCGAACTTGCGGAAAAGATATTACATACAAACCATCAAATAGAAGGGTTTTTTGTAATAGTGAGTGTTGTAATATATGGAAGATAAAAACCAGACAGGGATTTAAATCCGAAACTAGACAATGTTTGGAATGTAAAAAAGATTTTCAATGTAAACCACATGAAAAAAATATTTTTTGTGGTTCTTCTTGTTCTGCCAAACATACAAATAGAGATAGGATTAATAATCGTCCAGAGGTTTTTAAAAAGACTAGTGAATCATGCAAAACGGCTTACTTAAAAGGGAAGATGTGGGGGCTTAGAAAAGGCATCGATGTGGCTAAAAAAAATAAAAAAACAGTCAACAAAATTTGTCCCGTTTGTGGTAAAAACTATATTATATCTCAGTGTCAAGAAAACCATGGATATAAAAAATATTGTTCTAAAGAATGTTCTCGTAAGCGGCCCGGTCAGGGTGGATATCATCCGGGATCGGTTAGAAATTTCAAGTCTGGATGGTATAATTCTCCAATAGCGGGGGAAGTTTGGATGGACAGTTCTTACGAATTTATTGTGGCAGAATATTTGGACGAGAAGAAATATGCATGGACTAAAAACACTAAGGGATTTCCATATAGAAAAATCGAAGATGGAATAGAACGAGCCGCAAATTATGTACCAGACTTTTATATTAAAGACTTAGACCTATGGGTTGAAACAAAAGGGTACTTCGTAGAAAATGACCAGCGTAAATTGGATGCATTTCCTCATAAAATTAAACTAATAACGAAGAAAACAATTTACGATAAGAGTTCATGGGGTTTTTAAAATACTCCTGTGGTGAAACGGACATCATAGTTTTCTCCTAAAAAATTGTTCCCAGTTCGATTCTGGGCAGGAGTACCAATTTAAAATAGGGACGTGGTGAAACTGAATATCTGAAACCCTTCTAAGGTTATCGTTCCGGGTTTGACTCCCGGCGTCCCCACCATTTTTATACGGTGATCGTCAAACTGGTATGGCTCGGGTCTCCAAAACCTGCGAGTGTAATTACTCATTGGGGGTTCGAATCCCTCTCACCGTGCCATTTTTAAATATGCCGGATTAGCATAATGGTTAGTGCAACTGCTTCATACGCAGTGTTTGTAGGGATTCGACTTCCTTATCCGGCACCAATTTTATAAGTAGAGCGTAAAGTCGTATAGTTATGGACTCCGGAACCATAATTAATTAAAAAGAGGTGGAAATCCTTACCTACTTGCCAACTTACAGGGAAAACGGCAGAAAGCCCTGTTGCTTCAGCATAGGGATGAATGCCGTCAATTT
>Ga0066639_10000173_pt1 | contig 52307 bp, 47 predicted proteins | sample CryGeyCG2114_010_2_FD_59504 | JGI IMG/M metagenome (GOLD analysis project Ga0066639, IMG submission 59504) | Groundwater microbial communities from aquifer - Crystal Geyser CG10_big_fil_rev_8/21/14_0.10 | ecosystem: Environmental > Aquatic > Deep subsurface > Groundwater | place: USA: Utah...
TTTGTCGGAATCGCAAAATAATCAGCATTATTCTTTCTAATCTCGTCTGTGATTCGTTTTGCTAAACTTTTTGGAATTTCTTCATCAGCATCTAGAAGAAGTATCCACTCACCAGTAGCCTTTGAAATAGCAAAATTCCTAGCCGGTTCGACGTAGCCCATTGGCTCGTGATCGTACACCTTTGCACCCAATTTTTTTGCAATTTTAACCGTGTTATCAGAAGATTTCATATCTACCACAACAATCTCATCGGCAAAACTTTTAACAGATTTTATTGCCTGCTCTATATTCTCTTCCTCGTTTCGTGTATTTATTACTACCGAAATCTTACTCATAAATGAAATTTTATCATTTTTTAGGCTAAATTACCTTATATATATCCACCTCTGAATTTTCGAAGATTCGCTCTAATCCTAGTTGTGTTTCTCCTAATTTTGCCCTTTGTGGTTTAACCCAATAAATATACTTAATATTATTTTCCCTCAAAAAATTGAATGCTTTATTTTCATCTAAGGTGTCATAAAAACCTAAAACTTCTTCTCGCCTTGTTTGCCAATCATAATTCATAATATTTAGATTAACTTGATCCTCTAAAAAAATATCTTTCTTCGCAAATGCTGCAACATAAGCCGTTGATTCATATAAATAAAGTGGTTTTGGAACCACATCGGTATCCTTATAAATGTTCAGATCATATGGAAAAGTAATCACATTGCCATCTGGTTCTTTCGACAAAAATGCTAAAGCTTCAAGTTCTGCATTTGATAACTTGGCAGGAGGACGAGCAGGTAAATAATGTTTAAATGTTCCAAGTGTTGTTGGCAAGGTGAAAAGTAGTAGTAAACTAACCAACAGAATTTTTAAATTTCTTTTTTTGTAAAAAGCATAAATTTCTCCAAATGCAATTCCTGCCAAAATTGCCGAGAAAAATAATGAATAATAAAAAAACTGGATAGTGTTCCACGGAGTACCTTTTTGCAAAAAAAACATAGGAATAATCGTTCCGACTGCGACTATTGAAAGAATTATTAAATATATATTATCGATTTTTCGAAAGCGAATAATTTTTTTTGCAATGAAAAATTCACTAATAAGTCTAGTCCCCATATTCCCAAACCAAAATATCAAGAAAGCAATAAAATATGCAGCAACTGACTTTATATAAATTCCACCAGATCTGTAATTAACCATTGCCTCCCCAAATTTCTGCCAACCCAATCTATCGGACAATCCCATCATCGTCTCCAAAAACCAAAACGGTTGAAAAACCAACAAACTACTTGAATTTGTATTTAAAGGCAAAAATAAAATAACAGAAATAACTAAACTAATTACAAATACTTTAATTAAATGAAGTTGCTTACTGTTAATAAATTCCCAAATGGCAGCAATAAATAATCCAGATAAAATCAGCACCCCTGCATAAGCTTTAATTTGAATTAATATTCCAAATAATATTGCACTTAAAATATATCTCTTTTTTTGCAAAGAAATTAAACCAAACAATAAAATTACTAATGACAAGGAAAACGGAGGGTTGATTAGTGTGGAGATAGCTTGCTGAGACCAAAATAAGGATTCTCCACCAATTCCGTGGCCTCTAAAAAAAGTTACCAGCCAGCCAAAGCTACCACCAAAATATACAAAAAATACTGCAAAACAAGATTCAAGATACGATCGCTTCATATTTGTCACAAAATTAAACGTTAGTAGCCCGACTAAAAAGGCCGTAATCGGAGGCAGTATTTGAAAATACAAAACCGATATTGGAATAGTTGTAATTCGATTGATTAAAGCAAGAATTAGGTCATATCCAACATGATAATTTTGCAACTGAGATCCAGAAAAAACCGGCATATTCAGGCTTCCACGAGCGATACTTTCAGCAAGTGCAATATGCCAAATTCCATCATGCCCATTTGGTCCCCAAAATCCCATTCCGAAATCATAAACCAATCCACTTTTAACCATCACAAGCGACCACGAAAGAGTTCCAACAAACAATAAGAATGCTAATAAATTATTTCGAAATAAAAGTCTTGAAAAGTTTTTTTCCATCATCTACTAAACTTGGACCCAATATGAAATATGAGAATATTAAATAAGATATTCCGCCAACCAAGATCACCAAAATTATCGAAACAAATGTTGAAGGTAGATAGAATCCAAAAAATATTGCCGCTCCCATTAACAAAGCTGACAAACCAGGCTTAAACACTGCCTGTGATAATGAAAATCTAACTTCTTTACGAGCGATATATATAGCAATAACAGAAGAGGATGAAACAATAGCATAACCAATACTGGCGCCGTTTACTCCGTAAAAGTAAGCAAGTGCAGGGACGATTGTTAAAGTAAGAACTGCCCACATTGTAATTAGCTTTGAAACGGTTTTGATTTTACCAATCGCCGCCAACATATTAGTTAATTGTGTTGTAACCGATGCAAATGCAACATTTATCACCATGAACATCAATGGAAAAAGTGAAGGCTCCCATTTAGTATATTTTGGTATTGTTCGAACAATCATCGGTGCAACCACTAACATCCCAATTAACATTGGAAACACTAAAAAGGTGATAAAAGTAATTGATCGCGTCACGCTGTCCTCTAATTCTTTCTTGTGTTCTTGCATTCTTGAAAAGGCAGGGAAACTCACCTTTGTTACACTGTCCATAACCAAGCGCAAGGGGATTTGGCTCAATCTCTCAGCTGTTCCCAAAAATCCTACTCCGCTTGTGCCAATTATAGTTCCCAACAAAAGCGTCATTCCTCTGTCTTTAATTAATGCAATCAAAGAATTTAACTGGTACGGTACTCCAAATTTTAGCAATTCTTTTATGGATTTTTTAGAAAACGCGAAACCAGGACGCCACGGCATAACGATGTACATAATTAGAACACCAGTAAAACCTCGAATTAAAACGGCATAAGTAAAACTTCTAATACCAAGCCCTTGCCAAGCAAAATAAACAGCGCTCAAACTGTAGACTAAACTTTCAGCCAACTCTGGAACCGTCAAACGCCCAAAATCCAACTTTCTTTCCAGTAATACCGACGGAATGGTTTTTAATGATGATAAAAACAACGAAAATCCGACCGCATATAATAATAAAGTTCCTTCATAAGAAAGATTATAAATTTCAGTAAGTTTTGGACTAAATAAATAGAGCAGAATAAGTAAAGTTATTATCAAAAACTGCTGAATCAAAAATGTGGTCCTTAAATCTGTGCTTGTTGGCTTGTCTTTCTTTTGAATTAAAGATGCAGCCAAACCAACATCTGAAAAATATATTAAAAAGCCAACCGCGGCAGTAACTATCCAAAAGACTCCCATTTGATCAGGACTTAAGAAAGCCAGAAGAAAAAACTGAGAAATTTGGGCGATGAAATTCAAAGCAAAACCTCTACCAACCAAAATGGCAATACCTCTAACTGCTTTTTTCTTTACAGTTTCGAGGTTAACTTCATATGTGTGATCAAGATGATCGCCTTGTAAATCACTCACACTCAAATTTTACCATTTCGGAGCTTTGGAAGAACTACGAATAACAAAACACCCCATGAAAGAACTGAAATCCAGTTCCCTAATGTACGCACTGGTGTGTTGTAAAGCTTCAATTCAACGTCATGAGAACCTTTGGGAACATCAATATAAATTCGCCCCCACTGTTCTTTGTCGTCAACATAAGTATCAATTTCATTACCATCTACGTAAGCAGTCCAATTTGGGAATTGTAAAATACCCACCCGAACTTTACTGTCTTCAGGTAAATCAATTGAGAACTTGGCCCAATTTGTACCTAATTCTTCTGAACTCACCTCACCCTCGCCATCAATAATTTCAGCCAATTCTGTCATGGGTGCTTTTGGTGCAGTTTTTGCAGTATTAGGCAAATAATCATAGATACCTGCGGTTTGTTGTAACTCCCATGCAGCATTTGAGAATTTTTCTTCATCGGTTAGCGGGCCAAGATGGCCGTGTTCAGGAAGAAAATAATTAAAACTATAAATCAAAACACCGGCTACCAACAAAATACTTAGCGGCACATGGATAGATTTTGGGAGAAGTTTTGTGACCGATCCGGCTATAAATGAAAATGCCAAAATAACAATCGTCAAAAATCTCCATGGAAACTGGACAAATTGGAAGGCCTCGATTAATTTCCAAATTGGAGTCGATCTACTGTGAGCCAAAAATGCTGCGAACCAGCCGACGACAAAAAAGAATAATACTGCCACCAATACATCACCCAACTTTTTATCATTTTTAAATTTGCGAATTATTAAAACTAAAATTACAAGCGGAAGTATCCAGTGTATCCATCCGACCTGAAATGACATTCTGTCATCAACAGATCCCCAAACCGATGGCCCATACCCCCAAAACCTAGAAAACAATAGTTGGCTTATATCGGCGAAGTGAGCCGTATACTCATAATAACCAACAACGAGAGTATCGGTTTGCACGATACCCTTTTCCAGTAAAACAGGTAATGTAAAAAATGCAGCCAGACCAAATGACCAAGCGCCGCTAATTAATAAAGAGGGGATCCTCTTCCATGACTTGAATCTGTAAAGCCAGATTAAACACCAAACAGCAAAAAATGGAGAGAAGACCAGCACCATAAGATTGTGCGACGTAAACAAAGCGAACCACGACATACTTAAGCCTATTACCCATAGCCATGTCGTGTCCCTCGAAGCCTTGTGCGAAGTGGGACTTTTTATTAATTTATAAGAAAAATATAGAATTGCCGGGAACCATATCAGTGCCCATGCCTCATTCATCGCTCCTCTCACGTAGACATCTACCGCGTGGTATGGTGCCCAAATGTAAAAGATAGAGGATACTACTGCCCCGAATTTTCCGAAAAATTCGCGCGTTAAATAATACATTGTTACTCCCGATGCCAAAAATGAAAAAATAAACAAAATCTTCGCGGTTGAGATAAAAGTAAAACCAAACAGTCTCACAGCCTCCCCTACTAAATAGGGTAGTGGGGGATAAAAATTAAAGAGTGGATACCCAAAGCCATATCCCATATCGGGCACCCAACGACATGGTATCTGTCCGTCTAAAAAGCACTTCTCCATCTCCAACTGTCTCATCAATTGAAGATCATCATGCATATTAAAGTACCCAGAGCCAATAAGCCCCTTCCCCGCCAGAAGTCCAAAAAACAAAACTATAACAATCGGCCAGAAATCCGGTTTTGAAACTAACGATTTTACCCACTTAAACTTCCTCATTATGTTGATGTTATCACATTATGCCTCATTTTTGTTATAATATCCCACGCTCTTAATTAGTTTAAAAATGGAGAAATCTGATGAGTGAAAAAATCACTCCTGAAGTTGTTGAAGCATTCTTTTTTGAAGCTATGATGCACGGGTACGCAACAGAGGTGGAACCCTTTTTGAACATTCCACTTCCAGGATGGAAAACGATCTCTTACGAGAATGAAAGCCTCCAGTTAGTAGATATGTGGCATACTACCCCAAATTCTGATTACTCAAGTGGTGTTATTACAATTTTCAGGAAAGACATGCCGATTTGGGTAATGCATTTTGGAGGCTGGTATAAAAAAAGTGCCATACAGTTCCTAAAAAATGCGCTAATGCACAGCTTTGAAAATCGTAAATTTACTGGAGGCAGAGGACCATTTTCTCTAGAATCCGAAGGTCTGACGTACAAGAATATAGTGATACTCAACTCTTTCGTAGAATTCTACGGACACGAAAAAATAACAAGCGAGACAGATGGGTTCTTGGGAACACATTGGTATCGAGGAATGTGGTTAGCTGATCCAACTCTCGCAATTGGTTAATTAAATAATTTCATCGCCTCCCAAACAAAAACTTGGGAGGTTTTTTATTGGTATAATATGCCTATGAAAAAATATACTGGCACAATTATTCAAGAAAGCTTGATCGACGACAGGCAGTTGAACAATTTTAAAATAATAAAATTCAAAGTAACAGACGAGGATAAACCTGAAGACAGATGGCATTTATTCACAACAAAGGCTTCGGAACAAGAAATTTAAAAAGCTTTCCAAGAACTTAAAACCCCAAAAATGGTATGCACATTTTTGGAACGGAGATGATGTAATCGCACTTTTCCCCAACAAAATTTTTCGATTTAAGCATTCAGACAAGTCAACTTGGAAAGAACCTATCGAGTATGGAAAAAAACTGGGCATCCCAGAGGAGCAACTAGATTTCTTGATCGACTACTAAAGCCTTTGGAGTTACTTCAAACAAATAAAACGTGTCATAGACTCCGTGCTGGACATATTCACGAATTCCCTCTGGGCGATCAGCCTTTTTATAAGCTTCGATTACTTTTAATCCATAATTTTCAAAATCTCCATCAAATTTTAATCTTGAAGAATTGGCAACCATGTATGTCTTATTCCCTGCCGCAACAGACTCCCTCAAACTATCACGCACTTCTCCAATGTCCAAACCAATCCCTATAACAACAACATTAGGAACATTGTTTAAATAAATCTGCAAGCCGTCTGGTAAAGTTCCAAAATATCCTTCGGTGCCTACTATGATTTGCTTGTCCGGTTCTCTATCATGCTCCGCTTTAATATATTCAGAAACTTCCTTAATTCCGGTCCCAGCCGTCCATTCTTCCAAATAGCCTGATCGTTCACTCCGTGGCAGGTTTGCGTTCTCTGGAGACGTAATCAATATATAGTCATTTCTTAGTGCCAAAACCATCACAGCTAATATAAAAACCATAACCAACTTTTTAGGAACAAAACCTTTAATAAATATTGCACCCGAGGAAAGTATAAAGATCGGAGGAATAGACATTAAAATATATCTTGCAGTGAACACTCTTGCAAATTCTGCCTGAATCATTATTGGCATTAAAAACCACACTAGAAGAAAAATGGCTGACCTGCGATGTTTTTTAAGAAGCATCAAAGAACCTGCCAACAATAAAACTAAAATTAAATTAGGACCCATTATTCTAATCCATTCAAATGCCCTATCAAAGAATGGTAAAAATGGATCTTTCGGATTTGTCCATAAATGACTAATAGGAAAAATGTAATCTTGATTTCTTTGACTAAGCATGTGGAAATTTGGCCCAAGTCTTAAAATGTTGTACATTCCATATCCAATTACCAAAGTCGTTAGCCAATTAAAACCCACTTTAATCAAATGAATTATCTTTTCCGAACCCTTTTTGGGTAATTCAATAAATAGAACTGTAAATGGAATCAAAATCGCAATAAATAAAGCAGGAGACTTTGTTAAGAACGCTCCTCCCAACGCAAAGCCAGCCAACATAGCAAAATCAAAACGCCTTGTTTTCACAGAATAAATCGTAAGTAGCAATGTCCATACTCCAAACATCGCAAGCATAGAGTCAACCAAAGCCATGCGATCAAAAAACAATGTATAAGGACTGATGGCATAAAATAAGGCAGCAATTACTGCAGCCTTTTTAGATTTCAACAGCAAATTGGCTAGCAAATAAATACCAACCAAGCTTGCCATGCCAGAAAGAATGGAAAGCAGTCTTCCTGCAATTAAAGGGTCGCTTATTAACTTTAAAAATGGCATCATTGCCCACATAAATAAGGGCTGTTTGCCGTCTGAAAGTGGCAAAAATCTTAACGTTGGTTCGGCCTTCATAACTTGAGACCACCGAACATAAATGGCTTCATCTGCAAAAATAGGAAGAGAATTAAGATTATATGATCTTAGAAATAGTCCAAGTAAAATAATAAAAAACAAAGCAATAGACGGGACAACCAAGCCAGATACTTTTTTCATTTTTTGTAATATTTATGAGTCCACCAATTTTTTCTGATTTCCCAAATTTCAACTAATGCTTTCATTGAATCTTGAAAAAGTTTCATCCTGCTATCTGCATCAAAATACCAAGTAATTGGAATTTCTTTTATTTTATATCCTCGTTTTAAAGCTAGAAAAATAAGCTCTATATCAAATCCTATCCCATTCAATTTCTGTACAGAAAACAAGTCTTCTGCCGATTTCGCGTTAAACATCTTAAATCCACACTGAGTGTCTTCAAAATTTGGTAGTATTGTGAATTTAATAATCAAATTAAATGCTCTGCCAATAAAATGTCGCTTAAATGGTTCACCAATGCGCTTTGCGCCCTTCGCCTCTCGTGACCCAATTGCAACATCTACTGTTCTATCCACACTTGGCGGTAAAAACTTAGGCAGTTCATCGATGGGCATTGATAAATCAACGTCACATATAAACCTATATTCCCCGTTTGCTGCAAGCATCCCTTGTTTCACTGCTAAACCTTTCCCGCGCGTTTTTACAACTAATAATTTTACATACTTATGAGTCTTTGCATATTCTCGCGTAACCTCTGCAGTCTTATCCTTGCTGCCATTCTCTACAACAACCACTTCATAAGAATATTTTTGGCTTTTTAAAAAGGAATCTATTTCACCGAATGCCTTCGGCAATCTGTTCTCTTCATTATGAGCCGGAATTATTATCGAAAGAAATATTTTTTTCATAATTATTTCAAAAATCCAAACATAGGGTCTGTGAGATTTGAATTTTCTCCTTCACAGCTTTTTGCCACATCCGCTTCATTATACATTTCGTAATCAGGATTAATTAAACCCAAAGCACCAAAACTCTTGTCAATTCTATCTACCATTGAGTGTGGAAATACTATCGTATAAACGGGGCTCATACTACTAGGATTATTTACATGCATATCCTCCAGCCAAAAAAGATATCTATATCCTAAATTGTATCCTGGTTTTGTGATATATGATACCGAAACACAAGGGTAACCATGCTTTTTCGCATCTTCATTTATGAATCTTACAATTGCTTTTCGCTCAATATATCCACTTTTATTTACACTAATATTTAAAACCCTTCCGATATTTAATATCGAATACAACCCCAAAATTAAATAAATTATTAAGGCATGCTTTTTGGTAAACATGTTCAAAACAAGAGCGAACACCAAAATCCAAATTACTGTTAATCCGTTCAAATAATATTCTGACAAAATTAAAGAATTTGTGGAGAAAAAAGCAACATAAAATACTATCCAAACTAAAAATAAGCTAAATTTTTTACGATCAATAATTTTATTAACAAATATGTAGACCAGAAAAATAAACATAATAACGAACGTGTATTCAAATTTAATACTCAAAAAAGGACCCCAAGAAAGCTGGCCAATATTTGCTGACAATATTTGAACGAGCCTATTAAATTTATCCGATGCTTCCATGGCTCCACTTTGAGTTTGTGTTAGAGAGCCCAAAATTGCGTTGGTTTGCTGGAAATTATGACGAGCTTCAAACATTACAAAAGGCAACAACCCAGGGATACAAGCTAAGATGCCAAAAACAATATTCTTAATATTTAACTTTTCCTTAGAATAAAAAACCGCCAAAAGAGCTACCGGAAGCGTAATAATAAGCCCCAAATTGATGTGCCAAGTTAACCCCGCCAAGAATCCCAACAAAATAAAACCATATTTATGTTTGCCTTTGAAAATTAAGTAAACTGAATACAAATACCAAATAGTCCAAAGATGAACGGGAGTTGTCGGAACAACCTCGCGATCGGTAAAAACAATATTAAAATTAAGGGCATAAATTATAAGTGAAATAGTGGCTATTTGCTCGCTAAACACTCGCTTAAACACCCAATAAACGCTTACCATCGAAGCCAATCCAATAACCGCCGGCAAAAATACTCCTCCGATCGGATCCATTCCAAAGAGTAAATAAAATGGGATCAATGAGTAATAAAATAATGGACCGATGAATACGCCACCCTGAGAAGTTTCTTGTCCGATAAGCCTAAAGTGTCCAGATAAAATATCTCTAATTACCCATCCCGCAAGATCCTGATCATGTGAATACAAAAATAATTCCTGAAACTTGTATAACCTTAGAAAAATTCCAAGAAGTATAATTGCGATTAAAAAATATTTTTTATTCTTCATAACGCACGCGTTTTTGCACAGTTATTCCACCATATTTGATGCTTTTCTCAACAACTCCTATACCATCTTGACGTTTCATCCATTCTTCAAGTCTCTCTGGATGCGGAGGATCTTCTTCGTAAAGTGTGTACAGTGTTGGAAGAAGATTTTCATCGGGAATATAATCATATTTTGCTGATCCCAACCAATTGAACAAATAATCATACGCATAAGGGATTACCGGAGGAACATAAAAATCTACGTTAAAATTCTCGCCGTTTGCATCTTTATATATCCAATCAATCGCTTCCAGCTGGTTCTTAAAACCAATAGAAGTTTCACCGTCTAAATTGTCATTTATTCTTGACCAAACTAATGGGAAATTCGAAGTAAAAAAATAATAAAAGAAAATTATGACAAAAACTTTTCCGTAAATCGTTTGCCAAATTCTAGCCAATACCACCGACACAAAAAGTATAAAGATTAAATAATAACCAGTTAGATAATAATCATAAATATTTCCATAATTTCCTTGAAAGAAGAGAAGCCCAATCATAGGAGAAACTAAAAACAATACTACTATTTTTAGTTTGTCGTTTTTCAAAAACCTTTGATAATTAGCAACAAAAAACACTGCCATTATCATAATCAACCCAGTCCTCTTTGGGCCGCGATAATCAAATAGTTTGTTTGTAAAGACGTCGTAATAAAACCTAAATCTAATTTTTGCAACATCCCAAAATGAAGTTTTAAAACTTCCACGACTGAACAAAAAATCAAAAATATTATTTCTCAAGATTCCATCGTGCCGTAGATCAAAAATTAAAAGCGGTGCAAAGGTTGCAAAAAATGCGAGAGCAGAAATAATCCAATATTTTAGTGGTGGTAGCTTTTTCCTTTGCCAAATCATAAATATTAAAATCGCCAAAAAATAAAAGACCTCCCCAGCAGATCCAAAATGAAAAAGTGATGAACCTGCAATGAACGCGATTAAGGGCCAAGTCCAAAATTTTTTCTCATGAGCCCTAAACATCAACCAAATCAGAGCCATTGAGAGGAATAGCATCGGCGTCGGATTTGAAAGCCATCTGGCAGCGAGCACTATATAAAATGAGAATGAAGCAATCGTCACGGCAATTAATCCAGCTATTTTCCCTTCAATTTCGGCTGCGAGTTTATAAAGCAAAACATTGGCAGCAACGGCAGTTATTGCCAAAAAAACTGCTGGCCAAGTTGGATTTCCATTCCCAATTAAATAAACCGGAGCAATCAAATAATAATAAAATGGACCTCTGAAGATTCCAGCTATTCCCGTTGTCGGCCCAACTAAAAAGAACTTTCCATTGTGCCAAAAATCCCAAATGACAAGCGCATCACGACCTTGATCAAAATAAAAATTCAAAACTTTATCGACTCGATACACACGCAAAAAAAGACCAATTATAAGTACGAGAATAACACTTGCGTAAATTATTAAATTATTTTTCTTCATCTATTAATTCTATTGCAGTTGTGAGAACTTTTTCCTTTGCTTCCGCTAAGCTCAGCCCTTTAATCCGACAAGCCGACGCCCAAACATGACCACCACCACCAAGTTTAGCTGCCAGTTTCGCCACATTAAAACCAGTTCGCGATCTAAAACTAACTGACACATAGTCTTCGTCTTCCACACCGACGATTCCGAAATCTGTATCTTCAATACTTTGAAAAATCATGTCCGCCATTTCGCTTTTGGCATTAAACGGTCTACCACTATCAATAAAGATATTTTTTTCAATAAACGAATAAACAAATTTGTGTTCAGTGTCTACTTCCAAATTATCCAAAATTGATCTCCAGACTTTAATATGATTTTGTTGGTAGCTTTGGTACAAATTGAAAACAATTTCGTTTTTATCTGCGACTCGCATAAGATCAGAAGCTACACTAAAAGTTTTTTCATTCGCCTCAGGAAATCTAAAGGAGCCTGTATCACCAATAATTCCTGTGAGTAACGGTGTAGCAATATCTGGCATTTTATCTTTTTTATCAACGACGTCTAAACCCCAATCTTTAAAAATGTCGTAAACAATTTCTGAATTGGCAGCGGCACCAGTAACAATCAAATTGATGTCACCAAATTCTTGATTTGTATGATGATGATCAAGCACTATCATCGGGATATTTGGTTTTGCAATATCGTGGCTTCCACTTGCTCTGTTCCAGCTGGAAGTATCAAGCAAGATAAATAAATCATAATCCTTATAATCAAATTTTGAAAAATCTACAGTTTCAACTTTCTCTTTTAAGAAATTGAGATTTGTGGGGATAGGACTAGGGCAAATAATCTTAGCTTCTTTTTTATAAAAATATTCCAATACTCGCTTCATAGCTGCAGCACTCCCAACGCTATCGGCATCAGGTAAATGATGACAGTTAATCAATACCTTGTTGGCAGCTTTAATTTTATTTAAAATATCTTCTGATTCTTTATAGTTCATCTGAATGAATTAACTTGTAAAGAGTTACCCCTTCAATTGTCCATTGGTCTTCGATTACGCTCCAACCAAAATTTGCGACTTCTGCCTTTGCACTGTGTGTTGGATCACATTCTTCTGCTGGCAACTCGCAAACAACAAATAGATTTCTGGCAACTGTGGCTTCATAGTTTTGGGGATCAATATCGGTAATTTTAGTTCCCCATTTTTCCAAAAAATATTGATAAGCATCTTCGTAATTTCTTTCTGCTAAAACGGCCAAATTAAATCTTTCATTTCCAGACTCTTCTTGTATTTTCTTAGCCACCGTTTCAGTTCTTTGGAGTTGTCTATTTGGCGGATAAGCTAATGGGCTGTTTAATAGATTAAAGTAAACCAAAATTACCATTGCAGTCGAAGTTAACCAAATCCCCCTAATTTTTGCTTTATTTACTAAATCTTGCGATATCCCTCCGAATAAAATAAATGGAGCTGCAAATATAAATCCGTAATAATGATCATAAATATGCTGCTTATAAACTCCCAAACCAAGTAAGGCAAAACCTAACCATGCTATTAACAATAAATAGGGGGATTTAATTATTTCTTTAAAATTATTCTTAAAGCGACTAAAAAACCATAACACTCCGCCAAATAAAACCAAGGAAAACCATTTTCCAAAATCCACACTTCTTCCCGCAGGCAGCCTCTCAATTATGTTTGTAAATAGTGGCCAAATGTTTGGAAGTGCACTCCATGGCCTCGCGGAAACGGTAGTCTGTCTTTCTGAGAAAAATTTTTTAATCGCGGCAGAATTCTGCCATTCATGCCGTGCGTCAAAAATCACCAAAGGCGACATTAAAAACAAAAATATTAGTAGCGAGAAGAATGAATAAATAATAAATTTTTTAGATTTCCTTTTATTTTGCAAATAAGCTAATACCCAGTAAATTCCAATCACGGGTGCGAGTAGTAAACCCAGATAGTGCGATTGCATCACAAATGCAAATGCGATAGCCATAATTAAAAGCCAAAAATACTTTTTTGTTGTATATATTTTCCATAATGAATAAATGACAAGCAAAGAAAAGAATGGCATGATATTTGGATTCCATGAAGATTTTGAATAGATAACTACCGTTGGTGAGATCGCGTACAACAAAGAGGCTAATACTGCTCCGTATTTACCAAACCACTCACGTGTTATAAACCAAACAAACCAAACTGTAATTACACCTAGAATTGCAATCGCGGCTGCGGGGCCGACCGGCGAGTATCCGGCTAAAAACAAGCTTGGTGCCATAAAGTAGTAGTAAAGTGGCCCCAGATACATATTGCCAATAGATGTGCCCGGGCCAATTAGCATCAAATCGAAGTTAACTAAAAAGCGTCTCACAAGTATTACGTCGCGCCCTTCATCGCCTAAGAAAGTCAAATACTCAGAAATACGGTAAAACCTAAAATACGAAGCAACCAACAAAATAAACAATATCGCAAAAAATTCAACTTTATTATTTTCAATCCACTTTTTAATTTTTACCGCAGTTTTCCCCATAATTTAATTAAATCTGTGAAGCTTTGGATAATAACATTCAAATTCCTACCGGTCGGAGTCCCGGCTGCTCTCGGATAATGAGTTACAGGAATTTCAACAATTTTAAATCCACTCCTTTTTGTTTTGATTAGAAACTCACTATTAACAAATGCTCCCCTTTCACTTTCAAGTTTATCAATTTTTTCAGGTATTTTTTTACTAATTAATTTAAATCCACAATCTATATCGCGCACCTTTAATCCAAATAGAATAAAGACCAATGCTTCCCAAAGCTTTGATGTCAAAACAACACTTTTAGAAACCCTTCTCTTTTTATAGTATCCAACAACAATATCGGCGTTTGTTTCCTTTTGTTTGTCAATAAAATTCGTAATTTCACCAAAATCAAATTGCCCATCAGCATCGGTAAAAGTAATCCAATCATATTTCGAGCTATATAAACCACTACTAAAAGCCCCGCCGTACCCTTTGTTTACTTTATGGTGAACCGCCTTGATTCTTTTATCTGATTTAGAAAGCTCTTCTATAATGTCTCCAGTTCTATCTTTGGAGCCATCGTCTACTAAAATGATCTCCCACCTCTTAGCAACCTTTTGAAGTACTTTTTTCGCTTTTAAGGTTGTATTTTTTATATTTTCTTCTTCGTTATATGCGGGAAAAAAGACCGAAAGCTCAGGAATTTTGCTTTTCATACCTCAAAGTCTAACACAAAGTGATTACCCAGGCCATATTTGCTAAAATATTAATATGCTAAAAAGATTACCCAAGAAATTTGGATTACTACTGCTAATTTCGCTCATTCCTACATTGGCCCTTTGGATACCGTTTTACTTTAGAATTCCAAATGTTATGGGGATACCGGTTCCCGAAAACGGAATGGCTACCATAATAGCAAATTATGACGGGCCGCTTTATATAGTCATCGCTAAGACTTTTTATAATGTTAGCTTAATCAAAGAAAGTTTTTCTTTTCCGCTTCCGGTACAGTATTACGCCGCACATTTTCCTTTTTATCCAGCATTAATATTTTTAATTGGTAGCGGCTTAAAAGCTGTTTTTGGCAACGCTTTAGGTTTTACTTGGGGAATGCTGATCACAACATTAATCTCTTCAGTTTTTTGCATCTGGATGTTTAAAAGATATATAGCTTTACACGTAGACAAAAAAGACGTTCTTTGGCTTACGTTCTTATTTGCGGTTTTCCCTGCAAGATGGTTAATTGTCCGATCTGTTGGTAGCCCGGAGCCCCTATTTGTTGGCTTAATCTTAGCTTCAATATTTTATTTTGAAAAGAAAAATTATCTTATTGCTGCCATTTTCGGCGCGTTAGCACAATTAACGAAATCTCCAGGGATATTGCTCTTTGTGGCTTATGGGTTGGCATTATTTATTCCACACGTCAAAAAAATTGGAAATTCTAGAACATTTGCGTGGATCAAATCATTTGAATGGAAAGCATATCCGTTGCTATTAATACCAATTTCATTGATAGGATTATTTTTTGTCTATCAATATACATTTTCGGATTTCTTGGCATATTTCCACTCAGGAGATAATATTCACCTCCTCTTCCCGCCATTTCAGATTTTCAATTATAGTCAATCCTGGGTAGGCACATTCTGGCTAGAAGAAATTATTTTTGTCTATCTATTCATCGCACTCGCGGCTATAAAACTATTTAAGAATAAGCATATTGCACCTGCAATGTTTACGACAGTTTTCTTCATCTCCATAATTTTCGTATCACACAGAGACATTATCCGATATGCACTGCCAGTTCTTCCCTACATTTATCTTGCATTTAAAAAGGAATTGGTAAGCAAAGAAGTTAAATATTTATTTATGTTTTTACTTATCCCTGTCTATTTGTTCTCACTTGCATATTTATCAAATAATGTAATGCCCGTTTCTGACTGGTCTCCTTTTTTGTAAATTCAGCTTCGAGCTAAAGCGAGATTCAATGAAGATGTTTGATAAATTGGCGAAGATTGTTCTTGTTCATTTTCCAGCCAGTTTTTATATCCATCAATTATTTCAATTACACCGCCACGAAAATTCAAATCGTCATCAAATTCATTCATATTGGCAAATCTATGATTGGTCAATTTGTAACTATTACAGCTAGCCAAATCGTATAGATCTTTGTGCATGTGCAAATTAATAGCCTGTACGCGGACATCAACAATGTCGTAATACATAAACGGAGACACATCTTGAGGTATTAACTCCCTAGCCAAGCTCCCACCTTTTGCGAGAGCTCCATCAAGCGTCAAACTATTAGAAAACTCTTGTTGCAAAATTCTCAAGATTGAATCTCCGATTGGCTCCTTTTTCTTTGCAAACCCCATGAGTAGTGATGTATCTCCAATTCGTTTGCCATAAAACCGATCCGCATTCTTTTCGTCTCCAACTAAAATTTTTTCAGGCTCATCAGGCGGAGTAATTATTAAAGCAATTCCGCTTTTCTTTATAATCTTTCTTTCAACGTCCCTGAAAATCCTATGAAGAGTTTGGACGCTAGTCCTAAATTCCCTTGGCATTTCGTCATAATAAAGTCTTTCAAGTGGAACATGCGGGTCAATTGCCTTCTCTGCAAAAAAATGAATGACTTCCGCGAGGCTTGCATGTCTACCAGCTGCTTTTATAATTCCACGGGATCTTACTAAACGATGAAATTGCGCAGGCGAAATAGGAGGTGTGGGGTCATGCCGTTTAATGGCTTCATCTACAGATCCATATTGAAAATATAAATCCAAAAACCAATCGTCTGAATAACGCTCGATTTCACGCATACATGAATTATGTCAAATAATAGGCTTATTAACAACTAAGATGAGAGTTTTTGAAAGAAATCTTAAATTATAATATCAATATGAATACAGAAAGAGGAGGATCAGGTTGCTCGAGACGATTCGTGCAAGCAGAAACTCTAAAGCCAACTATGGTTATTCAAAGTCCGTTGCAGTACGAAGCGCATGGTCACTTAGCAAAGAGTTTTAATAGACAAGTAGAAAATATAAAAGCGGGAAACCATCCTACAGTTTTATATCAAGCTAACCAAGCATCTTCTGAAGCCAGCCAAGACCAGGGACCTTCCACGTCTTCCAAATAAGAGCGTTGTACATAAAGTAGTTATAAGGCAATACTAAAAGCACAACCACAACAAATAGAACTGCAAAATCCCATTGAACACCTACAATACTCACACCAATCGGGCCGGCTATTGATTGAATTACCAAGGCACCTGCCGAAGTTAAATTAAATTGAATGAATTTAGAGATAGTCTTTCCAATCCCTCCAATTTTGGCCTCTTTAAAAGTCCAGATATTATTAAAAACATAATTGTTAATTATCGCTAGCTCGGTGGCCAGTAACCAAACCATCACTTCAGACATCCCAAAACTTCTAAAAACTCTCAAAAATATAAAGTTAACTAGAAATCCAGCGAATCCAACTACGCCAAACTTTATAAATCTTGCTTTATCTTTAATTCCAATTATTATCGCAACTTTAAAAGTTGAGATCATTTCTTTCATGTTGAATTTCGAAGCTTCCTCTTTTCTTGAAGCAAATTCCAGTGGGACCTCTTTTACTTTTTTAGCATTTTTAACACTTTGATAGAGTAAATCGACTTTATAAGCAAAGCGTCTTAACTCCATTAAATTATCCAAATCAATTTTATCTAAAACTCCCTTGACTCTTGTAAGCCTGAACCCTGTTGTTAAATCATGAAGCGATGGTTTGACGAGTACAATCCTAATAAACAAATTGCCAAAAAAACTAATTGCTTTTCTGTGAAATGCCCACTCAGCGGGAACCGACCCACCTGGAATATAGCGTGAGCCTATCACATAATCGGCTCCATCAAGATAGGCCTTAACCATATCCTTCACAAAACGAGGAGGATGTTGAAAATCTGCATCCATCTCCATGACAGCATCAGCTTTCAAATCTTTCATCGCGAATTTCATTCCTCGAACATACGCCATCCCAAGGCCTGCCTTCTCACCTGTTAACAAATGAAGCTTTTTGTATTTCTTTTGCTTTTCTTTAACAACTTCACCCGTGCCATCCGGGGAATTGTCATCTACCACCAACAAATGCATTTCTGCACCTTTGATTTTTGGGAATTCATCATCAAAAAGAACATCGATCATTCGTGTGATATTCTTTTTCTCGTTGTAGGTCGGAATAATAATTACGATTTTGTCCATTTTTATACAGCTGGCGTGAAATTAATAGCTAAATAATACATCATTGCAAGAGGAATGATATACATCAAAACAGCCTTTACCCACGTTAATTTATATAAATTAACTGTACCAAGCATTAGTAAATACATAGAGTAAATCCATCCAACTAGGCTCAAATATGGAAACACACGCAATAACATATTTGGAGTTTGAGAATAAACATATAATTGGTAAGCTTTTGCAAACTCTCTCTTTCCTCTAAAGACTTTTAACCATAAAAACAAAATTCCACCAACAACAAAGCTCAAAATAACGTCTACTAAATATATAACTAGTATGTTGATAAGCCCTTCCACAGAAAGCGGCTCAGGCGAGACGAGTGTGTCCGGAAATATAGGAATCAAAAGTGGAACTACTATATACGTAAACAAAATTCCCAAAACCACACTGATCAAAGTAAGTGCAATGTAATAAGATAACGCCTTGTTTACACCTTTCTCCTTTTCAATCTTATCAAAAGCTTTTGCAGGTGATTTAAGAATCAGTTTTGTTCTAGCTACAAAATCACCTAAATTAAAGGTTAATTCCATACGCTAATGATAACACTATTTTCGTCGTGTTAAAATAGTACTCATGAAAATAGATATTCTTACACTTTTCCCGGAAATGTTTGTTGGGCCATTCGATGAATCAATTATTAGCCGTGCCCACGAAAAAGGCATTATAGATATAAAAATCCACAATCTAAGAGATTGGGCAACAGATAATCACAAGACAGTAGACGACAGACCATTCAGTGGTGGAGCTGGAATGGTGCTTAAGGTTGACATTATCGACAAAGCACTAACTGATTTAAGAAAAGATAATTCAAAAGTAATTTTATTGGACGCTGGAGGAAAAATTTTTAACCAAAAAAAAGCGGTTCAGCTAACCCATGAAAAGCACTTGATTTTCATTTGCGGGCACTACGAAGGGGTTGATCATAGAGTTCATGAACACTTAGTCGACGAAGTGGTATCAATCGGAGAGTTTGTTTTAACCGGGGGAGAATTGCCTGCTATGACAATTACAGACGCGGTTGTCAGGCTGCTGCCGGATGTAATTGACCCGGAAAGCTTGAAAGAAGAATCTCATTCAAAGGAAGGCTATGTTGAATATCCACAATACACTCGCCCGGCTGAATATAAGGGTTGGAAAGTCCCAGATGTTTTGCGCTCCGGAGACCACGGGAAGATTGAGGAGTGGAAAAAAGAAAATATAAAATAAAAGAGGGACTTCACTCCTAACAAAAGTGAGAATCCCTCAAATCATCAATTAGATATCAACAAGTTGATCTGCAAATCCTACCTTGGTCGCCCGTTTAGCTAACCGTATTGCAGCCAAAGAAACTTGATTAGAAATCTTGGATGACATAACTACCGGCATAGAATACAAAAGCATATATGCTGCGAAATTGGCATATAGTGCCAAATCCTGAGACATCATGTTTTTGGGCAGTCTATCTATCGGCCAAAACTTACCCCAACCAGGCTGCTGAGCACTTTTCGAATATGTATAATATGCCAACAATACTTGTGGCCCATTCCGTGTATTTTGAAACCACCGCCCAAAATTGAGTGGCTCATGAACATATTGAATGTTGTCGTGCTCGTCAATGCGGATGCGCTCTTGTGTATCGGCGGGCATTTTATCTCCGAGAATCACCATCTTCCCAGCAGAATGCCATGCACCACCCCAATCGGGATCGCTTAAGCTACGCTTTTGCAGCCAAACACTCAAACAACCACGACGGATCCGGTATAAGACAGTCACAACGGAAGTCCAGCGAACCAGCCATTTTAATTCATTAAATATCGGTAAAGGATAACTTCCGTCTTGTCCCCTCAATTTACGCAATAGCTCAACCAACAACCTTTGCTCCTCAGATGTTAAAAGTTCATGGACAGAAGACATTTTCTTTATCTCCAATATAGATAAACGAAAGTGTTGCAAGCAATTATATCAAATTTGAGTTTAAATCAACACAGCAGTAACAACAAATCTTTTCGTATCCAAAAATCCTGTACAAGTATAAAGAGTAATTCTGGTATCTTCAGTATTATCCAAAATAGAAGTCTGAGTTGGCTCTACAATTTGTGTAAAGCTCACTTCAAATGTCTTTTTAGTACCGTTTTCGTAATAAATTTCAATTAAATCACCCGGCTTAACTTTTGGAAGATTACCTAAAATGCTTCTCCAATTGTGTCCATACAAAATACTATTCCCAATTTCTCCAGGGATCACACTTTGAGATAAATAAGAAACACCGTTTTCTGTAGCTTCCCACTTGCCATCAGCAATAGAAGAATAAACAATCGGAAGATTAACATTAATGCTACTAATTTTAATGCCAATCGGCACAAGTTCGCTCTGATTTTGACTACTATTCATATTATTAATATCAAAGCTTAATCTGTTTGGATTGTTTCTATGTAAAATCAAAAAGAAAGAAAAAAGTAAAACAATAATCCCAGAAATTATAAAAGCAGAAGAGAGAAGCTTACGCATTTTACTTTCTTAAAAGAAGCCCAATAGAAAGTAGCGAAAAACCTAAACCTATTAAAGTATAAACAACTACATTTTCACCGGTTGTAGCAAGCCCTAACACCGCGCCGCCAACACCACTATCACTACTCGAAGAACCACTGCTACTAGATGATGAAGAGTTTGTGTTACCACCATTGTCATTACTGTTGTCAGATTTACATTCATATTTACTGTTTTTTACAAAATATGCAGAGCTATCTAGTCCCCAATTTGCACCACTTGGCACATAAATCCACCCTTGCGATTTTAGAATCTCGATTTCCTCTTCATCAAGAGAATTAACTTTCCACCAGTTAGATTGAATTCCATCGCCATTATCAGCACAAAAACATTGGGTTAAATTCTCATCATCAATATAATAAACGGCATCGCTTCCGCTATAGGAATTGGTTTCTCCAGCAATTCCGTGAATACCTTCATTGTATTCAACTTTAAGAGTACCTTGAGGATTACTACAAGCAGGGAAATCTGGAGGAGTCTTTGCATCAGCCAAAGCAGGAGCCATCAAAAATAAAACAATTCCTAATATTGCGCCAAGTATGTAAGTTCTCATAATTATTTTTTTTACAGTGAAGGCAGAAAGCAGTTTTTCCTGAACTATAAGATTATATCAAAGTATAACAAACTAATCAAATTATATTATGAATAATTTTCCTTACCCTATAAAAGAAGTTTTCAGAATTTTTCTTTAGAACGATTTTACCCTCGGTCTGGCTAACAATATTCCCATATCCATCTGCTGTCACTACTAACGAGGGTCCACTATTAATGACAGGTAAAGAAAATCTACCATCAGACCCAGTCATTGCAATCCTAGATTCTGCGGTTACAATCGCTCCTGGGATAGGCTGGCCAATTTCATTAGTTACTACTGCTGAAATGGATTTCGGCGAATAATAATTTGTAATCACCTCAACAACTTTCCTTGGAGTATCATCTTTCTCCCAAAGCTTAGTAGATGATCCATATGCTGCCCAGTAATTTACCCCTACCAATTCATCTAAATTATGTAATTGATCAAAAGCACTTCCTACCCACGCAGCTTGTTCATCTTCGTTCAGATCACCATGAATGTCAGGTATTGGTGCACCAAATTCACCAAGTACAACTTTTCCACCGCTTTTTTCTGCTAAGTTCACAATGTCATCAGCAAGTTTCTGAGTATTCCCAACATAATGATCAACCACAACAATTCCACCCAACGCTTTTGTTGTTTCCTTATCCATTATTAAGTTGGCGACATCGCCGTTCATGGGGAAAAAATTGGAGCGGACATTTTTACCAATTTTTCTAAACGAATCATTGGAAACCTTGTATTCTTCGATCAAAAATTTCCGATGTCCGACTATGTCCCTGGTTCTTCTGGGATCCCCTGCGCCACCATTTTCGCATTCAGGGCATGAAGTAAAGATATCTCCTTCCTCAAACAAATCACTGTTTGACAGAATGAAATTCTTTGTTAGCTCAATATGCTCTTCCCTTGAAATAGAATCATAACCAAACCACCTCTCCCATCCAGAGAAATTGCCTCTGAACCAAACATTCAAGTCGTATCTTCTCGCAGCAGCCACCCAACGTTTTATAAAGGGAATAAACTCTTCATCGTATGGAGTTCCAATAGAAATATGCGTTGCACCAGTTTCAGAAATCAAACGAACTTGAGTATCTATAGTTTGATCAAATGAAGTGTCATTTTCTTTTTCTCTCGCAATGTCTCGAGAATATTTTACAGTGTCTATAGACTGTATATCCCAAAAACGAGCATCAGAATATTTACTAGAATTACTGTTGTTAGACGATATAGATATCAGGCATACCAACACACTCATTACAACTAAAAATAAAATCAAATATATTTTCTTCATAAACAAATTGGCACTTTCATTAAAGACCTAGAATGGAGAATGGATTTATCCTTTTTTGTTTATTAACAGGTCTGTCATTGTTTTGAGGAGATACTAAACCTAACATTCGAGTAGCTGCGTTATCTGGAAGTTCTACATCACTAAGGCGAATTATCTGATCTTGATGGATATCTTGTTTCAAGACTGCACCTTCTGAAAGTCCAATAGGTAAATAAAGTTTTGTAGAATCAAATTTATCAATATTTCCATAAACTAGGTCTCCACCAATACCATCCAGTACTTGCCCTTTCTTAAGATTAAATTTAGCAACTGCTATTGTTTTTGCTCTTGGTGAAGAGCTATTATTTATGGTTTCTTCTCCGAATAAAACAACTTTGGCAATGGTTCCTGCAACTTCTAAATGGCACAAATGGTAAGGTTCAAACAAAACGTATCTTGGCCCATCACCAAGCCCTAAATATCTCAAGTATTTTTGCTGGTGAGGATCTGTATGCTCAGCTACAACAAAAACTCCAGGAAAAAGTTTTAAACCAATAACATAATCAACCACTCCATGCTCTGGGATAGCATCCCAATCAAATTTGTCTAAAGCTTCTTTTACTTCATCAACTTGTGGCCCTTTCATTCCAAATTGCAAAACGTCCATGTCAAAATAATTAGCAACTAGGCTCATCTCTATTGACTGCTTAGTGCCATCTGTAAATGAAACAGTCTGCCTAACGGCCAACCCTTTGTCATCCGCCCATGGTTGCATTTTTTCTTGAGTTGCGTGCCTGTCCAAATATCTCTTCATATTTCCAGCCATTATTACCTTAAAACCTTGTAGTCTTGCGTGGCTTATTAATCGAGCCAAACTTCCTGGTTGGTCACCGATAACGTCAGTAATTACTAAATTGTTTTTATCTGCAATCTTTTTTAATTCAGAACCAACCGTAACCTGTAGTTCAGGATTCATAGTTACCAAATGTTTCTTTGCTACCAAACAACGAAGTGCAACGTCAGATCCATAAGTTATCGTCCCAGTTACTTCAAAAACAACTTCATTCTCATAAGTACCAATTAAAGATAAATCACTAGAAACAGAAATATATCCCTTACCTGCGTTATCCTTTATTTTTGAGGGATTGTCTTCATGTTTAACTTTAAAACCACGTTCTTTTAAATATTTTTTAGCCTCATTCGGACGACGGGTAATGATTAATGGCACCCGCATTCCTTTAATGCTTTTAACAGAAGAGATAAAACCAAACCCCATGAAGCCAAGCCCTACGACAATAACATCAATAGGACTTTCTCTTTTTGATAATTCCTTTAATAAATATGAATACATTTTTCAACTAAAAACTTGCAGGGCAGAAGTCTGGACAGGAGACCTATATTATATCACTTTTGCTTGCCTAATACAGGTTTTGTATTAAGTTCACCTAAATACTTATCATCTAATTCATAAATATCTGCAAAAGGATAACTATCAACCAGGTTATACTTATCGAATCCCTCAGTTATACTGACTGCTTTCCAGGTTAAATCGTTGTCATCATGGGATCTCATAACAATCCATCGAGCCCATCTGTCAGGAGCCGTTGTTGCACTTTCCCAATAAGCGCCAGTTCCTTCGTGTATAAATCTTTTCATTGGAAGCCCAGAAGAAAACACAATCGCATCATGGCTAGCCACAGAAATTAAAATATATCCTTCCTTATTAGCGGCATTTTCTGCAAGCCATCCGGATACCTCAGTAACATTTTTCTGGCTTGAACCAACTGTTGCATCATCAATCGTTACGGCGTCACCACCCGCAATTGCGAAAAATGCAACAAACAAAAATAATCCAAAAATAGTCCACTTAAAATCCTTAAATCTGTCGATTAAATATCCAGCAAAAATTGCTAACGAAGGCATAAGCATTATTCCATAACGTGCATTAAACCAGGTATTTCCCGAAATACCCTGGATAAACAAAACAGAATGCCCTAAGTAAAGGGCTAAAACGTTGAATAAAAGCGGAGCGATCAAAGCCAAGCTTACAACTCTAACTGTAGTTAATAATTTTTTGTCAAAAAGCAAAAATATCGCACCAATAACACCGATAAAGACATTAAAGGCAATAGAATTATACACAAGCGCGTATAGGTAGATTTTAATTGAAAGAAGTAAATTGCCTTTTGTAGGTAAATCACCTGCACTTTCTAGTATGTCTTGTTGTGCATGTGCGGAAAATGGGCCAAAAGCAAAATATAGTGGATCATTAAAAATTAATAAATTCCACAAAACCCAAAGACCAATTCCCAAACCACCAAGAGTCGCGAATAGAATAATTTTGCCTTCGGTTTCCTTGTAGCCTTTTTTTCTAAAAGTCTCAATTGCAATCAATAGCGTCGCAAAAGCTATCAAAAACCAGCCATCATATCGAATCAAAGTAGAAAGCATTATAAAAAATGCGCTCTTGATTAAATTCAAAACTTCGTCGGTCTTTGCCCAAAGTAGCAAGTAATAGGATCCTGCCGTCATTGTTGCCAAGAGCAACAATTCTGTCATTGCCGTTGATTGTAAATACAAAATATTCAAATTAAGTGAGAACACCAAAACCCCAAAGATTCGCCCGAATATTCCAACACCAAGCTGCTTTAAAAAGAGATAAATTAACACACCAGTTGCCACAAAAGAAATCATGGAAACAAGTGCACCTGACAATCCTGAATGCCAGAAAAAGTCATTCCAGATTGTCGGTACCATCAATAAATGAGGAAGGGGAAGCCAGACAGAGCCAATCTGAGCTAGGCCGGGTTTTAATCCTTCTACAACGCGTCGACCTATATCCAAATGGCTACGGGCGTCGTTATAAGCCAAACCCAAACCATTGTTAAAATAAAAAATGAAAGTAAAAATACTCACCAAACCCAAAGATATAATAATGATCAACAAAATGTTCTTTTTAAGCTTATTCCAAATATTCTCCAATGTTTTTGCTGGATAAGGTATATTCATTTCTTGGCACTCCTTTCTTCAATCAAACTGCCTGTATATAAAATCGTTATTAGTGTTAACACAATCGCTGTGTACAAAATTAAATAATCCTTAGAAGTTAATGAATCTTTCAAATACGCATCATAAAAAAGAGAGCTATTTAGTCCTTTGTTCATCAAATCCCAATTGTAACGATATGTATATGGAATGGGTTTAGACAAAGCAACCGCTTCAACTTTTGGAGGAATTTGAGTGGTTGTCATCGCACCCAAGACGTTAACTCCCAAACTGTAAATTAACACACATAGGAAGAACAACATGACAGGTATATTCTTTTTAAATTTGTCAATGAAAATGGCCACGCCAGAAGTAAGTAGTGCATAAACAGGAATCATATATCTGTCTCCAAATGCCCAACCGCCCCAAGGATCTCCATGCATCGAGTAAAACACAATAATCATGAGCATCGTAGAAATAGACAGTAAAACTAGCTTTCTTTTTTCCTCATCCCGCCATAAATAATATAATCCGAATACACCAAACAAAATAACAGGGCTATAAAACCAAATGGCCCTCTCAGTATTAAACAAGCTTACTTGAAGTCCATGCAATTGAATCCTAGAATTAAGAGGTAAGCTTATTCCGCCATCCTTTGAGGCACGATCAAGAACTTTTACCAAATTAACAGGATAGTCAGATCTCCCAATTGTTTGGCCCAATTTGAAATATGAACCAGTCAAAGAATGGTTGTAAAAAGCAAATAACACCATGAGTGGCAAGACACCAATTCCTAAAGCAATCAGTTTCAGATTAATTTTAAGTTTGAGTTTTTTATTATCAACGTCAAAGTGATTAAAAACTGCATACAGAATTAGCGGCAATAATATGAATATATTCGGAATATCAACTAAAGCACCTACACCAAATAAAATGCCTAAAGACAAATTGTTCGTCAAAGTTCTCTTTGATAAAACATTGTTCAAAGCCAAAAGTAGAATAAGTGTGCTTAAATGATGTTGTGTTAATGTTAAAGAATAAGGCAAACCATTAGTCGCAAACAAAAAAATTATCCCTGCAATAAACGAAGTAAAAAACCCAGCTCCAACTTTCCGTGATATTTTACTTACTAACAGAAAATTTATTATTGAAACAATTATTGTCAAAGAGAATGTTGCTAATTGTGGGAATCCCACATAACTTCCAAAAAGATAGAATGGAATGGCAATAAATGATACTCCGGGTGTAAAAATAGAAAAGTATTTTCCGTTATACCAAACTAAATCGGGAGCAGAAGCTTTTGCTTTCTTGTCATCAAAGAAAAATGTGTTGTCATCGACAATCGCCTTTACCAACATATACCTTGACGTACTTCCAGTTGATTCAAAAGGGCTGCCAACACCATAAATCATTTCCTCTTCAGTCTGATTCTTAATTGCCACATCTTTATTGCCTTTCACAATAAAAGCGAGCAATAAAAATACGACTAATATAATTGGAATTGTGATTAATTTTTTAAATCTCATACTGTGTCCAAATTTTTACTAGAGCCAATAACACTCCATGTCTCATTGAAAATCTTTGCATGTGATTTAGCCTTATGTCTTATGTAAAAACCAGTAAGGAAAATGAATATTGTTTCAACAGGGCTTTTTACAAACTCAACAAATTTGTAATAAATCAACTTACTTGGAGTTTTATATTCTCTATCAACCAATTCACCAAACTCATCTTTCAATATATGACGATTTGAATTATTTCTAATAAACCATTTCATGTAATCATGGAGTGTAGAAGGATTCCTGTAATAGACAACTGCATCTTTTGCATGTTTATACTCGAAATTGTTCTTCAAGCAAGCGAAATATAAATATACATCCAGATTCCCTGCCTTTTTTGGGTCATCTGGAATTGTTAAACTATCAGCAAATTTTTTTGAAATTGCCAGTGCTTTTCCATCGCAAGTATATTTATTATTTCCGTCCTTGTACTCTTCTCTCATTTTTTCGTAAGCTCGAGACGAAGTGTTTATTGCACGTTCTATAAAGCTTTTTGGGGGTAAGGGCTTAACATTGCCACCAACCAACCCAACTGACTCATTACTTAATATCGGTTTTACCATTTTCTCAATGAATCTTTTGTCTCTAACGAGGACATCATCGTTGATGATTACCAACACATGAGACAGCTTACTCAGCTTAAGAATATTTTTAACGGCTCTTGTAAAACCTATTCTTTTTTTTGATACGTATATAGTCAGGTTCTTTTTTTCAAATTTGTTGATTGTTGAAACTGTTTTGTCAGAACTATTATCGTCGTGGATTAGAATTTGCATGTGAATATGGCTTGATACCTTTTGGTCAAGTAGACTCTTTATTAATTTCTCGACATTCAATTCGGCCATGTATGTTGGTACAGCGATAGTAACAAGTATTTTTTCCTTTGAGATGTTTCTTTTCATCTTCCCTCCTTTAATAATTTTTTTGAGCTATATGAAATGTCCCAGGTTGAAGAACTACTTGGTTGAAATTTAGATAATAAATTAGAAAAAATAAAAATCATTAAATATGAACTAGCTAATAATGGATGATTCAAAAAAAACTTGCCAAAGAACCATATTTCCAACGAGAAGGGTACTTGGTAAATTTTCTCTATCAACTTAGAACCAAAATATGATCCCATTCTCTCCTTTGAATTTATAAATCTCACACTTTGTTTGAAATGCCCTTTGAGATTATTCGGAAGCCTATAAACAACTTCAGCATTTTTGTTGTAATAAAATTTGAAACCATGAGACAAACAGCTTAAATATGAGTAAGCATCTTCACCATATGTTTCTTTCCACCTAAATATATTTGCAAATTCTTTTGAAAATGCTCTTACTCTTCCGTGACATAAATATATGTTGCTATCGCTAAGACTTTCATAAAGCTCATCCTTCATCTTGGTACTGAAATAGAGAACTTTTTCAACATAGCTATCGTAAGGCAATGGGCTCACTTTACCTCCAACCAAACCAATCTTTTCGTCTTCTTCAAAAGAAATAACTATGTTATCTATTAGATTTTTATCTTTTGGTAAAACATCGGCATTAAGAAGTACTAAAATGTCTGAATTGAAATTCTCCAAAATAACATTTTGTGTTAACGCTTGCCCGATTCTTTCTTTATTTCGCAACAATTCTACTTTATTATTTTTAACTGATTTAACTTTTTTATCAGTTGAATCCTCACTGGCATCAGAGATAACAATTATCTTTTTTAAAATGTAGTTTGTTTGTTTTTGTTCCAACAAAGAACCAACCAATTTCTTGATGTTTGCTTCTTCGTTATAAGCTGGTATCCCAATTGTTACAGTCTTTTTTCTCATGATGTTATATTTTCTTTGTGGTCACATCGGTATCCCAAAAACGTTTAGCATTTGAATACATTCCACGACCAGCAACTCTTGTATATAAATACACCAACATAAAAGCAAAAGTATAAAAAGGTTTATGGATGAATTCTTGTAGATAAGCAATGGCAGACACCTGTCGAGGAACTGTATATTCAGATTCAAGATTAGATTTTAAGAAATGCCCAAGCTCCTCAAAAGGATATTGAAATTTTCTACTTTGTTTCAAATGCTCTTTAAGTGTCTGTGGGCTTTTGTTGTAAACAACTGCATCGCGAAGAGCCAAAAATTTTCCACCTTTTATATTATTTTCAAAATACAAATAAGCATCTGAATTAATTACTTCCTCTGGAATATCAAGTTTTTTAACAAATTCAGATCTAAAGGCTAAAAGTCTTCCAGAAGATAGAAGATAATTATCTCCTCCCTTCCAAGCATCGCCTACTCTGTGTGTCAAATGCACCCCTGTTTCTATAATTCGTTCAAACAAGATCTTTGCTGGAATAGGAAGCAAACGGGCGCTGACCATTGTAATATCAGTATTTTTTTCAAAAGCTTCAACAACTTTTTTGAGAGTATCTTTTTCGAATAAAATATCATCTTGGGTAAGCACAATGATATCTGTCTTAGTCATTGAAATCATTTGTTTTATACGAGCAACTTGTCCGCCTCTTTGCTTAGAAAAAACAACTTCCACTCCAAGATCCCTAAGTTGCTTTTCTATTTTTGGATCGAGTGGATTTCCATCAATGTTGACAATAAATCTAAATTTGTCTACTCCTTTTGAAGCCAACACACTTTTAGCTGTCTTTACCAGCCCTGGTCCTCCATAATATGTCGGTATTCCGACTGTGAATGTTAGTTTTTTCTTATCCACTATAGCTCCTTTCTGTTATCATATCCTCGGGTTTAACGTGTCTTAGGATACGAGACCCATGAATCACAATAAATTTTTTAAATCTTGAATACACCACGTACCAATTACTAAACAGTGATTGAAATTGTAGTAGTGTGTGAGATCTGTCTATTCCAATCCTAGGAATATACACTAAATCCGTATTTAAGCCAAGTTTTGCTTCTCCAACACCAAAACCAGCATGATAATTCGCCTGTTTAACTAATTTTGCAACCTTGCTGTTTATAATTCCTTTTGGATATGAAAAATATAAAACTTTTATTCCTAGTTTTTTCTCCATTACCTTCTTTGAATTTACAATTTCATTCACAAGATGAGTATTTATAGAAGAAAAATTATCATGTGTTGCACTATGGGAGCCAATCTCCCATCCAAGGTTTATCAATTTTTTGATATCGCGATACGTAAGAAGTTTTTTGTCATTTTCCAATTCGTCACGATCCACATGATCTCTATCGGACAAAACAAAGACTGAGGCAGGAATATTACTGTCTCTGAGAAGTGAGACTACTTCGTCAAGTATATCAGCGTAACCATCATCAAATGTAAGACAAACAGAAGGTTTGTTGATCTTCTTATTTCCTTTAAGATATGACACCACTTCATTCAATGAAAGAAATTCAAAACCTTCATTTATTAACCACTCAATTTGTTTCCTAAATTCACTTGGATCAACATCCACTATGGTGTCGTCAGCAGAAATCGAATGATAGGTCAAAACAGTAACTTTCCGTCTTTTGAGCCCAACAGCTTGTTCAATCTTTGTAAGTGTTTTTGCTATTGTTCCTTTGTAATCAGTCATATTGTTATACATCGATTTTGTTAATTGATTTTTTGGTGCTTGCTAACATTTTCCAAGCACCAGAATTATTCCACTCACTTTCATCAGCAATTGAAAACCTTAACCAGATAGACAAAAGAATTGAAAGCAATGCGTATAATGGATTCTTGGCAATAGCAGTAGCAATACCTTTCATTTTGTTTTTCTTTGGAACAAGATATTCTTCTTCAACATGTTTTCCGAAATATTCAATTATTGGATTTTTTTCAATGAGTGACCTGGAAGCTTGAATCCTAAACTCTTTATAGCTACCCGGCGAAACATAATAAACTTTCGCAGCATCACAGAATACAAATTTGTATTTCTTTTCTCTAAGCAGATGGTAAAAGAATTGCTGATCGGCGACTAAGCCCTTCGGATAATGTAATTTTCTCAAAAATGAGCCTCTAAATGCAGTTGCACAACCCGAAGCGTTATAAATATTGAATCCATTATTGTACGATTTTCTGATTTCATACCAAAGCAAATCGCCCGCTCGGGTAATATTTTGGAAAAAATTATCTCCATCTATAGGCAAGTTGGCTGCGCTGACCGCACCAACATCTTTGTCGGAAAATCTCTTGACCATCTTCGAAATAACAAATTTGTCACCCAGCACGATATCTGCGTCAAATTGAATGAATAAATCGCTGTTGTTCAACTTGTAAAGTTGATTTAATCTACCAGTTTTCCCTCTTCTTTCTTCATCAACTAGTAGCTCAACCTTCCTACATTTATGAGCAATTGTCCTTACTATTTCTTCAGTTCTATCTGTACAACCGTCCAGCATTACGATAACTTTTTCCAAAACAAAACTATTACCTTCTTGACCAAGGATTGATTTAATTACATTCTTTATATTTGCTTCTTCATTGTGAGCTGGTATACCAACTGTAATTGTATTTTTTTTCTTCATGCTCTTTTTTCTACTACTGCCATCTTTTGTGAAATATCATAATCTCTAATCAAACCACATTCTCTCTTCAAGACGCTTAAAATCTTTTTAGATGTAACATCCCAAGTAAATTGTTTAGACCACACATATGCGTTGTCTGATAATTCTTTTAGATATTTTTTATCTTCAATCAATTGAATTAGAACTTTTGAAAGAGTCGAAACATCGCATGGAGGAAAAAGAATCCCTGTTTGTCCATCAACTACAGAATCTCTTAAACCATCGACATTCGATGCAACAACGGGGGTGCCGCAAGCATTTGCTTCTATTACTGTGATTCCCCAGCCTTCAGAGGTAGACGGCTGAACGGATAGCCAACTCTTTGAAAAAGTTCTTGATTTATCTTCTTCTGATAATTCACCCAAAAAAATAACAGAATTTTCAAGAGAAAAGCTTCTTGTAATTAATTTTAATCTTTCTTCATCTTCTCCTTTGCCACCAATGAACAACTTCGCATCCGGATATTTTTTTACAACATCCTTCATTGCATGTATTAATATATCAATACGTTTATAAGATCTTAGTCTACCAATGGAAACTATTGTAGGATTGTTAGTCTTTTTAATGCTTATTTTCTTAATAGAAATTCCGGGGGTTGCTATGTCAATTTCACGATCAATACTCATACCAACATTTCTAACTGCATCCCTAGATGATTCTGAAACGGCAACCACCTTTGTTTTTCTATAAACCAAAGGCATCAATTTTGCCTCTAGGAACATAGAAATTTGTCTAAGTGGAAACTTCAAATTTTCCCTAAACATATCTTGATGCACATGATGGATTAAACAAATAATCGGTTTTCTCACATAAAGTGGAGCAAAAAATGGAACACCCTTTGGCACATCCACTATGACATCATATCTGCCTATGAATCTTAATACGTAGTATAAAAACGCCCATACAGCCACTGTATAAAGTCCACCCCTTCTTATAACCTGCACTCCATCAACAACTTCATACCTAGGAGAATGCCCATCGTTACCACAAAACACCGTCACTTGATGCCCCTGCTTCACCCATCTTTTTGACACCTCTTGAAGATAAACCTCTGCACCACCACCCCAAACATGGCGCGTATCATACCAATTCAACGCCAATATTCTCAAACCATCTTTGCTTTTTCTCTTTTCAGGAATCCTAGTGAAGATCCCAGCCAAGTATCTAATATTCCAATAAACAATTCTGAGCGGTTCATAAATAATGTGTGCGATAAGTACGACTGATAGATAAAATATTCCAACTGCAAAAACCATTCTTGATATTTCCTCAATCGTTGAATGAGTCATTGCAATTGCATAAACTTCAAGTATTGCAACAGCAAATCCAATTACTGGGAAAATATGTTTTCCGCGCACTTGGTTATAGCTGACAACACCAGATGCGATGGTAAAGCAAAGCATTGCAAATGAAAAAGGAACTAGATATGGAACAATAGGAATAGACTTACTCCCAAATAAAATCGGAACAGTATATTGCCCAAGCACGCCAACTCCTACAAAACCAATTGAGCCCGCAAAAATAATTGCGAAAATCAGTCTTGTGATAGTTTTTCGCGAATCCGCTTTTTCACCTTCAGCTTTGCTGACAAGTGGAACGATAAACTGGGAAAAAAGTGATCCCAAAAAGAAAACTATTTTTCCAGCAAACGAAAGGAGTGCATATTCACCAGCTTGTTTTGGTGGAAGGTAATGCTTGGCCATTATCACATCCAGGCTTAAAACTGCAACAATTGAGAGCCTAGTCAAAACCGAACTTGCGAAAAATCCTTTTGGAAAACTCTTTACTTTTTCCAAGTTTCCTTGAATAGGGGTTGTCTTAATTCTGGAAACTGCAAACACTCCTAGTAAAAACGATGCAGCAGCAGAAGCTGGAATGGCAACATAAACCCAAGCAGTTAAGCCTAATTCTGTTAATACGATTGCAGCAACAAGTTTGGTAACTGATTCAACAACGGCAACAAATGCTAAAAACAAAAATTTTAAGTTTCCGCTTAAAAATCCAGAGTTCACTGCTCCAACAAATGAAACTACCCAAAATGGTGTAAATAACAAAAATGGCAAAGCGTCTTCTGAATGGAAAAATTCCATTAAGAGAGGTATCGACATAAGCCACAAGCCAACAACAAGAATAGACACAATGAATGAACCCTTAAATATTGATCTCAAAAACTCCTTAACAGGTTTTTTATGTTCACCCAATAGATACGCTGTCTTATAAGTAACTGTTCTACCAAGGGCATTAACTACGACCCCAGCCAATGCAAAGAAATTAGAAATCAGGCTCACTAATCCAAATTCCTCAACACTTAATGCTCTGCCTAAATATGCGTTGTAAGCGAAATTAAAGAAACTTCCTACACCTGATGCGAAAATTAGTGCACTACCACCAAAATATTCACTTGATGTAAATCTGGCGAATCTGGATGGATAAACTATTTTTTCCTTTATTTCTGTCTTCTTGTCGGCTTTTAAGTGAAGACCATGGTGAGTTTTTTCCCAATAATGTGGTTTAACTATCAATTGATAAAAAGCGATACAAGCGGAGACACTTGTTAACACCCAGTAAAACGGAATAAAGAAAACATACTTTATTACACCAAAGTGCTCACGTTTTGCAGCACCGATCATGTAATTGTAGAGATACATAAAGTTCCCAAATATCAAAGAAAATACAGCAGCATAAAAAACTGGTGCCGGGTAAAGAGCTTCTATTGTTGGCCCTACGTATGCACGTGCCGCGAAGTATGCAATTGTTGTGACCCATAAAATCGGATTGATGATCATAAAAGTCATTCGCATACCAATGACTAGTTGAAATAAAAGCGCATGAATTCCGTTTTGTTTAATAAACTGAATTGGATGTTTCATGTGTACCAGATAAGTTTGGAGATATCCCTTTATCCAACGAGAGCGTTGTCGAAGCCAATTTTTTACATTACTATTTGCCTCTTCCAAAGTGACAGAATCGATAATCGCAGTTTTATATCCGTTTTTAAAAATTCTTACGCCAAGATCGCAATCTTCGGTTACATTAAATGGATCCCACGCATGAATACCAACCAAATCTTTAGTCCTAAAATGATTACTAGTTCCACCAAGTGGAATGTGCGTATCAATTGACTGAAGCCCAGGCAAAATCACATCAAACCAAAGGCTATATTCAGCAGTGAAGAGTCTCGTTAGTAAATTGTGATTCGGATTGTAATAATTAAGTTTTGACTGTAAACAAATTGTCTTAGGGTCAACTTTTTGAAAACCTAAATATGCTTTTTTCAATTGAAGCGGATCCGGCCTGTCCTCTGCATCGTAAATAACAACATAATCTCCCTTGGCATGAATCAGTCCGTAATTACAAGCTTTCGGCTTTGTTTTTGGTTGTGAATCGGGAACGACTAAAACCTTCACATAGCTTGGTAGGTCGAGTTTTTTTGCAACCTCTTGAGTTTCTTTATCGTCTTCCTCTAAAAGTAAAAGAACATCTAGTTTATTTTTTGGCCAATCAATTTTTTTAATATTTTCCAAAAAATGTGGCAAAACTTTGCCTTCTTTGTATAAGGGGCACAATATCGTATAAGTAGGGAGTTTTTTATTATCCAGTTTTTCTAATTCCTCATCTGTACTTTTGAGCTCCGGCGGAAAATGTAAACTTTTAATGAGAACAAAACCGCTAAAAACTGCATCAACAAAGTAAATTGCTGTGAGAATTGCTATAAATAAAATAGCCGTGAATTTGGCATTTATTATTAATCCTAAAACAAACAACAGAAGTAATAGGATTAAGAAACTTTTTTGCCATACTTCGAAAGTTTTTAGAGCGGAGTTTTCATAAGGCAAGTTAGTGTGGGTTATAAATCTCCTTTTTTTATGAATATAACCGGCACCCAATGATCCACCATTTTCAGAATCGATTTTATATACTTTTTTTCTTTTTACCTTCAGGCCAACCGCCCGTTTAGCAATTTCAACAGAAGTTTTAATAAAATTTACTTTTGATTCTCCGTGTAGTCTTTCGTTAAATACAATTTCAGTACACCCTATGCTATAGCCGATCTCAATTGCCGTATGAAGCAAGGGCATATCGAGTGTCCAAGGGGTAACATCACTTTCATCAAGATGGGTAATAATTTCTCTCCTAAATACTTTCAATCCAGATTGCGTATCACAATTAAGACCCAACAGAAGCTTTCCAAATAAAAATGCATTTGCTTTAGAGCCTATTTTTCGTAAAAAGTTGGTTTCATGAGATTTTCTATTGGCAACGACAACTCCATGAATTTCAGCCAACTCAAGCATTTTTGGGAGTTCTTCCGGCGGATACTGAAGATCACCATCAATCATTGCAACATACTCCGAATCAGATAATTTCGATCCTTCTAGAACGCTATATGCCTTGCCTTTTTCTCCTCTCTTAACATGAAGTGTTATGGGGTACTTATTTATATACTTCTTAATTTCTTCTCTAGTCCCATCCGTAGAATTATCATCGACAAAAATAATATTGTAATTGATTTTGGCAGTACGCAAACTTTGGTCAACTCTACGGACCAATTCGGATACGTTTTCAATTTCATTATAAACTGGAACTATAACATCAAGCTTCTTCATGAGATACAAACATTAATTGAATTTAATTAGGCAGAAGTAATACTATGAGGCAGTAACTTATTGAAGTTGTATTTTAACCGTGTATAAGCCCAAATGCAAATTTAAAGTGATAATTCTTTGAGGGTGGGATTATTTTTATCTCTTTCGGAAATAATTGGATCCTTAACCGGCCAATTAATATTCAAGTCTGGATCATCCCACGCGACAGCTCTTGTATCTTTTCCATCATAATATTTGTCTACTAGATACATATAGTGAACTGGCTCATCTCCGATTACACAAATAGAATTTGCCAGTCCTTTTGACACAAATACCATTTTAGGTTCTTTTTCATCAAAATTTATTGTCTCCACTTTTGAGAAAGTTGGAGAATCTTTGCGAATATCCACAAATGCAGCAAACATTTTGCCTGTTATTGGATATATTAATTTATTCCAATTTTCTGCATGAAGTGCGCGAATAACCTTCGGGGCTGATTTGGAATGATTAACTTGTACTGGTTTAAATTCAAAACCTAGAGCCTTATTTAATTCATCAAAGCGCACAGCCTCCCTAAAAAAACCTCTGTTATCGCTAAAGGTTGGTTTTTCTATTACCAACAAACCTGGAATTGATGTTTCTGTAATACTTCCTTTCATGTTATTTTTTCTCGATTATACGCTCTATTTGCTCTTTTGTTAAAGTAATCCATGGAGAACTATCCGGATTTGATGTGGCAGCTGCCGGACTATCACCCTGAGTCCACCATTCTGCTTCATAGGGAACATTATTAAATAGAACTCTCTCTCCTGCATCATATATTACAGTTCCATCCCACACGGGATAGGTCCCTAATGGTAAGGTTGGCTGTGGGATTGGTTTTTCTCCAGGCAGAACTGGACCGACTAACTGCCAGGGAGTTTGGTAAGCCTGAAGAACCGGATTATCTGGAATGTCTCCTTTAGTCCACCATTTTGCCTGGTACACATTTTGATGCCAAACTACTTTTGTGCCCTCCAAATATGTTCCATTCTCAGTCCAAATTTGATAAGGACTTTTTGCAGGATCATCAGTTACAGTTTTTGTTTTTGGGCTTTCGATCGTAATTGTTGAAGAATTGCTGCTTATATCTCCACTGAATCCTTGCCCTAGTGTATTGGCAAAATCAAATTGTTCTTGCTTAATGCCGCTGCAGGAATCAGAAACCACAGTAATATTTACATAGTTATCACCACATTTAATATCCCTATTTGCAGACCACATTGACATCCTGGTAAGGCCTTTTGCAAGAGTAAATTCATTAAATCCCTTTGCATCATCGAGCGTGAATATTTCACCCAAAATATCATTTTGGCCAATCATTGGCGTTGCTCCAAGCTTTGCCCAAAGTGCAGTATCGCTTAAGCTTATATGTGCTTGATCATATAAAATTCCAAGTTGACGATGAGTTTCTATTAGTGCCCTTTCAGAAGCATATTGCATTGTTTGATCAGCTTGGCGGCTTTCGCCATAATCCATAGTCATAATATTTACCCCAGAAAGATCAATACCATTTGATAGCATCGAAGCCACCGCATTGGTTCCTGACTCAGTAAGCCCTTGAGGAGTAACCGGCAAGGTTAACCAGACTGCAAGATTTTTATCATTAGATCGAAATTCCTTTTGAAGATCAGCTATTACTTTTGCACGTCGCTTTATCGCATCCGGATTTGATAAACCTTCACCCTCAATATCAAAGTCAATTGTGTCAATGTCATAGCGATCAATTATAGATTTGTATGCCTCTTTTAATTTATTAAAATCTTTACAATTAATCGCAAGCTCGTCGTTTAATTGGCCACCAAAAGAAACTGCAACACTACCACCAAGCTGCCTCAACCGCGCGATTCTTCGATCAAGATCAAGCTCATCATTAGCTTCATCAAGCGAATAATAATTTCCCCAAGACGGCGTGCATGCATCTTCAGATGAAGAAACTATAAATGCCAAAACAACATTACCCTGGTTTTCTAAGTTGGCATTTTGTTCAAACGGATACTGGGGTTTAGCTGTAACATCAACGTATGAAGCGAACCAGGGATCACGTGTAGACATTATTATTCTCTCTTCTTCCCACCGACGTATATTCTTTGAACCAAAATAAAAAATCCCTGCCAAAATCAAAACAGCTAAAATTACTCTTACAGGTGATAGTCTTCTTTTATTTGCCATAATAAAGTATTGATTTCCAATCAGCTTTAGGTTTATTAATAGTCAATTCTTCTGATTTCTTGGATTTATTTTCAACATACAGCCAATCTGTCAAACCAACCCAAGTATCAGATAGTGCATTTATAATTCCTATATAAGCTGCCATTGCCCATGTAGCCGCAAGCGCATTAAAAGCCGCAAAAAGTGCGTTGCCCCAGTTTTGGACTTCAACATTTCTCCAAACGGTAAAAAGAGAGAAGGCGATAATTAAGATTGGGAAAACAACAAAAACCAAAGAAGCACGGGTACGATCTTTCACTTTAGGCGTGCGTGCAAATGGTATTTTCCTGCCAGTTACTGCTTGTTCAAGAGATTTTAATACACCAGCCAAGTTGACCGGAAGCAATATTAAATTGAATCCATAAATACGGAAAATGTCACTATATTTATAACCACAATATTTTAAATCGCTTGCCATGGTCAAAAAATATGGAAGGGCTGCCAATAAAACCAATGGGCTTAGCAATCTACCATCATACGGATAGGCCAACAAGAAAATTAACCCAAAAGTCGCCCAGGCAATTGAGGCCATGTAATTAATCCTTAACATAAGTTCTGTTCTTGAGATTAGCTCATTTCTGTGCTTTCTTTCACGAATTTGAGCCATTAATTTGGGCAATATTAATAGTCCTCCATTTGCCCAGCGACGACGCTGAACAACAAGTGAACCGAAATCAGGAGGGGTAGCACTGTAGCTTAATCTTTCCGGGTAATTGATCAAATTCCAGCCATGAACTGCCAAATCGATGCTCGACTCAGTATCTTCAATAACTGTGCGGTCTTGAATATATCTTTTCACTTCAAATCTTCCATCCCATTCTCGCTCAACAATATCTTCAAGCGCACTTTTACGAATGACCGCATTAGCTCCTACCCAAAAAGTAGCATTGTATTTCGTCATACCCTGATGAAGAATGTGCTGAATATCAGTAGTAGCTCCGGCCAAACGTTCGATTCTGGAATATGCTCCACGGAAAGAAGAATATGGAGTTTGAGAAACTGCGACACGGGAATTTTCAGGTTGTTGCATCAAGTAAACCAAACGCAAACAATATTCACGCAATAAAATCGAGTCTGCGTCTAAAGTAAGAAGAAAATCACTATTAGGAACAATAACCGTTTTATCAGTTTTATGGTTTGTTGGAATCAAATTAATCCCTTCTGGGGTTTTCTCTTTTCGATAAGTACCTCCCATAATTCCGATATATGCATTTAAGTTCATGGCCTTATTAGCTTCGTGAGACAAAGAAGAATATTTTTTACGCTCAAAAACTTCTAAGTTTGATCCAAATATCCAAATTAAACGTTTATATAACTGAGCAACACGATCTTTGGAAAGCCTAGCTCCATCTTTAATGGACATATTCAAGGCTTCAGCCACTGAAGCTAAATCATCTGCAAGTCCCCGCAAAACTTGATCAGAAAAAAATACATCAACATGATCGTCAATCACTTCGTTGCGTGCGGCCGTACGTAGCCACTCTGCAGCCCATTCATAGTGTGATGCCAACGCTCTGACTTCTGAAGTCAAAACAGTTTTTCTTGTTCGATGATTTCTTACAAAACGATTAAATGCTCTCCTGGAACGTTTGTTGGGTTCAGACAAAAATGACATTATGTTTTTACCAAGATTACGAGCTTCCTTTAATCTTTTAATATCTGCTGGGTCGGTTGGATACGGCTTGTCGTCCAATAACAATACTATTTTTATATTTGGATATTCTTGCAAAGCTGCTGAAAGTAAAGTCTTCCTAATAACTTGATTTTCTTCACTGTAAGAAGGAACTAAAACAGTAATTGAAGGTTGGTTTTGAGAAAAATACTCATCAATTTTTGCGCGAGGCGTTCTAACGTGTTTACTAAACCTCTCAAGCGCTCCTTGGCGAGAAACTAAGTACATCAAAGATGAAAAAGTTAATACCGAAACCACAAAAGAATAGCTAAAAGCTTCCATAGTAAAGATATAATTTTGCGGCCCATCAATAAGCTCGCGGACTATGATTGAAAATATATATAAAACCCAAAAAAATACTGTCAACACTATCGCTACTCGCCCAAGCGTTAGTTTTCTCACTGACGGCTTTTCATGAATCATAGGAAGCGGATCTAGCCGATTTTCGGCTCCCCACTGACGCTTTTTTGGAAGTTTGAATTTTTTAGTCTTTCTTTTCGTATACATAACAATTCGAACTCTAAATTATAGGCTAAAAACAATGTATATTCAAGCGAGGTTGTAATGTAGAGAATACTTTCGTACTATGTATGTTTGTCTGCAACAGATGAAGCTCCCCAGCTTTCTGGCTTAGTTTTGACCGTATAACCGTTACCATTGACCATTCCAACTACTTCTTTAATCATCTCACGAGTTTTCCCTAGTGAACCCACGTCTATATGAATTTCAAGGTCATATTTAGCTGGAGTTACAGCTTTTCTTAAAGTAGGAACCAGCACATGAGCCGCATCAAGTGATCTTAAAGTTTCATTGTAAATTTTATCCCTCAAGACAGCTGGTTCCTCTGTTTTTTCTTTAGACCAAAAGTATCTTGCACCCCGGCCATGTCTGTGAATCACAATTGCAGTAACATAATCACACTCAACCTTACCATTTATTCTTTTAACCTGAGAATCAGTGCCAATTACTAGTCTATAAAAACTGTGAGGATCATCATTCACAAACTCATAAATTTCATCCAGCATCTCAAGGCCCGTCAGTTTACCTTTTGACGGGTTATAAAAACTCAAAGATTTGAGCTCAGCATATTTACCATTTTTGAATTGATTTGACTGCATAGTGATAAATTATACCACCAAAGACCCATAATTTAAGAAAAATAGCTAAGTACGAAGTATTACAGATAGCAAAACTGTAAGACCAACAGCAGAAATCACAAAGTATTCGAGCATAATTTCGAAAGACAAATCATGGTGAAGATAATGGTGAATCAACCCCCAAGTAACATGAGCAACAGCAACCGCAAATGCAATACCTATTTGAAACTGGCGATCATATGAAAAAAGCACAAAAGCTAATGTTCCAACAAAATATATACCTACTAAAGGCAAGTAGTGAGGTAAGTGTTGGAAAAATTTTCTTTTACTCATATCACAATATACTTCCAGCTTTCACTATTAATAGTATCGCGATTATCATCCCAAGAAAAGAAATGTGTGCAAAGATTCTGCTACTAGGACGAACAACATTTTTACGCTTAATGATAATTATGTCGGCAATAAACACTACCATTAGCACGATAACCGTTATTAAAGACATTACTCGTGCAACATTAAACGGAGATTCGACTTCTGATGGAGATGGAACTGAAGTTGGAACCAAACTCGAATCACTTTCAACAGCCGGCTTTTCGACTACTGGCTCAGGGCTTGGTGATGGGGTTTGTTCGTTATTTAAAGTCTGTGCACTTGCAACAGAAATTGTAGATGCAACACTGTCAGCTTTCGTACCAAAAAGCTGTACTATTATAGTAGCATCAGCGCCACCCAAATCTCCTTCCACAACTGCTACACCAATGTCTTGATATTTTGGTGACAAAAGATTTTCCTTATGAGTAGCCGAAGCCATCCATGCATCAACCGCAGCCTGGGGATTCGTAAAATCACGCGCTAAATTTTCCCCAGCGTATCTATACTTATAACCAACATTAACAAAAAAACTCCAGGGCTCTACTCCGCTTGGTGAAACATGAGCCCAATAATCATGTTCAAGCATGTCTTCACCTTTTTGATGTGCGGCCTCAGATAGAACATCACTGTATTGCAAGCTTCCAACCCCAGCCTCAAGTCTTTTTTCATTAGTTAAGCGAACAACTTCAGTTGGAGAAATATTTGCAGCGTACCCTAAAACCCCAACATTTGGATTAGAAAACAATTGAATTGCAAATTGAAATGACAAATACAGCGTTAATAGCAGCAACAACCCGGAAGATTGGATTATCTTGGCTTTATGATTATTAGAAGTCCTTGGTACAAAAATGTGACCAATTGCATGGGCGAGTTTCATAATTTAAATTTTACAGATACTTCTTAACTTTAGCTACAACTTCTCCTGGAGTTAGCGCAGCTTTAGTTAGATATTCCTTTGCACCAAGCTGTAATGCTTTCTTGGCTTCATTTTCTTGAGACAAATTAGTTAACACTATGGCAGGGATATTTTTCGTCGTTTCCGATTCGTTCAGAGACTTTAATACCTCAAGCCCCGATTTCTTTGGCATCATAATGTCCATAACAATCACCAAAGGCAACTCTTTTTTTATCAATGCCAATCCAGTTTCCCCATCATCAGCGGCTAACAATTCAAAACCTTCAGTGGCAAATTTGTCTTTATACATTTTAATCAATAAGGGGTCATCTTCTAAGAGGACTATCTTCTTATTTTCCATAACAGATACATTCTATGTCAGTCTGTTGAGGGAATCAACCTCCTGAAAGTGATAACTGTTCGATCCCTCAAGATTTCATTTAGCACAGTATTTAGAATATTTTTTAATTGATCAGCACGTTTAGCGTTGAAATATCCCCCTGTCGTAGCGTAGGAGTTAAATATCGCGACAACGTCCCCCGGAGGATTATCATAAATTGTCACCGCGTATGCATCAACATCGGGATTTCTTACACCACCATCTTCAGGAGTAGATAAAGCACATTTTAAGAAATCTTTCCCCAAGGGTTCGCATGTAGAATATGCTGTATCGCTAAAATTATCTTCTCCAAACGGACCGTTTTCATAAGTATCACCTTGGTAACAAGTCCATCCATATGCATTGCTTTTACAAACATTAGTTCCATTAGAATCTATCGGGAAAGCCGGACAAAACACATCGGGTGTACAACTGGCGTTTGGAATTCTAGAGTTTGGCAATCCATCGGTAATTACAACTTCAATCTGCTTAATTCCTTCCTCTGCATTTTCCTCAAACCACTGATGTGAAGCCGAATACGCAGTACCAACGCTTGTAGCATCCATAATTCCATCGCAAGCCGGGCTTTCTGAACGCACATCACCAAAGCCCTGTTCTATGGCATCTTTTATGTCAAATAGAGACAATTCACTGTTTGGTTTAACCTCCATCCCACGATATGTCAACCATTTGGAATCCAATCCATAAACCATCACACCAACACGGAATTTACTTGCATCTTCTAATTTTGATATCTTATCCACAAACGAAGCAGCAGCTTCTTCCTGGTGAGCAAATCTTGTATTTCCTCCTCCGGTTTTATATGGATCATTTACACGGGCATCCATACTACTTGTACAATCTAATGACAAAATAATATCCACATTATTTACCTCTTTAATAGATTGAACATAGCGCTCAGCCTGAATTTTACTAACTGCAAATGATCTACTTGTTGTGACAGTTAAAAGTTGTCTGTCGCCTTCTGCAGTTCCCACAATTTCTAACGTCGTATCTCCGATAGACTTACTAATATCAATTGGAAAATCATCGTCATTTAAGTAACCACCTTCAAGTCTGGCCAAAAAATCATTGGCCTCAGATTCAGCTTGGTACGTTGCAACTAGCGTGTCAGTAGAAGATTGAGATCTTTTTAGCGCAACCAACAGCCTAGATTGAGTAATTGCCAAAAGCAACACAACAAAAGCAGACATGACAAGTAGAAATAAAAGAGCTGCCAATCCTTGTTGATTTTTTTCGTTTTTTATCATCGTAATGGTTTGGGTGTAGGTGTCGGTGTTGGCGATGGCGATGATGTTGCTGGCGGCAAAGTTGGCCTATCTCCTGGACCTGTTGGTGTTGGCGATGGCGATGATGTGATTGTCGGCCTTGGTGATTCTGTTCCACCAGATGCAGACGGAGATCCTGTTGATTGTGGCGAAGATGTTGGTGCTGGATGAACCGCACCCACAGTTCCACTCCTTGGAGTTAATATTATTCTATAGGTATCAGTTAGCGACGGGTCTTCGACATGTTCAGCATTAATCACCACTTCTAAATTCGCCCGAGCGGCGGTTGGGTATAAATATTGAGTAGGAATTACTTCTTCATGAATATCTTTATGGGACCACATCAATCTACAGCCTGCATAATTCCCACTCTCAAAATATTCCAAAACAATATCATATCTTTTATGTCCTTCTAGAGTTATTTTACCCTCCTTAGTCGTCATCCCATGATATCCCCAATTATCGACAACCAATTGACCATTCACCCAGAGCCTTGATCCATCGTCGCTTCGAGTGTAAAAAGTGTATTGACCGTCATCAATAGTCTCAACTTGTCCTGACCAACGCACGGAAACATTGTTTTCGTTTAAACCTGGGATCGGAGGATCTGTTCCCCAAAAAAAATCAACTTCAAAATCAATTTGTTGTATCGGATCGCCGGTAAAATCACGAGTATTATAATATTCTGCGTTCAACCCAATTCCATCCTGCCCAGAACTGGCAGACTCTGATTCAGTTCTTTTAAACACTTCAAAGCTTGTAATTCTCACATCGTTTGAAGTTAATCTCTCGCCATTTTTTAATATCGCACCGTCAACTAATTCAAAATTCGTATCATCCACAGACAAAACTCCGTCGACGAAATCAACTTTTTCTGCCCATTTTATAGAATTATTTAAATCCGTTTGTATATCGTTCTTGGTTTGCTCAAGTGTTTCTACTCTTGATCCTTTGGTAGTTCTCCCCAAAAGGGCAATCACAACTTGAGTCGTCAACAAAAAAACAACAGCAGTCATCGCTAGCCCGATCAGTAGTTCAATTAATGTAAACCCTGCCTTGCCGGCAGGCAGGCCCTTTTCTTTATTCATTTAACTATTGGGTGGATTAAAAATTAACAATTCAGCCTCAACTTGTTTCTCACTTCCATTTTCAAGCCATATAATCTTCGTTTTAACTAATCTACTATTTTCATCACGCTCGCCCCCCAAACATAGCCCGGTCGTTGTATCTACCGGGACTTGTGTCCCATCGCTAGTGTTCCTACATATTTTTGATAACGTAATGCTTCGTGTAAAACGAGTGTTTAAATCAGTTTCTTCACCATCAACCAAAACCCATCGATCATTGTCCTCATCAAAAGCAGGAGAATACACTCCATCAGAATATTTATCCCAATTGGCCAACAAAGAGCTGTACGTAATTTCCATTCCTTCTTGTAAAAGATTTGTCGCATCCGAATCAAATTGTGATTTCAAAGTTCTTCTTTGCAAAAAACTGATCATAGAAAACACAGACAGTATCACTGTCGTCAAAATCACCATCGCCAACAAAGTCTCAAGTATTAAAAATCCTGCTTGTCTTTTGGGTGTGTCTGATCGATTTTTCTTCATTGGATAGTTCCTGTTTCAACCACTCCAGTTTTATAAACTTGGACTTCTAAATGTTTACCATTATCACCAACTAGCACAATGCTTTGATTGGATTCAATTTCTCCTGTGCCTATTCCAAACCAAAGAAAAAAATCAGATTCAAAAGTTACTCCCGATTCAAGTACATGAGTGGAATCCTGACTGTACGAGTCTTCTTTCCCAGTAACAACAATATAATTTGTAGAAGAAGAATTTGTTACACCCCAACCAACTTTGTCTTTTGCCTCGCGCGCAAATACGTGAGCATTTCTCAAGGTATCAGCAAGTTCCGAAGCAGAGCTCCTAAGTGCTTGGTTTGATCTAGTTGTTCTGAAGGTGAGAATAAAGGGTATAAAAAGGGTGCTAATAATTACAACAACCAGCAAGAGCTCAATAAAAGTGACTCCTGAACTAAAACGAAATTTTTTGGGCAGCATATTAATTTATTTAACTATTAAAGTCGCCTGGCTTGTGATTGTTTGAACAGACTTTTCATAATTTCCCGCAGTCACCAAGCCCATCGGAATTTGTATGTGCATCTGACCAGCCTGATTTGGCGTAACTGTCAGCTTGCCGACTACAACCCGACCTCGAAATGGTCTATCATACACAAATCTTCTATTGCTAAGGCTCATATTGCCGACAGAATCAATATCGAAATTCACTCCCGGCAAAAGATCACCACCACTATTAAATTCCGCAACAATATCAAAATTGGCTTCACTTCCAGAGGTCACAACAATCTTTGCAGGCTCAAGCCACAACCTCAACTCTGGCTCTGTGTCAGCTTTTGTCAAGAAATTAAGTTCCGTTGGGGTCAACGTGAACATTAAGAAAAATGGCAGAAACAAGGCCAAAACCAATACGGGGAGGAATCGGAACATCACCTTCGCAAATTTAGAGAAGTCAAAAGGAATGCTTCTGCTACTATCCTCAAATTTAGCACTCACAAAATGGTAATCCATTACCTTACATCTTACTATTTCGTGAGGGGTAACTCAAACCAAAAAGTGGAACCCTTGTCTCGCTGAGAGAACACTCCAATCTTACCTCCGAATTTTTCAACTAATAATTTTGAAATATAAAGCCCCAAACCGGTTCCAATTTGTTTTCCAATATTTGATTCGGCTCTATAGAATTTACTAAATAATTTTTGCTGTTCCTCATTTGATAGTCCACGACCAGTATCCACCACCTCAACATAAATATTTGAGCCATCTTTATTTAAAGCGTTAATAATAACTTCACCTTCGTCAGTATATTTAATTGCGTTACTTATAAGATTCGATACAACCTCATGAATACGATCAACGTCAACATAAACCAGATCTCGGATATTGGTGGCAATATTAAGTTTGTAGCCAAGCTTCTTATTGCCAGCTTCATTTTTATATTCTTCAAAAACGGTTTTTATAACTTCAGATAAATTAATTTTGCCCATATCGTAAGGTAATCGCCCCTCCTCAATTCTAGATACATTGAGCATGTTGGTGACCAACCGAACCAGGCGATCATTACCCATCAATGCATCCCCCAGATACTCTTTAGTTTTTGAAGTAATTTTTCCAGCATCACCATCTAAAATCATAGATAAATATCCGCGAATTGCAGTCATTGGAGAACGAAGTTCGTGGGCAGCAACACTCAAAAACTCATCCTTTTTCTGATCCATTTCCTCGAGCTTTCTCGTTAGCTCCTCAAGACGCTTACGCTGTTTGACTTCGTTGTTAACACTCCGAACAAGAAGTACTCCGATTACTAAAGTAACAAAAAATATTATGATATCAATAATTCTTTCTGATAAATCCACGCCAACGAATATCTTTGAGAACAATATTATCCAAAGTGCTATTGTAATTACCTGGGTCGCAAAGATTTTTATATTAAACAAGTTGTGTCTTACAATCGCGTATGCTGCCAGACCAGTAAAAAGAAGGGTGTACAAAGGAAAAAGTGGCACAAATGTGTATTTTCTTAAGACTGCCACTGGGAAAAATACTGTACTAATCAATAAACCATACATCAATAGCATTCCAGATATGATAAAAACAACTTGCTGCTTGGCGTGAATTTCTGATTTTAAATATCTACGAATCAATGCATAGATTGCGGCAATAGTGGTTAACATCACATACACACCAAAAGCTGCTATTCCAGGACCAGGCACAGGATTTGGGAAATTGTCAACCACATCGACCCGACTAAACGACAATGGTGACATTGAGATAGTCATCACTATTGTCGTAAGTGTTGTGAGTATCACAAATTTATATTTGTTGATAACCAATCTCTCAGAAGGTAGATTGTGTGCTAATAAAACAAACAAATAGCTCATGAGTGTTGCCCAAAAAAAGCTCATTCTAATCCAAATAACACTAACCGACTCTTGAGTTGGCTGAAGAGAAATATACATAACTAACAACCAAATCGTTATAACCAAGCCCAAGGAAGAGAATATCTTGTTTGTCACACTTTCACTATTGTTTTTGTAAACCGCGTAGGAAAGCAACACATTTATAGATATTACGCCAACCAGTATAAAAAGATTTATCGAGGACAGGATCTCCATTGTTTAATATTAATCTTTTAAGAACTCTAGGATCAAGTGATCATGAAGTTTTGCCTTATCAATCCCTACAACATGACCTGCATTTTTAATCAATTTAACTCGGGACATCTTGTTGGATTTTGAATTACGCATAATATCTTCTTTTGGAGTTACTTTGTCTTGTTCGCCAATGATGATTAAAATTGGGTATTTTATCTTATTAAACTCATTTGTTAAAACAAAATCATCTTTGATAAAAAAGAGACCGGAGAGGCGATGCATTAGATCCAACGGGTGAGCTCCCTCTTTAAGATTCTGATAATAATATTCTACAAATTCATCGGTTATTCTTTTCGGATTAACAACAGAGCTCTCAAAAAATGATCGGACCATCTTCTTGCTTGGCTTAAATACTGTTCTTTTCATTAGTGATACCATTGGTTTAAAAGCTAGCATTCTATACATATTAGGCATTTTACGGCTTAGACCAGCTGGGTTGATAAGAATAATCTTTTTAATTTTGAAATTATCTTTTATTGCTAGTTTCATCGCCACCCACCCACCAATCGAATGTCCCACTATTGATACATCTTCTATCTTCATTTCTCGAATAAATTTATCCAAGGTATCAATAAAGGCTCTATCTAGATTAACTGTCAAAAAATCAACCTTACTAGAATCCCCACTCCCTGGGAGGTCAATTGCATAAACTCTATGATGTTTTGCCAATTCGGCTATGTTTGGATACCACTGTCCCCAGCCAATGTTCGCGCCATGAATTAAGACAAGGGGTTTTCCTTTTCCTGCCACAACATAATGAAGTTTGTATTTACCAACTCTTACGGTCTTCTCTTCTATTTCGCAGTTTACCTTTTTTATCAAGCTCATTTTTCTGTCCATCTTAGTAATTCAGCAACTCATCAAATTTAATCAATTTTCTACCAGATATCAATTTTTCACCCAATAATAATTTTCTTACAAGTAAAGTTGCAATACCCGTTGATGTTGTTACCGTACTCATTAACTGTGGTCGGCCGACCAACGTCTTTCCGACTAATTTGACCGACTCTAATGTTTTTGGTGGAATATTCTCAATACCGACCAAACCAACAACAAGCTTTTGTTCATCTTCGCTATTTATCTTTTTCTTTTTCAAAATATCTTCAGGGGTTTTACCGATCAAGCCATGGAACAAAGGCAATTTGTTATTCAGATCAAACCTTTCTACATCAATTAGCACCCTATCCCCAAGATTTGTAACCATCAGAACTGGAATTTTTAAATCGCGTGCTCTGAGTCGTAATTTTATTTTCATTTTCAAATCGTCAATCGCATCAATCACTACATTTGGTCTTGGTCGAGAATAAAATTTGTCTAAATTTTTATCATTAATTCCCTTGCTAAATAGGTAAAGTTTTTGATAAGGATTAATTTCATAAATTCTTCTTGCAACAATATCTATTTTCTTTTTACCAACATCACTTAGTCTTGACTGTAGACGATTTAAATTTGAAGTTTCCAAAGTGTCAAAATCTGCGAGCTTCATTTGTTGTGCGATCCCTTGATAGGACAAAGAAGCTGCCATATTTCCACCAATCGACATACCAAAGATTGCAACGCAACTTTGATAAAGCTTTTTCTGTTCCGGAATTGTAATTATTTCTCTATTCCGATTTGTTCTTATTGTAAAATAGTCCCTTTCAGATACATTATGAATCAAAGTTTTACTCCACGGAAAATATATCCAATCACCCTTAGTTTGTATCAGTTTTGGTTTTGAAGGGTTCTTGACTTTTGCCAATTCGACAAATTGATTTTCAACCAAATCGACTACTTCATTAGGTTGAATTTTCTCGATAAAACTATCGATGTCCCGTTCTTTATATTTACCTTGATAAAATATCTTTATTTTTTCACCCATTTTTGTTTTATTCCCGGCATAAAATGCTCGGGGTGGCCTGCTGGCCATAAAATTATCTTTGGGTAAGCTCTTTCACCAAATTGATTCGATATCTCAGTATATTCCGAAGATTTGTTTCTCAAAGCACTAACAATTTTTTTCATGATTTCCCTTTCTAGTTTTCTAAATGGCTTTTTGCCTTTTCTTAATTCTATGTTTAGCTCCAAATATTGATCTTTATTTTTGTCATACTTAGTAAGTAGGGTAAATTTACCCGTTATATGATCCTGAAGTGGGTTTTCCAGTAGGCTAGCGCGTAGCCATTCTGGATATATCCATAAACCATAAAAAGTTGTTGACAGATCAACCCTCTCATAAACATAGACAAAAGGTAGTTCATATAAATATTCGGAGATCTTTGCATTCTGAGCTTCTTTTTTTATACTTATCTTTTGTTTACCAAATCCATTTTTCATTTCATCAAAAGTGAATACTCCTCCTGTATCACCAATACCATATCTAACGAGTGGCATTGCACTATCACCAGTCAAATATATTTGATCATCCATAGATTCAAAATTGATAAAGTATGGGTTGAACTGTGCAAGTGTTGGAGTTTTATTAATTGGTAAAAATAACTTTGAAAAAACATCTTTGTTCTCAATAGCTAATCTCTTTACTAAAATAGATGTAGGATTTTCCTCTGCCATTGCACCTATGTCAGCACTGCCATAAATACTCATCGTATCCAAAAATATATTTTTCATTGCAAGTTTGTTCTGCAAATAATTTCTGAATTCTTCAGTTATAGCTTCGGCTGCAAACAATACTTGTATATTTAATGAGGGAAGATCTATTCCAGAATCTGAAGCCTCATCGATAATATCTTTTATAAATGGCGGATAACCAGCAAGAATCGTGCTCTCATATTTTGGAGATAATTTTTTAAGATAACTAATAATATCGTCTTTCTTTAGTCCGGGTGTAATAATTGATACAGGCAAATCCGATCTCTGTGCAGCCATTTCAAATGCCTTGTATGTAATGATTCCGCCAATCCAAATCCCCATCCCAAAGCATACTATTACTAAGGTTGAACCTTTTCTCTTACTAACTCTACGACGAAGATAGTTTTCCAGCAAAACTGAGTATTGCCAATCTAGTTTTTGACTTCTCACAAAAAAGACAGGATCTCCGGTTGATCCAGAAGTGGAAGTGTATATCAGGGGTTTGTTTAACTTTCCTCCCCAGCACAAAGATTCAAGAGGATATTTTCTGAGATAATTGTTTTTATTTACCGGAGGAACACTTACAAAATCATTCCAACTTTTTATTTTTTCAACCTTTATTTTGTTTTTCTTTAAAAAGTCTTTATATGCAGGGACATTTTTTGCAGCATCTCTAAACAAAGATAAACTTTTCGTCTCTCTAATTTTCTCCCAATACAAGGAATTTTTCGTTCGTTGCATTGATAATATTTGAGCCGCAGTTGGGTTTTTAGACATAAGCATATTTATTTATTCTTGGATGCTTCAAAAAGCGACTAATGCTAAGCTTATGCTCTCGATTAATCATTTTGTTAGCAATTTTGTCTGAAAACCTCGCTGGAGATACTTTCTTTTTAGCGGATCCCTTTAAAGTTTTCATGGTTGAAAGATAAGTCTTCTTAATTCTTCTTTCTACTCGTTTAGGTCTGTATCCACCATGCTCAAGCTCATCCACAACATTTATTACTCCACCGGCATTAGCGATATAATCTGTCACATATACAATGTTTTTCTTAAACAAAATATCTCCCACCCTTAAACTTTCTAATTGATTATTTGCACCCCCACAAATTATTTTTGCTTTAATATTATTAACATTCTTACTCGTTATTTCATTTCCCATGGCACACGGTGCGAAAACATCAACATCTAGAAAATTAATAGTTTCGTGACTTGTTACCTGTATATTCATATATTTTTTTGTAATTTTTTGGACTGCTTTTTTGTCAATATCCGCGATAATAATTTTTG
>Ga0066639_10000186_pt1 | contig 50104 bp, 51 predicted proteins | sample CryGeyCG2114_010_2_FD_59504 | JGI IMG/M metagenome (GOLD analysis project Ga0066639, IMG submission 59504) | Groundwater microbial communities from aquifer - Crystal Geyser CG10_big_fil_rev_8/21/14_0.10 | ecosystem: Environmental > Aquatic > Deep subsurface > Groundwater | place: USA: Utah...
TTTGTTGAAAATAACAACGATGTTCGCACTAGTGTTTTTAATGCAACTGATGATCAAGGGGCGGTTTCTCATGGCACCATAATAGCTGGATTGATTGGCGCCGTTGGCGATAATGGTCAGTCAGGGGTAGGATTAAACTGGAAGGTAAAAATTATGCCTTTACGTGCCATTGATAATGAGGGTAATGGTTCTTATAAAGAGGTTTCTGAAGCCGTGTTATATGCTATGAATAATGGGGCTGATGTTATTAGTTTGAGTGTAGTTGGGACACACTATGATGAAAGTTTAAAGAACATTTTGAAACTTGCTTACGATCGCGGTATAGTGATTGTAAGTGCTGCTGGTAACGATCAATTGAACGGTACTGGTAATTTGACCTCCAATCAACATTACCCGGTTTGCCTAGATAATGGTTCGGCTGTCAATTGGATAATCGGAGTGTCGTCGGTAGATGAAAATGATAGATTGAGCAATTTTGCTGATTATGGTAGTTGTGTAGATTTGGTAGCTCCTGGTGAAGGTATTTATAGCACCCAGAGATACGCACCTGCTTATGGGTATGAAAAAGAGTTTAACGGACCTTGGCAGGGGACTTCTTTTTCTGTCCCGCTCGTTGCCGGGGCGGCCGCTTTGTTGAAGGCCGCTCATCCCGCTTGGTCAGCCGGTAAGATTATTTCTAGTTTATTAAAAAATTCCGATGATATTCAGGGTAAAAATCTTAGTTTTGCTAGTGAAATTGGTTTTGGTAGGCTAAACATCGGCAAGGCGCTAGAGAATTCACCTGATGTTGAGGTGACTGATAATTATTTTTCATTAAAAAAATATTATTTCGATAGCAATACTATTTATACCAAGGAAAATGGGGCTCATTATTTTTTTGCTGGTTCAGGCGATTCAAAAATTGTTGCCATAGATAGTGTAAGATCGCTAAATGAAAAAAATGATGAAGTTTATGCACTGGTAACCCATGGAAAATATTACTTTGTTGATTTTTTTAATTATCAGGGACGAAAATGGAAGGAAGTAGCCGTTCCAGTTGAAGACTATTCTGTTAATCGATTGCCGGTAAATATAAAGGTTTTAGTTAACGATGATAAACGTACAGTCCAATTGGAATTTTTGGAAACTATCAAAAAAAATGGTAAAAAAACAACAAAAAACACCGTTTTTAAAGCCTATGATTGGTTGGATAATAACTAATTTGTCTATTGCATAGCGGTCTTTTAAATGTTATAATAATTAAGTGAAAAATTAATATTTTTGGTATGGAAAATCCAGTTTTTGAGAAAAAAAATATTTTAGTTACTGGCGGTGCCGGTTTTATTGGATCTCATTTATGCGAACGACTTCTTAAAGAAGCCAATGTGATATGTGTGGATGATTTTTCTAATTCTTCACCGAAAAATATTGAACATTTATTGCAGTATCCAGATTTTGAATTCATTAATTATGATATTGATAATCCGATTGACCTAAATAGCTTTGATGAGCTTGATAAATTTAAAGTAAAATATCAAGGAATTCAGGAAATTTATCACCTAGCTTGTCCTACCAGCCCAAAAGAGTTTGAAAAATTGAAGATGAAATCTTTACTTTCAAATTCATCTGCTATGATAAATACTTTGGATTTGGCAGTAAAATATCGAGCTAAGTATGTTTTTACTTCCAGCTCAGTTGTTTATGGCGATTTGAAAGATGGTGAAAAATTTAGTGAAGATTATAAAGGAGTGGTAGATCACTTAACACCAAGAGCCTGCTATGATGAAGGTAAGCGTTTCGCTGAGACTTGTGTAGAAACCTATCGTCAAGTTTATGGTGTTGATGCGAAAATTGCTCGTGTTTTCACTACTTATGGACCAAGAATGAAATTGTTTGAAGGTCAGCTTATACCTGATTTTATTATCAATGCTTTGGAAGGCAAGGACTTAGTTATTTATGGTGACGAACAGATGGCCACCTCCTTGTGTTATATTAGTGATTTGGTAGATGGATTAGTACGTTTGATGGGATCTAATCCAGACATAAAAATTGTTAATATAGGTAGTGATGAAAGAATTAGCTACGTGGATGTAGCTAACAAGATCATCGCTCTAACCGGTTCTATTTCTAAAGTGGTCTTTGATAAACCATTGGTGTTCTTAACAAAAAAGGGGATGCCGGATATCGCTTTGGCCAAAGATGCATTAGGTTGGATGCCGTTAGTTCGTTTAGATGATGGTTTACAAAAGGCTATCGATTATACTGTGGCCAATAAAGAAGCATTGTTATTCCATAGTAGGTAGTATGATTTTTGTGGTGTTACCAGCTTTTAATGAAGAAAAAAAAATTGGTCGCGTAATTCGCGACCTTTTTGAACATGGTTTTAACAATATAGTGGTTATTGATGATGGATCAAAAGATAATACCTCATTGGTAGCCAAGACTGCAGGAGCGACAGTTATAAAACATGTTATAAATCGTGGTCAGGGGGCAGCTTTGCAAACCGGCAATGAGTTTGCCCTTAAACAGGGGGCTGAAATTATAGTTCATTTTGACGCTGACGGACAGTTTGAAGCACAAGATATTGTTTCTGGATTAACTAGAATAGAAAAAGATCAAGTAGATGTGGTTTTAGGTTCTCGTTTTTTGGATAAAAGATCAAAAATTCCTTTTTTAAAAAAATATTTTATCCTACCAATAAGTCGTTTGTTCAATAATTTTTTTACCGGATTAAAACTTACTGACGTGCACAATGGTTTTAGAATTATGCGCGCTAAGGTAGCAGAAAAAATTATTATTACTCAAGATGGTATGGCTCATAATTCGCAGATACCAAGACTGATAAAAGATTATGGCTTCAGTTTTGTGGAACATCCGGTAAAAGTTCTGTATTTTGAATCTGGACAAGGATTAAAAGGCGGAATAAAAATATTGTGGGATTTAATAATAGCCAATTTTACTAAGTAAAATATGTTAGTAATACAAATAATATTAATTTTTTTCTTTGTATTTGCCATTTTTAAAGTTGTCGGTAAATATATTTCTCATGAGCTAGCTTTTTTTGAGGCTTTATCGTGGGTGTTTTTTTGGTTGTTGGCGGCAATCGTTTCTTTTCGTCCAAATTATACTGTAAATTTAGCAAAATTTTTAGGTGTTGGACGAGGGGCGGATGCAGTTATTTATTTATCAGTCGCTCTGTTGTTTTTTATAGTGTTTAGAATTTTTATCCGTTTGGAAAAAATTGAACACCAAATTACAAAGATAACTAGACAAGACAGTCTAGAAAATAAAAATAAATCATAATGAAAATTGCTTTTGTCGTCGCTACTTTTTATCCCAGGGTAGGCGGAATGGGGGAGGTGTGCTACCAGGAGGCCAAGGAATTGTCAGATTTAGGGCATGATGTAACCGTGTTTACCTTATCTTATGAAAAATCTGATTATCAAATGGACAAAGAAATGAAATTTAAGGTAAAAAGGTTATCGGCCTTAATACGCCTAGGGGATGCTGGTTTTGCACCGCAATTATTATTATATTTGGTTGGGTTTGATGTTGTTCATTTACATTTTCCTTTTTATGGTAGTGGTTTTTTAGTTTTTTTGGCTAATGTTATTTTTAATATTCCATATGTGGTTACTTACCATATGGAAGCTAAGCCTTTGGGGTATTTTAAAAAAATAATTCAGTTTTTTAGTGACAAGTTAGCATCTAAAAAAATTTTAGAACGGGCTAAAAAGATAGTTTTGGTAAACAAACAACTCCAGCAAGGGTCCTCTTTACTTGCAAAATTTTCTCCAAGCCTTATGGTAGAAATACCTAATGCTATAGACACGGATATTTTTTATAAACGAAATGTCAATTCTAAAATATTGAATCAGAAAGATTTTTCTGGTAAAAATATTTTATTATTTGTCGGTAATTTATTGTATATAAAAAGACTTGATTTAATTTTATCTGCTTTACAAAAAATATCTGATAAAAGTTTTATTTTGTTAGTGGTTGGTGGTGGATATGAAAATGAGGAACTGAAAAAAATGGTTTCAGATTTAAAATTGGATGATCAAGTATTGTTTTTAGGTAAAATTTTGGATAAAAATTTATTGGCTGAGTATTATTCTTTGGCGGACGTTACCATAATACCTTCTGACTACGAATCTTTTTCCTTGGTTGCTTTGGAGTCTTTGGCCTGTGGTACGCCTCTGATAGTTAGTAACATAAAAACGTTATCTTCTCGAATAAAAGAAAATAAGGACGGTTTCTTTTTCTCACCGGGTGATTGTGATGATTTGGCTAAAAAAATTATTTATTTTTTTTCATTAAGCGGAGAAGATCGTCTGAAAATGGGGGAGTCTGCTTGTCAAAATACAAATACTCAAAATAGTTGGAAAAAGCATGCTCAAGAATTATTAAAAATTTATCTAAATAATAGCTGATATGTCTTTTGATTATAATCAATCAGTTTGGGGTCAAGATACAGCCGGTCTTTCTTGGTCTCATCCAACCGCATTTCGTTTGAAAATGTCTCTGGATGCTCTAAAAGGACTACCTGCAGGAGCAAGAATATTAGAAGTTGGTTGTGGTGGAGGTCAATTTATCCGAGCGATTAAAAAATCTTTACCAAATTCACAGTGTTATGGTTTTGATATCAGCCGGCCAGCTATTGAATGGGCCCAAACCAATGATAAAACGGTAGATTATAAGTTGGGTGAATCTAATGTGTTTCCTTGGGGGGATAATTTTTTTGATGCGATCTTGATTTTTGATGTTTTAGAACACGTTGATTCTGTAGAAAAAACTTTAGAAGAAATAAAAAGAGTATTAAAGGACGGCGGTGTGTTTTATGCCTTTATACCCTGTGAAGGCGACCCTTTGTCTATTTGGTATAATTTACGCCATTTCAAGAGTCTGGACAAGCTCACTTTTAAGTATGCCGGTCATATTAATAGGTATTCAAAGAAGAAATGGTTGGAAATCTTTAAGCGCTTTAATTTTTCAGTTACAAATTTGTATTACGGAGAACATTTTTTTGGTCAGCTGGTCGGTTTGACAGCTTTTTATTTAATGGATAAGCGTGCCAAGAAACAAAATATTACCCAATTGAATAATGAATCATATTTCAAATCAGTTGGGAAAAATACAATTACAAAAAATATTTTTAATTTGTTTAGAAACGTGGTTAATTCTTTGATTTATTTAGAATCATTTTTTTTATCTAAATTACCATCTCCTAATGTCCATTTTTTTCTAAAAAATAAAAAATTATGAAAATTTTGCACATCATACCATCAGCCTTTGATTATTTTGATGATATAAAATTAGAAGCCTTTGAAATGTTAGAATCAGAAAATAAAATGGGGGTTGAATCTGATGCTATTACTTTAGAGTATGGAACCGTAAGTAGAAGTGAGAAATTTGAAGTATCTAACGTTGCCCCTTCTAGGCAATATCTGGGTCAACAGCCTTTAGATAAAAATTTTCAAGCTTGGGGCGATTATGATATTATAAATTTGCATTGTCCGTTTTTGGGAGAAGCTAGAAAAATTTTGAATTTTTTTGTAAATAATCCAAATAAAATTTTAATACTTACTTATCATCGAGATTTTATTACTACTGATTTTTTTAGTTTTTTTATAAAGTTATATAACTATTATTATTTGCCCAAGTTATTTAAACAAGCAAAGGTAGTGGGTTTTATGGCCGATCGACGAAATGAATCAATTGATGGTATTAATATGATAAAAAACGATTCAAAAGCGGTTGTTTTAGGCTTAGTTCAAGATCCTCAAGATATTCACACTAATCACATTGTGCAGGATCTGATTATGGTCTATAATAATATAGTTGTTAAATAATATATACTCATTAACTCTTAATTTATTTTTATGCAAGAAAAAAAGTCCTTTTTTGCCAGTCTTGATTCAAAAAGTGCCTTGATTGTAGGTCTGGTAGCTGGAATTCTGGTTATCTGTACCGTTGGTTTTGTTGTTATGCTCGGGTTGTATTTTAAAGGTGATAGAAGCGGATCGGTATCTTATAACACACCCTCAGCTAGCGATAACAATAGTGCTCCAGCACCTATCCAACCGGTTTCTGTAACTAAATCAGATCGTCCAAAAGTAGAATTATTTGTTATGTCATATTGTCCATTTGGTTTGCAAATGGAAAAAGCTTATTTACCAGCTTGGGATTTGCTTAAAGATAAAGCTGATATCAGCGTAAAATTTGTTTCTTATGCTATGCATGGTAAAAAGGAAGTGGATGAAAATACTAGACAATATTGTATAAACAAACAACAGCCGGCAAAATATCAAGCATACTTAAAATGTTTTACTGGTCAAGATGACTATAAGGGATGTTTGGCTCAGGCAGGAATTTCAGAAGGTAGTTTAACTTCATGTATTAATTCTGCCAATAATGATTTTAAAATCTTAGATAACTACAACGATCAAAGTAAATGGTTGTCAGGACGTTATCCAATTTATCCAATTCATCAAGATTTGAATGATAAATATGGCGTACAAGGTTCTCCAACCTTAGTTATTAATGGTGCTCAGGTTGATGGTGTCAATCGCACTCCTGAAGCTGTAAAACAGGCTATTTGTGCCGCTTTCAACAATGCTCCTTCAGAATGTAACCAGACTTTGTCCAATACCGATTACGGTCCTGGTTTTGGATATCAAGCCGGTACTACTGCCAATGCCGCCGCTGCCGCTTGTGGCAATTAATCGTTTGGTGTGATATACTAAAAAAGTAGATTAAATATTATTATATGGGTAGTTTCAAAAAAGGTCTTATATTAGGTAGCGCAGTCGGAGCTTTTTTAACTTGGCTTAATGTAACGCCTAAAGGCAAAGAAATGCGCGGTAAAATAGTGCAGCATTTGGAACCTTTATATGGTGAGTTAAAAATGAGCATCCAACAGTTGGAGGGCCCGACTAGAGAAATGTGGGAGGCTTTGGTGGAACGGGCAGTAGAGGAGTATGGTGATAAAAAAGAATTAGCAGAAGATGTAAAAAATAATTTGACAAGACAATTAAAGAAAAGATGGACCGACCTTAAGAAGGAAATGAAAAAAAATTAAAAATTTTATCTAAAAAAGAGCTCCTATTAATTGGAGCTCTTTTTTAAATCTTCAATTGTCATTTGCAACTCTCTGTTTCCGTTCCATTCATTTACTTCTACTGAGAAAGCAATGTCTATCTTATCTCCTACTTGTAAATTGTTTTTCCAATCATCTGGATGTTTATTGGTATCTCCAAGCCCAAAACCAATGGTTTTCCTTACTATTTGAGAGTTGTGTTTCAACATCAATCTTAGATGTTTTCCATCTTGACCGACAGGATTTATACTAACAATAGTTAAACCGTAAGCCGCATACTTTGGTTCTTCGTTATTCATTCCGAACGGTTCAAATTTTTGCAATAAATCATATAGCTTCCAATTAATTTCGTCTAGGTCTACCTCGGAATCTATGGAAATTTGAGGTGTTAGTTCTATGTTTTTCGTTTCATTAGAGACTTTTTCATTTAAGAATTTTTTAAATTTTTCCAAAGAATCTTTTGATTTTAAAGTGAAACCACAAGCTTGAGGGTGGCCACCAAATTTTTCAAAGAACTCCGGTTTTTCTTGCATGGCGGAGATCAAATTGAATTCAGATATGCTACGCCCAGAACCAGTAATTTCTCCATTATTTATGCCCATTGCTAAGGCTGGTTTATAATAAAAATCTTTCAATCTCCCGGATACTAATCCCAAAATACCAGTTGGCCAATTATCACCAATCACAAAGAGTGCTTTATTCATTTCTTGTTTTTCATTTTTAATTTGTTCTAAGGCTTGATTTACTAAATTCTCAGTCAGTTTTTGACGATCAATATTGTTTTGGTTTAATTGCCAAGCCAAATTTTCTGCTTCATTTTCATTCTCGGATATTAATAAAGCATAGGCGCTATTGGCATGATCCATACGTCCGGCAGCATTAAGGCGTGGAACTATTTGAAAACCTACCATATGTGCGTCGATAGCACCTCTTTTTGGTTGTCCATTTTCATCCACTAATCCACATACAAACATTAATTTTTTTAAACCCAAGTTTCTTGTTTTGTTAAGTACGGTGAGTCCATAACGGGTTATAGTGCGTGATTCTCCAATAAGTGGCACCATATCGCCGATAGTGGCGATGGCCGCTAAATCCAGCAGCCATTTTTCAAAAGCCTCGTGTGTTTGTCCGTCTAATAGTTCCTGGTTATTTTTCTGGTGTTCTTTAAGTAAAGCTTGAACAAGCTTAAACGCTACAGCGCCACCACACAGACCTTTGTCGGGATATTTTTCTCCTGGTATTTTAGGGTGTATAATTGCGTCTGCGTTTGGTATTTGAGCGGGGATAGAATGATGATCAGTGATGATAACTAGCATGCCTAACTCTTTCGCTAGCTTTACTTCTTCTGTATTACTAACCCCACAATCGCAGGTAATGATAAGATCAGTATTCTCATTTTTTAATTTTTTTATTGTCTCTAAATTTAAACCGTAGCCATCAGTTTCTCGATGGGGTAGGAAAACAGAAACATTTTTTGCTCCGATTTTTTTAAGACAACTGGTGATTATTGCACTAGCACATACGCCGTCAGCGTCGTAATCACCGTGTATAACAATTTTTTTTTGTTCATTAATTTGTGAAAAAATAATTTTCACCGCCGTTTCCATTTGGTTAAATAAAAATGGATCATGTATATCTTGGCTATAATCAGGATTAAGAAATTCATCAATTTGTTCTTGGGTGCGAATGTTTCTGTTGTATAGTAAACGAGCCACAGTTGGTGGTATTTCTGGAAATTTGTTTAGAAAATCATTTGGTACGGCTGGTGAAGTGATCCATTTTTTTGACATAATTTTTAATTTTCCGGTAAATATTTATTTATTATTTCTTTTAGCTTATTAATACAGACATCAAAAGCGGGTCGTTGGTCTGGTTTTTCCTCGGTCATTTTAAGACTAAAATCTTTCATTTTTTCCCACAGATTTATCATTCTTTGGTGGGAGAAAAAATTTCCTTTAGACCATAATTTACCCAGTTCTCTTTCTGCTAATCGGTAGATGTTATTACCCATTTCCCAAATCATAGATTCTGTATCGGTATTTATGCCTTCTCCCTTTGAAGCTGTTGCTAAATATTCTGGCGCTACCAATGAAGTGTTGGCGCTTTTATCTTCGTTGATAGCACATAAAAAAGTGCTAACTTTTTTTCCGGATTCTAATAACCCGTCAAGATCAAAAAGTATGCCTTTTTTAGTCTCCATATCAATCCCCAGATTGCGACCTGGTTCTCTGGTGGCCAAATCTGTAAGTGTCAGACCGTTATCGGCCAAAAATTTGGCACCCTTTAGGCAATCGGTTAGGGCTAACAATTTATCTCTCAGACTTAGATTATACTTGTCGTCTCTTTCAAAAATATCTTGAATGGTAACAATATTTTTTTGTTCAACCGCAACGCTTATTGTACCAGAGTGTTTTTGGCTTTTTCCAACTATTTTTAGCTGTGGCAGAAATGGCATTTGAGTTTGTTGGTCTGCTATATTTTCTAAAGCAGATTTTAATTTTTCTAAAGCAGCATACAGGTTATCTCTGATATCAGGACTGTAATCGCCGGTGGACTTCAGAAACAAATCACTGCCTTCTTTGTGGTTTTCTACCAACACTTTGGTGTTGTGACTATTTTCAGTTATGTAGTTTTTAATAAAAAAATATAATTCTTTTGGTAAATATTTTTTTAGTTCTTCTACCACTGCCTTTCTAATTTGCTTAGCGGAGAATTTTGCCATCATTTCTATATCATCTTTTTCTTCTTCAGAATAATTTCCAAACATTGTTTTCGATCTAACTAATTTTTTTAAGGCACCTTCACTAAGTAAATCAATTAAAAAAATTCTTTGTTCTTCTACTGATTGTTTTGATTTTATGGAATCAGCAATATTTTCAGCAAATATTTTTACGGCCTTGGCTGGTACTGATTCTGCGCCACTAAAATAACCCTGTAATTCTTGGATGTCTCGACTGTCTGATTTGGTAATTTTTTCAAATGAAATACCTCTTTCTGACATATTATTTTTTAAAATTTTTCATTGAGATGGCTTTAAAATCCCAGTAAGAATCAGCTAACAAAAGAGTGAAAACGAAAAACATAGAATTTAATGACCAATAATCTTTAGCGGGTATTGGAGTCTGATAGGTAGAGAATAGACTAATGCCTAGCAGTATCCAATAAACAAGCGATTTTGTGGTCATAGAGCGGCGATCGTTTATAGCAATTTTGTCGCGTAAACGTAAGCTATAGACAATATAAAAAATTAATAGCGGTCCGGCTACCAACCACTCATAATCGTGCGGATCGGCCCCTAAATATTTTAATCCATAAAAATAAGACCACATTATTAGGATTAAAGCAAAAAATAAAAATATTATATCCAGTTGATATTTTCGTAAAATCTTCATAATTATTGGAAGAGTGGTAAAATTGTAAAAAATATCATAGCCATGATGCCGATGATGGCTATGACTGTCCAGATTTGTTTGATGGTTTTGTGTTTCATATTTTTAATTTATCTTTTATCTATTTTAAATTCAGCTTGAAATTCAGCAACTCTCTCCTCGACCAATCGTCGACAACGCCGAATAAAATCTTTGGTAACATCAATCATTGGCAGGTTTTCAGCCTCTTCCAGCGTGAACCATCCGTAATCGCTTATTTCGTGATTGGGTGAAATATCTTTGTCATTTGTCCTGGCGATAAAGTCTATGAATTCAAAATCTATGTTTGGTTTAATAAAATCTTCAGCTCCTGATTTTTTACTACCACCCACATGTTCAACATGACTAATTTTTATTCCCAGTTCTTCAGCGATTTCTCTGTGTAAAGCTTCTTCTGGGGTTTCTTTTTCTGTGCCGTTTTCATCTTTTTCAATTTCTCCTCCGGGCACAGTCCACACTTCACCAAATTTTCCGTTTTCACCAAGACGCCATTTTGATGATTTCATTAAAAATATTTTCCCTTCAATGTTATAAATAATGGGCCCAACACATTTTTTAATTTTTCTTTCATCGTTCATAATTTTATCTTTTTAGTACTGCCAAGTAAGCCTCGGAAGGAATGTCTACTTTGCTGTGAGCCATCATGCGCTTTTTTCCTTTTTTCTGTTTTTCTAATAATTTCATTTTACGAGTAACATCACCACCATATAATTTGGCGATTACATCTTTGCGTAGAGCACCTAGTCTTTCGGCCGCAATGATTTTTCCGCCAATGGCAGCTTGTATTTTTAATTCAAACTGTTGTCTAGGAAGAGAATTTTTTAAAGATTCTACAATTTTTTTACCGATTTGATAAGCGTCATCACGCCACACTAATGTAGCCAAGGCTTCCACCTGTTCTTCCGCTACTAGTATATCGACTTTTACTACATCAGTTTTTTCATAACCGGTAAGCTCATAATTCATTGAAGCATAGCCAGAAGTAACAGTTTTTAATTTGTCATAAAAATCAGTAATCAAAGCCGCTAATGGTATGCGATAATGCAGCAAAGCTCTTTGATCACTGCCGGTGCTTAAATATTCGGTATTGATATATTTGCCGCGACGTTCTGAGATAAGAGTCATTACGTTTCCAACATATTCTTTTGGAGTAATAATATCCAAAGTCATCCAAGGCTCCATTATTTGATTGATATGATTTGGTTCTGGCATTTCTTGTGGACTATGAATTGTAAGGTGATCCCCGTTAGTTTTTTCGATTTTATAAGCAACACTGGGTACGGTGATGACGACTTCTAGATTAAATTCACGTTTTAGTCTTTCTTGAAAAATATCTAGGTGCAACATCCCTAAGAAACCACAGCGGAAACCAAATCCTAAAGCTTGAGAATGCTCAGGTTCGTAAATCAAAGCCGAATCGCTGAGTTTTAAACGATCAATTGCATCGCGTAATTCTTCATACCCGTCACCTTCTTTTGGGAATATACCAGCATAAACCATTGGTTTTACTTCCTTATATCCAGGTAAAGGTTCTTTGGCCAATCCCGTTCTTTCATTGGTTAAAGTAGTGATAGTATCACCAACACGACAGTCACGAACTTCTTTTAAACCAGTTACTACATAACCAATTTCTCCATTTTTTAAAGTCGTTCCAGGTTGGAATTTTGGGCTATAGTAACCTAACTCTAAAATTTCAGCTGGAGTGTGGGTAGTCATAAGAAAAATCCTATCTCCCTTTTTTAATTCTCCGTCAGTTATTCTCACAGCGGCAACCACACCTTTAAACTCATTATAAGAAGAATCAAAAATTAGCGCTCGTGGTGACTTGCTTTGAAAATCCGATGGGGGAGGTATCTGTTTTACTACTGCTTGTAATATTTCTTCCACTCCCTGTCCAGTTTTTCCAGAGGCCATAATTATTTCTTCTTCTTGACATCCAAGTAAATGAATTATTTCTGATTTAGTTTTTTCTATATTAGCTGCCGGAGAGTCGATTTTATTTATTACAGGAATTATTTTTAAGTTTTGTTCGATCGCCAAGTATAAATTACCAATGGTCTGGGCTTGCACACCTTGGGTGGCGTCCACCAATAAAATTGCCCCTTCAACAGCTGCTAAGGATCTAGACACTTCGTAGTTGAAGTCCACATGTCCAGGAGTGTCAATCAAATTTAAAATATATTCTTTTTTGTCTAAATTGTATTTCATCCTTACCGGAGTAAGTTTGATGGTGATACCTCTTTCTCGTTCAAGTTCCATGGAATCAAGCAACTGGTTTTTCATTTCACGTTTTGATACGGTGCCAGTAAATTCTAAAAACCTATCAGCTAAAGTTGATTTGCCGTGGTCAATATGAGCGATAATACAAAAATTTCTTAAATGTTCATTCATACTATTCTTTGTTTTCTATTATTTCAGTGGCATTAATATTGCGCAGTTTTAGCCAACGAGCAGCAAAGCTAGTTTTAAGTTGCATAAATTCTGGCACTTTCAACATATAACATAACAAAAAATAGACTAAAATACCAATTGATCCAGAGACCAGTCCTTGTCCAAAAATCCCCCAAAAAAATTGCTGGTCAAAGAGTTTGGCTAAGGGATATTTTAGTACTTGTATTACCGCCCCCATGGATATACCCGCTAAGGCAACTGGTAAAATTAAAGAAACTATATCATTTTCATTTAGAGTTTTAACCTCGTGACGTAAATAGATCCACAATAATATCAAATTAAGGGTTACGCCAATCGAGCTTGCTAAAGCCAGGCCAGGTGCTCCCAGCGGATGCATTAAGAGCAGGGCGGCTATAATACTAATGAGCTCTGAAATAATACCAATTACAAACGGTGTTTTAGTATTTGACAGGGCAAAGAAAGCACGTGAAAGTACTGGTATAAGCGATTGTGCTACCAGCCCTAAAGAGAAAAAGGCCAAAGCATTGGCGGTGCTGATGGTAGCTTTCCAATCAAATTGTCCACTTCCCAAGATTACTCGGACAATTTGGGCGCGTAGTAGTAAAATTAAAATAGCGGCAGGAATTATTAAAAATAATATTTGACGAATTACGCTTGAAAATTGATTAACAAAAAGATTAATATCATTTTCTGCTGCCGCTGAGGATAAGATTGGAAAAACTGCCAATGCAAATGGTATGGCTAGAACACCGACTGGCACTGCCTGTAAGTTGTTAGCATAGTTGTAAACCGCGATACTACCGATTGGTAAGAATGAGGCTAAAATTGTTACTACTACTTGATTCAGTTGGCTAATAGCTAATCCAAGAGTACGAGGTATCATTAGTTTGCCGACAGTATGTGTATCTTTATCTTTTATATTGAAGGTAAAATGATAACGCCAACCAACCTGCCAGACCCCATAAATTTGTATTAAACAATGCATTAAAGCTCCTAACACGACTCCGGTTGCCAAACCAACTTCTCCCATGGTTCTTACTAGTACGGTGGCTCCAAAGATGATTCCGAAATTATAAAAAATTGGAGCAATAGCATAGAGAACAAATCTTTTTAATGATTGTAGTACCCCACCCATTATCATAGATATACCCAAGAAAATTGGCGATAAAAACATAATACGAGTAAATGAATTTACTCGTAAAGTATTTTCACCACTAAATCCAGGTGCGATGATTTTGTTCAATCCAGGAGTAAAGATAATTCCAATAGCACACAAAACAATCAGACTAATTCCTAAAATATTTAAGATATTATTAGTGAGATGCCAAGCGCGTTTATCCGCTTCTTTGTTATTTAACAATTTAGTAAAAGTTGGTATGAATCCAGCCGTAAGTGCACCGACAATTAACAGGTTATATATGAGATCGGGAATCTTAAATGCTGCATAATAAGCATCCATTATGGGCCCAGCTCCGTAATAATGGGCTAGAACTCGGTCGCGGATAACTCCTATCAAGCGAGAAGCTAAAGTAGCCCCTGATAGTATAATCGCGGCTCCAGTAATTGTTTTTGATTGAGAGTTGAAAATTTTAAACATTTCTATTTTGGCAGATTAACCGTGACAATCATATATTCAGTTCCGGTTTTTTTATCATCTTGGGTTTGAGCATAAACCGAACCGTCTAGACCATCTTCTCGGCTGAAGGAAAATTGTCTAACTTTTTTACCTTCTGATTCTATATCAATTTTGAAATTTTTTTTCATTAATTCTTTTTTGTAATAGGATACTACAAAATTTGGATCAGCTTCAATGCCGCTCCATTGTATTTGGAAACTATCACGATATTCTGGCTTCGGGGTAGTTACAGAATTCCAAATATTTTTTAGGGTGCCGTCTATATTATTTTTGTTAGAATCGTAGAAAACCGGTGACAAAATTATCTTTGGTATAAGCGAAGCGATGCTCAAACCGCGTTGTTTGTATTGGGACGGTATAAAAGTAACATCTTCAATGTTGTCTCTGTCATAAATAGGGATGTCTTTAGGAAAGTTTGCTGGTACAGATTTGCTTACTTGTGGGCCTTTGCCTACATAAACTCTAATGGCTATTATAGAAAAAACGGCTAAAATTACTAAAAAAATACAACTTGTAAAACAGGCACCTTTCCAACTTCTTTTTTTCGTCAGCTCCTCAATTGGTGGTTCTACAATTTCAATATTTTCCAAATTACGACGCATAAATTAAATTTTTATTATAGCGATTTTGTCAATTTTCAAGATTAAATATATAAAATATTTTAACATAAAACCCTAAACTTGTATATAGTTTTATAATCAGGTAAAATATAGTGGTATTTAGTTAATTTTTTATGAAAATAAGTTTTTTAGGAGCCGCTGGAGAAGTGACTGGATCATGCACTTTAATTGAGACTGAAAATAAAAAAATTATGGTGGATTGTGGCATGTTTCAAGGTAGTGATTTTAATGAAGGTAAAAACCACGACCCGCTACCTTTTGATGCCAAAGAACTTTCCTCAGTATTAGTTACCCATGCTCACTTGGATCACACAGGAAGACTGCCGATGTTAGTAAAAAATGGTTATACAGGGTTTTTTTACGCGACCCCGGCGACTATAGATCTAACTGAATTAATTTTGCATGATGCTCTATCTATAATGAGGCATGATAATTCAAAATTTGGTTTGCCAATTTTGTACGACGAACAAGATATTGCTGGAGTAATGCAACAATTCAAGCCGCTTGATTACCATGAATGGCTTGATGTGTTTGATGATGGAAAGGTAAAGGCCTATCTGCGTGATGCCGGTCATATTTTTGGGTCAGCTTTTATAGAATTGGTTATAGAAGGTAAACATTTAGTTTTCTCAGGAGATATTGGTAATGTAGATGTGCCGATATTACGGCCAACAGAAAATTTACCACCGGGGGTAGATTTATTAGTGTGTGAATCCACTTATGGTGATCGCCTTCATGAATCAGATCAAGAACGTCGTAGTATAGTAGAAAATGAAGTAACCCAAGCAATGAACAGGGGAGGAGCGATGATGATTCCGTCCTTTTCTTTAGAACGTACCCAAGAATTGATGTATCAATTGAATGACTTGATTGATATTACCCATAAATTAAAACGCGTTCCAATTTTTTTAGACAGTCCTTTAGCAATAAAAGCTACGAAAGTATATAGAAAATATATAAAATATTATAACTTAGAAGCACTTGGCTTGCTTAAAACCGGTGATGATATGTTTGATTTTCCTGGTTTAGAAACCACTCTCACAGTTGAAGAGTCAAAAAAGATAAACAACACACCTAATCCCAAAATCATCGTAGCCGGTTCTGGTATGATGAATGGAGGTCGTATTTTACATCATGCTTTGCGTTATTTGTCTGATCCGGCTAGTACTTTGCTTATAATAGGCTACCAAGCACACGGAACACTGGGAAGAAAGATACTTGACGGGCAGTCACCGGTGCCAGTGATGCGAGAAAGAGTGGAAGTTAATTGTAAAGTAAAAGCAGTGGGGGCTTTTTCTGCTCATGGTGATCAAAAAAAATTATTGAGTTGGATTGGTAGCGGTGATTTACCTCCAAAAAATATCTATCTTAATCATGGTGAGTTGGAAGGTATGAAAAAATTCTCTCAAAAAATAAAAGAGGAATTTAATATTGATGCAAAATTGGCGCAGATAAATTCTTCGGTAGAATTATAATTTTTTAATATTTATTTTTTTAATTTATGTTTATGAACTATTACAGCTCAATGGGGTTTGGAGGAGTTGGTGCTTTTGGTATGTTTGCACCTTTGTTTTTGATTTTGATGTTGTGGTCACTATATTGGAAGGGCAGAGCTCTTTGGCTCTCAGCTAGAAAGGGTAGTTTGTATTGGTTTATAGCTTTGTTGGTCATAAACACAGTCGGAATTTTAGAGATTCTCTATATTTATTTCTTTAGCAAGAAAGATGGATGTGGAAATTGTGCCCCAGTAGACAATGAAACTAAGAAGGAGAAAAAAGAAGAATCTGTTGAACAAAAGTCAAAATAATACATCGTTAATTAATCTATAAATTAGTTTTTTGTAGAAAAGAGGAAAACACTTTCATTAAAATGAGAGTGTTTTTTTATTTTATCCACAGATGATTTTTTTAAGAGTTTTTTCTTTTATTTTAGCCAAAAAAATAATGTATTAATTTGGTGAAAAGTGTTGACCGATGTATTAAAGTGGTGTAAAATGGAATGTAGTGGTAAAAAGTGGTAAATTTATAAAATATGTTTATTGGTGAATACGCTCACAATCTTGATGACAAAGGCAGATTGTCTATACCGGCTAAGTTTCGTCGCGATCTCAGTAAAGGTGCGGTAGTCACTCGTGGTTTGGACAGTTGTTTGTTCTTATATACCAAAACCGAATGGGCAAAATTGGCTGAAAAATTATCAGCTTTACCATTTAGCCAGTCCAACAGTCGCGCTTTTTCTCGTTTAATGTTAGCCGGAGCGATGGATGTTGAGATAGACAAACAAGGACGAGTTGTATTGCCGGAATATCTTCGTCAATTCGCTGGTTTAAAGAAAAGTGTGGTAGTGGCCGGTTTATACAACCGGGCAGAAATATGGGATGAAGGAAAGTGGTCTGTATATAAAAGTCAAACTGAAGCCAATAGCAATGAAATCGCCGAGAAGATGGCGGAGTTAGGAGTTTAATATGCGACATGTTCCTGTGCTTTTAAGCGAAGTGGTGGCCGGTTTAAATCTTAAAAAAAATAGCCGAGTAATTGATTGTACTTTGGGAGACGCTGGACACAGTGAAGCGATTTTAAAGTGTATCGGCGGTAAAGGTAAATTGATGGGAATAGATGCCGATCCAGAATCTCTACTACGTTCTAAAAAAAGTTTAGATCAATTTGCAAAACAGGTTATATTTGTTCGAGATAATTTCAAGAATCTGAAAAAAATTGCTAAAGATAATAATTTTGAATCAGTAGACGCAATTTTAATGGACTTGGGTTGGTCTACCCCACAGTTTAAAGAGAGAGGTAGAGGTTTCAGCTTTGAAAATGATGAGCCGTTAGATATGCGTTATAGTCAGGCGGTTGGTGAAAATGCATCTGACATTATAAACCAGTATTCTGAGAATGATCTAGAGAAAATATTCCGGTTTTATGGAGAGGAAAAACTTAGCAGAGAAATTGCTAAAGATATTGTATCGGAAAGAATGGATAAAAAAATTGAAAAAACCGCTGATTTGGTAGAGATCGTTCTTAAGGCTTATCGTCGTAAGTTGAAAACTGATAGAGAAATTCCTTGGGTAGGCGGCATTCATCCCGCTACTAAAATTTTTCAAGCTCTGCGTATCGCTGTTAATTCTGAGCTTGAGGTAATAAGACAAGCATTGCCCCAAGCTTTAGAATTACTTTCTGTTGGTGGTAGATTGGCAGTTATTACTTTTCATTCTTTAGAAGATCGTATCGTTAAACAATTTTTTGTAAAAAATCAAAATAAGATTTTAAGAATTATCAACAAAAAACCGCTAATTGCCGGTGCTGAGGAATTAAAAAATAATCCCAGTAGCCGTAGTGCTAAATTAAGAATAATAGAGAAAATTTAACATATGTCATATCGTCGTCAAATTCAGGCTCATTATCACAACTTTATTAGTGCCATCCGTACTATTAGTATGCCACATTGGTTAGTCGGTAAGAATATGCGGGTTGGTTTGTTGAGTTTTGTTTTTTTGTTATCGGTGGCATATATATTGCGCGTTAATTCGGCAGCAGCTTCTGGTTATGAAGCTCACGCCTTAGAAAAACAGGTGGCTGAGCTAAATGCTGATTTACAAAGTGTGAACATTAAAATTGCTGATGCGGGTTCAATGGTAAATATTGAGAAGCGTCTGCAAGATATGAATTTGATAACTGCAGATAAGATAATACGTTATAATTCTGCGGCGGCGGTGGCCATGGCCAGATAGAATAAAATAATAGAATCCTGATCAAGTCAGGATTTTTTTATTTTACTTAAAAATATGGTATAATAATATTAATAAATAATTTATGTGGTTGTTAGTTTTTCAGCGTATTTTTTTTGATGCGCTTATCGATCTATTTTATTTTCCGCTTTGGTGGTATACCGGCGGAGTTTTCCATTCTTTAAAATGGTGCTTTGGTTTTTTTCTAGAGGGTAATGAAAAATTGGCTCCTGGTTTGTGGTTTAAAAATTTATTAGTCCCAATGTATGGTCAATATGATTGGCAAGGCAGGATAATAAGCTTTTTTATGAGATTTGTTCAGTTTTGTTTGCGTTCTCTGGCTCTGTTAGTTTGGTTTATATTCTGTGTGTTGTTATTTGTTGTTTGGTTGGCTTTACCAATATTTTTAATAACTATTTTAATTAATTCATTTGGCAAATAATTATGCTATTTGAGAAACCAGAAACAATTTCTTTGTTGACCTGTGAAGCTTGTAAATCTACCGGTTTTGTTGGTTTTACAAAATGTCGTAATTGCCACGGCATGTCAGTCGGTCATTTTATTCGTGGTCATTGGTTGTTCTGGTATTATCCTTTGACTAGATATCATCTGAGTCTAGCCAAAGCGCGTCGAATTTTTAATAAAATACGTTTGGTTACTTTTATAATTTTGTGGTTAAATCTTTGGGGTTGGTCTTTTTATTTCCAAGCCCGTCAAGGGATTTCTATAAAAAGCGGCTCTTTGTTTGATCCTTCTTATTGGTTTACTTTCATCTTTGGATTAAAGGGAGTAGCTGGTGTTTTATTTTATAGTGGTTTTATAATTTTATTGTATTTGTGGTATCGAGCTATTGTGGAGAGGGTCAAAAAAGATAATGTCGAACGTTATCATTATAATCAATCTGAAGATAAGGATATCGTTGAACAAAATTTAAATATTTCCAATTGGGAAAAAGCAAAAAGAATAAAAAGAAAGAAAAAAATTAATATTGCTGAAACTTATACGGACGAGGCCTTGGCCGTATTGGGACAAGCTTATTTGGTAGCCGATAAGAGTGGTCTTAATACAGTAACACCAGAGCATCTTTTTTATGCTTTGCTTTCGTCAAATAGGATCGCTAATATTTTTACTCGTTTGGCTATTCCAGCCAGTTCTTTACAAAAAACTTTGGCAGACGTGTTGGGTGTTAAACTTTCATCCACCCGATCAAAAGACAAATTAACCATGCCGCTGGTGTCAATAGATTTTGAACAAATATTATTTAGATCTTATGAAGAGGCTTACAATGCTCACCAAGAGTATGTTAGTGTCACCGAGTTGTTATTATCAACCGTTAAACAGTCGGAAAAATTACAAGAAATTTTATTTGATTTAGCAGTAGATAAACAAAAATTTTTAAATGTTGTTGAGTGGGCTAGAATTCGCGAACGTCTGTATCGTCAATATATGAAATTTAGCAAAGCGGCCGCTAACAGATCAAAAATTGGTATGGACAAAGCTATGACGGCGGTACAAACCCCATTTTTGAATAATTTCAGTGATGATCTCACTATATTGGCTCAATTTGGAAATTTAGAAACTTGTGTGGCTAGAGAAAGTGAAATTGAAGAAATTTTTCGAGTGGTTGAAGGTGGAGGTCAGAATGTTATTTTGGTAGGTGAAAGCGGAGCTGGTAAAAGTAGTATTATCGGAGGTATTGCTCAAAAAATGGTAGAGGACGATGTGCCGGATCGTTTGAAAGATAAGCGGTTGGTACGTTTGAGTATACCTAAAATTTTAGCTGGTACTACTCCTGCCGGAGCGGTAGAGCGATTAATTGGTATTATGCAGGATGTAGGAAGAGCCGGTAACGTAATTTTATTCATTAATAATTTACATGAACTTACCGGAGTTTCAGCCGGTGGGGCTAGTGGCAGCTTAGATGTGGCGGGAACACTCAATGATTATTTAAGCAGTGGCCGTTTTTTGACATTTGCTACTACTACAGCAGATGAATACTCTCGTCATATTGTCAGTTCATCATTATCTAACTTATTTGCCAAAGTGGAAATAAAAGAAATGGACGAAAATCAGGCTATTCAGGTGTTGGAATCAAAAGTTGGTGTGATTGAATATAAACAGAATGTTTTCTTTTCTTATGATGCCATATATAAAGCTGTTCAATTGGCTGAAAGATTTTTACATGAATCTTGTTTGCCTGGAAGCGCTCAGGAACTCATGATTGAGTCGGCCTCTTTTGCTCGTAATAAAAAAGGGTTAAATAGTTTTGTAACCGGCGAAGAGGTGGCCAAAGTGGTGGCACAAAAAACAGGTGTTCCGGTTACTACGGTGTCAGCTGATGAGAGTACCAAATTAATGCATTTGGAAGAGGAAATGCATAAACGTGTGGTAGGACAAAGTGAAGCAGTTGATTTGGTAGCCAATGCTTTGCGTCGTGCTCGTGCGGAAATACGATCAACTAAACGTCCGATTGCTAATTTCTTATTTTTAGGACCAACTGGTGTTGGTAAGACTGAGCTGGCCAAAACAATTGCGGAGGTATATTTTGGTGGAGAAGACAGAATGGTGCGTTTGGATATGAGTGAATATCAAGATAAAAGTAGTATTTATCGTCTTATTGGCACACCGGGTGAAAAAGGTAGTGGTATGTTGACTGAAGCGATTCGTCGTAATCCTTTCTCTTTGCTATTGTTGGATGAAATGGAAAAAGCGGATAAAGATATTTTAAATTTATTTTTGCAAGTGATGGACGACGGCCGTCTTACTGATAGTGTGGGTAGGGTAGTAGATTTTACCAATGTTATCCTTATTGCCACTTCCAATGCCGGCACAGCATTCGTGCAAGAACAGATGCGAGCTGGCACTACTGCGGAAACTATCAAAGATCAACTGTTGCATGGAGAGCTGTCCCAGTATTTCCGTCCAGAGTTTTTGAATCGTTTTGATGGAATAGTATTGTTCAAAGCTTTAACTCGAGAAGATATTATTAAAATTGCTGGTTTAATGTTAGGCCAAGTTGCTAAAGATTTAGAAGCCAAAGGAATTGAGCTAAGAGTTGAGCCGGTAGCTATGGAGTTTTTGGCTGACGTTGGCTTTGACCCAGAATTTGGGGCTAGACCAATGCGTCGGGCATTGCAAGAAAGAGTGGAAAACAAGTTGGCAGAATTGTTATTATCTGGTAAAGTCAAGCGACGTGATACGATAGTTATAGGGCAAGGAGGAGAGATAAAAGTATTATGATATATTTTTTTGCAACGCTTGTTATTAGTCTATTGTTTACTTATTGGATAAAAAAGATAGCTATTAAATTAGCCATTTTTGATTATCCTGATACTGATCGAAAATTACATAGTGGTCCGCTTCCGTTATTGGGTGGTACGGCCATTTTTTTTTCATTTTGGCTAGTAGTGGGATATCTATATAATTTTAGCGGTTTAGTTTTTAAACATTTTAATACTAGACAGCTCTGGTGTATTTTTTTGGCCGGTGCTTTACTGATGATAGTTGGGTATTATGATGATAAAGTACGTTTGAATTATAAGTGGCGCTTGTTATTTTCAGTTTTTGCTGTGTTGTTGGTATTGGCCGGAGGTTTAAATTTTGATGGAGTTACCAATCCATTTGGAGGCACAATCGGTCTAGATTTTTTGAAGATAAATTCTAGTTTTTTAGGCACAATTTTAGTGGGAGCGGATATTTTAGCATTTTTTTGGTTGTTGGGAATGATGTATACCACTAAGATTTTGGACGGTTTGGATGGTTTATCAACCGGAGTATGCACTATTGGTGCTTTTTCCATAGCCGCTTTAGCCGGAGGAACGACTAAATTTTATCAACCGGATGTCTCCCTGTTGGCCTTAGTCTTGGCTGGCGCTTGTTTGGGTTTTTTGTTTTTTAATTTTTATCCGGCTAAAATATTTTTGGGTGAGGGTGGAAGTCAATTTTTAGGTCTGATGGTTGGTACGTTGGCGATTATTGCTGGCAGTAAAATCGCTACCGCTCTGTTGGTCATGGCGGTACCAATAGTGGATTTAATATGGGTGATAGCTAATAGAATATTTGGCGGACAACCAATAGCAACCGGTGATCGTCGCCATTTGCATTTTAGATTAGTTGATGCCGGCTTAAAACAGTGGCAAGCAGTGATGGTTTTTTATATGCTATCTGCCTTGTTTGGTTTTTCAGCTTTATTTATGAAAAGCGGTTTCAAGTTAGCTTCTTTACTGTTCTTGATATTGGTGATAGTGGCTTTGGAGTTTTATATATCTACTCGTTTGACATATGTCAGAAAAGAAGAAAAATAGTTTTAAATCTTGGCAAATTTATCTGATCTGTCTGATAATTCTGATGGCCGTTGGTTTGAAATTTTATCAATCTTTCTATTGGCCCACTGTGCAAGTTAAAATACATGAGAAGTTTTTTACCGTACAAGTAGCTGACAATTTAAAGCATTGGGAGAAAGGGCTGGGTGGCAGGGAAGACCTTGGTAAATATGATGGTATGCTATTTGTATTTCCTGAGATCAAACAACATGTATTTGTAATGCGTGATATGAAATTCCCTTTGGATATTATTTGGCTAAAAAATGGTGTCGTGGTAGATATTGCCGCCAATTTACCCATCGAACCAACTAGTAGCGAGTCAGATCTTATCCCTTATTTTTCTCGTGATAGTAGCGATAAAGTGCTGGAATTAGGCGCTGGTAAAGCGGCTAGTTTGGGTTTAAAAATTGGTGATAGGGTAGAAGTGGTTAGATAGAGCTATTGACATTTTATTTATTTTTGCTATAATTAACACGTTTTTATATCTTAAAAAGGCCTGCTAGAGCAACTTCGCTGAGCTGATTGTAGGCTATTAAACAAAAATTATGATTTCCATTATCGCAACCGGGGGTAAACAATATATTGTTAAATCCGGTGATAAATTAAAAGTAGAAAAATTAAATGAAGGTTTTCTTCCAGTAGCCGAAGGATCTGAATATAAATTTGATAAAGTTCTTTTGAAAGCTGATGAAGAAGGAAATTTAGTTGAATTGGGCAAACCTTATTTAGAAGGTGAATCAATCAAAGCTAAAGTTTTGAAGCAAGGAAAGAATCGTACTGTAAGAGTGGAAAAGTTCAAAAGTAAAGTACGTTTCCACAAAGTACATGGTCAAAGACAAAGATTTACTGAAGTAGAGATTGTCTAAAATCTAAAAAATAAAAATTAAAATCCTCCGATTAACGGAGGATTTTTTATTTGCAAATTAAATTCTATTTTTTAGAGCACTGCCCAAAGTTATTTCGTCAGAATATTGTAGATCCGAACCCATCGGTAGCCCTCGTGCTAAGCGAGTGATTTTTATTCTTGGATTTATACCTCTTATTTTTTTGTCCAAAAAAAGCATTGTGGTCTCGCCGCTTATGTCGGGATTTAGAGCTAGGATAATTTCTTCAATTTTTTCATTATTTTCTATTCGTTTAAGCAATTGGTTTATTTTTAATTCGTTTATGTTATCTAGGTCAGTGCCGTCTAAGCTACCTCTTAGGACGTGGTAGAGACCGTTATATAATTGAGTTTTTTCGATAGCAATAATATCCGGCACTAAAGCCACTACACAAATTTGTTGTGGGTTGCGTTTTGGGTTTGCACAAATTAAACAGGGATTAGTATCGGAGAAATTCCAACATAGTTCACAACTTTTAGTATTCTTTAATAAGTTATCCAACGCATTTTTTAATTCATTAACTTCCACTTTTCCTGATTTCAACCAATGAAAAACATACCGCTGTGCAGTATGTTGTCCGACGCCAGGTAATTTTTTCAAAGCGTCGATTAGTTTGTTGATAGTAGGGGAGTACATCTTAACTTAAACCGGGAATGTTAAAATCACCGGATTGTTGCATTTTTAGAGCAATAGTTTTCTGCATTTTCTTTAGGGCGTCACCATGAGCATCTTTGATTGCTTTTTCCAGTTCATTTTTTTTATCCACAGACAGCATTTCGTTGTCTATAGCCAAACCGGTCATCTCTAGGTTGCCATTCATAGTAAGGACAACTTTACCGCCGGCTTTATCTACAGTCACGCTTTCGTCACCTAACAAATTTTGTAGTTTTTTACCTTGCTCGCGCAAATCTTTAAATTGTTTTAACTTTGAGAACATGGACATATTTTTTTGTTAATAATTTAAATTAGTAATTAATATTCAGGCTCTGGTGGTTTTGATCCGGTTCCTCCAGAGGCTGGTTTAAAGGCAGATTTTGGTTTTAAAGTTTGGGGGGAATTGTTATTGGCAGTAGGAGAATAAGTGGTATCTAAATTGCGGAATGAGGCCAAATGTTCTGCAAAAGCAGTTTTTACCAAACCGGTTGGACCGTTTCTATGTTTAGCGATATGTATTTCGGCGGTATTGCGTTCATCTGGTGGAATATCTTCCAATCTATAGTTTCGATCGGCTGTTTTACGATAAATAAACAATACTACATCGGCGTCTTGTTCGATAGATCCAGATTCACGTAGATGTGAAAGCTTAGGAATAGCCGGCTTACTTTGTTCAACCGTACGTGATAGCTGGGATAATGCTAAAATAGGGATATTTAGTTCGCGAGCCAAAGCCTTTAAACCACGACTAATTTCGGCTACTTCCTGAACACGGTTATCAGTTTTGCCGCTAGTTGAATCCATTAATTGTAGATAATCTATAACAATCAAACCGAGCCCGTGTTCACTCTGTAGACGGCGAGCTTTGGTGCGTAGTTGTAGAATATTTAAGCTACCAGAATCGTCGATATATATAGGTGTTTCTGACAATACGCCAATGGCATGGCCGATACGAGGAAAATCGTCATCCTCTGGCCTGTCTGATAAACGCCCGGTGCGCATTCTCCATAAGTCTATACCGGCCTCTGAACACAACATTCTATCAACCAACTGCTCCTTGCTCATTTCTAAGGAAAACATACCAACTGGAATTTTTTGTCTGGTAGCAATATGACGAACAATATCTAAAGCCAAGGAAGTTTTTCCGACACTTGGACGGGCAGCCAAAATGACCAAATCAGATTTTTGTAATCCAGCGAGCAAGTTGTCTAGCTGAGTAAAACCAGTCGGTAGCCCGCGTAGTTGCCCTTTATTTTTGTGTAATTCATCGATACGGTCAAACGCATCGGACAAAACATTGCGAATTGGAGTAAAAGTTTGTTTAAAATGAATTTGTGATACGGCAAATAAATGTTGTTGGGCTTCATCTAAGACTTTTTCGATTTCATTTTCTTCTTGATAACCCAGACGAGATATTTCGTGAGAAGCTAATAGCAAACGGCGTCTAACGGCTTTGCGGTGGACAATATTGGCGTAGTTTACTACATTGGAGGCGGTGGGGACGGCATTAATAAGAGAAGCCAAGTAGGTGCGACCACCACACATCTCTAATATACCTTTTTCTTCTAAACGAGTACTGATAGTTAGTAAATCGGCCGGTTCATTTCTTGAATATAGATCAACTATAGTTTCAAAGATTTTGGCGTTGGCATCTTTATAAAAGTCATCAGCATGAATCAAATCAGCGATTTTTAACATTGCGTCTTTGTCTAAAAGAATAGAACCGAGCAAGGACATTTCGGCTTCTAGGCTTTGGGGCGGTATTTTGTCTAATTCTTCTTTGGTGTTCATATTTATTATTGTTTGTATATGTTACCGCAGACGCTTCCTTTGAGCAAGTAAATCTGGGGGTTTGGTGTGACTAAAATGTGTATATTTTTGCTCTTTTTGGTGAGTCTGCTATAATATTAGCAAATATGAGGACAAAATTTTTTTTAAAAGAAATAGCTTTAGTAACTATTTTTTCTGCTTTAGCCTATTTTAATATCACTTTTTGGCACAATGCTTTTCTAGGGTGGTTGGTTTTATCGGTTTTTTGTTTATATGAAGGCAAAACAGTCCATAATTTTTTAATAAAATTTTATGGATTATCTTCGTCTCTAAGAATCTTTGTATTATCTTTGTTTCTAGTTTTAGCGATTCTTGGCAGTATCGGAGGTTTTCTTTTTTGGGTTTTTTCTTTTTCTCCGTTTATTTTGGGTGTTGCTTTTTTGGTCAGCGGTTTAATTTTCGGTTTTCTTAAGGGTGTTACTGGTCCGACGGTAGAATCAGAAGCGGAAATAAATGATTTAAAAAAGCAGGTTTTAGAAGAACCGCCTTCAGCCAAAGTGGGTTTGTTGCTATATTTTATCTTAATTTTTATAGGTTTTTATTTGTTAAATTCGTCAAAAACATCTTTGGTAGTTTCTACACCTTGGTCTACTATAGCTTCTTCTTATATATATGTTTTTTTTGCTGCTACATTTATTCTGGGTTTGTTAATTTTTTCCAAGTTGAAATCAGGGACAATATTATTTTTGTTGATTGTTCATACTTTTTTGCTACATGCTTATTTGCCGCTTACCCATTCTTTATTTTACGGTGCTGATGGCTGGCGTCATATTGCTTCTCAAAATAGTTTGTGGTTACACGGTGATTATCTAAAACCACAACTAAATAACACTACTAATTTTTGGCAAAATATAGATTTCGGAGAAATGGCCTATGCTCAATTTAATACGCTAGCCTTGTTATTTAAGAGTTTGTGCCAAGTAGATTTATTGTCTTTTATACGCTATTTTATTCCTCAGATTTGGTCGATAATTTTTCCTATCGTGTTATTTGAAATTGCTAGAGCTTTAAATTTTGATAAGAAAAATGCTTTATTTTTAGTTTGGGTTTCTAGTTTACCTTTTGCCTTACAAGTAAGTGGTAACTTTACTTTGCCGGCAAATTTAAGTTTTTTATTTTTGGCTTCAGCTTTGTTGTTGATGTTTAAAAATCAAGATAGTTTTTCATGGCCAGGGTTATATTTTATTATATTTTTAGGAACCGTTTTTCTTTTCGGACATTCTTTGTACTTTATACTATTTTGGTTAGCTTTTTTTGTTTTAAAAATTATTCATTTTTTTAATAATAATAAAATAATAAATTTTTCTTTGTTATTCTTAGTAACATTGTGTATTCCGGCGATAGAATTATTATCGAAATTTTCTCAGATTAATTTAAATATTGAGTGGTGGTCATCATTCAAAACAATACTGGGAACTCTTTTTGGGTGGTATCTGGCAGTTGGACCAAGAACCAGTGATATTACGGTTGGAAATATTATTCTCAACCAACCTCCACTATCTTCCTTGGTTGTTAATGCTTTTACCTATAATCGTTTTTGGTTGGTAGGCATTATGTTAATTTTTTGGTCTTTGTTTGTTTGGGTATCTTTTAGTTGGTGGAGACAGCGAGATGCTAAGCGTCATTTTTGGGTAATTTTTAGCGGTGGTTTGTTGGGTGGATATTTAATCTCCAGATATTTTTTGACTGGAGAAAATATCTTATCTCGTCGGTTGGATGTGGTTTTGGCCTTGCTTATAATTGTTCTGGTGGCTAATTTTCTATATAAAATAGTTTTGTGGCCAAGCAATCCTTTGTCTAAGTATTTAGTTATTTTTTTGTTGATTTTTTGTATTTCGGCTTCTACGGCGGCTTCTTATAGTTTGGGTCCGGATACTGAGAGTGTCAGCAAAGAGGGATATGAAGCGATGAATTTTGTTTGGCATAAGGAAAAAGATAATGAAAAGATCTGTGTATTGTCGGATACTTATCCGCTGTTGGTACTGGAAGCGCTATCCGCCAAAAGATTTGTTGGTGGTGGTTTTCCAATTACTTCTTTTTTTGCTCAACCACAACGTGAACAACTTTTGAAATTGGCCAAAACCGATCCGCAGTCAGCTTTATATGAAGCTGAAAATTTGACCAATTTAAAAAATTGTTATTTAGTAGGTAAGTATAACTTAGCCCGCCCTCTCTTTGTTTCAGAGTTTAAAAATTTTAATGTATATAAATTAAATCAGTGATTAATTATATGGATTGTGTATTCTGTAAAATTATAAAAAAGGAAATTCCTAATCTTACTATTTATGAAGACGACTCGATCTTAGCTTTTTTAGATATTTTTCCTCATGCTTTAGGTCATACAGTCGTAGTATCAAAAAAACATTTTGAAAATCTGTGGGATATGAGCGTAGAAGATTTTCAGATACTATCAGCAGGTTTACGAGCGGCGGCCGGACGCATACAGGCTAAACTTAAACCTGATGGTATGAATATTGGAATTAATAATGGCCAGATTGCTGGTCAGGCTGTGCCCCATGTTCATTGGCATATCATCCCTCGCTACAAAAATGACGGTGGTGGTAGTATACATTCAATAATAAAAAATCCTGGTGATCAAACTCCTCAACAAGTTCATAAATTATTTATTTAAAGTTAGTTTATGAATAAGAAGTATCAAAAAATTTCCGAAGAGATTGTTCATCAGAATCCTTGGTGGATTTATAAACATGACGTTTATAAGTGTGATGAAAAAAAACAAGATTATTTTTACTGTCACTTAATCGGTAATGCTATCGTCATACCAATTTTAAATGATGGGCGCATCGCTTTAATAAGGCAATTTCGTTATTTGCAAGATCGTTCAGGTATAGAATTTCCAATGGGTGGGCTTTTGCCAGACGAGACGCCTTTGCAAGCGGCAGAGAGACAACTCAGAGAAGAAACCGGTTTTGAATCTGATAATTTTTCTAAAGTAGGTGAGTTTGAGCCTTTGCAGGGGATCGCCAAAGATCGCTCTCATGTTTTTTTGGCCAATGAGATATCGGGACAGGTGGAAATTTCTTTAGACGAGATGGAAGATATCGAAGTGATACTACGTAGACCTGACGAAATCACTCAGATGATTAAAAACGGTGAAATTTGGAGCGGACAGACCTTGGCGGCTTGGGCATTGGCGAGGGATTTTTTGAATATTAATAAAATGTAGCTGACATTTTATTATAAAAGTGATATAATATTTCCATGGACAATCAAAATATCACAGCCGGCATGGAAAACAAGTCAAACATAATCGCCAACCCAGACGTGAATTATTTTGGTTTGGCAAATTACCGTAATCAAAATAGAAAATTTGGTATTAAGTTAGACGATCGCCGCCGCCATATGTATGTGGTTGGTAAGACTGGTATGGGAAAAACCACTTTGCTTGAAAATATGGTGTTAAATGATATCTATGCGGGTCATGGTTTGGGATATGTTGATCCTCATGGGGACACCGCGGAAAAGATTTTAAATTATATTCCGGCGAATCGTATCAATGATGTGGTGTATTTTAATCCAGCGGATTTGGACTATCCGATAGGCTTTAATATTTTAGAAACTATTCGTCCTGAACAAAAGCATCTGGTTGCTTCCGGTTTAATGGGTGTATTTAAAAAAATCTGGCCAGATGTCTGGAGTTCACGTATGGAGTATATTTTGAATAATACTATTTTAGCTTTGTTGGATTTTCCCGGTACCACCTTGTTGGGTATTAACCGTTTGTTGGCGGATGCTGATTATCGTCGACGAGTCGTAAACAATACTAAAGATCCGGTAGTGAAAGCTTTTTGGCAGACAGAGTTTGCTTCTTATAATGACAAGTATAAACAAGAAGCGGTCGCTCCTATCCAAAATAAAATCGGTCAATTTTTATCCGCTTCAGTTATCCGTAATATCGTGGCTCAAGTAAAATCTCGTATTAATATACGTGAGATAATGGATAATAAAAAAATTTTTATCATGAATTTGAGCAAAGGTAGAATCGGTGAAGATAACTCTAGGTTGTTGGGTGGTATGTTGATTACCAAAATTCAGCTTTCAGCCATGGAGCGTGTTGATATGCCAGAGACAACGCGTCCGGATTTCTTTTTGTATGTTGATGAGTTTCAAAATTTTGCCACTGAATCATTTGCAAATATATTGTCAGAAGCTCGTAAGTATCGTCTAGATTTGATAATGGCTCACCAATATATGGAACAGCTGGATGAAACAGTGTTGGCAGCGGTCATTGGTAACGTGGGTAGTATTATTACATTTAGAGTTGGTTCTACTGATGCAGAAATTTTAGCAAAAGAATTTATTCCTACTTTCGTGGAAGAGGACTTGGTAAATTTACCTAAATTTCATGTGTATTTAAAATTGATGATTGACGGTGTAGCCTCCAAGCCATTTAGTGCTTTGACTATGGCGCCGATTGCTCAATCTACCGGTAGTATGGAAAAGGTGGTTCGTGTTTCCAGAGAACGCTATGCAGTTAATCGCAATCAGATAGAAGATAAAATTGCTAGATGGAGTGGAATGGTAATTATTCCTGAAGATGAAGCTAGTGAATTGGAAGTGGATGAAGATGAAGCCATGTTTGCTCCTGCCAAGAAAATTATCGAACCGTCAGTTGCTATAGATTCGGATAAGAAAGATATTGCGGTATCAAAACCAAAAATAGATGAAAAGCCTTTGGCACCACAAAATGTTCAATTACCAAAAAGCGACTCTACAAAAAATATCCCAGCTAAAACAGTAGAAACGGTTACCAGTTCGGCGCCGGCTTCTTTCCAACCTCCCAGTCAGGCTCAACAACTTTCTGCTTCTGCCAAAAAACGCCGAAGAAAGAAAAGGAATAAAAATAAACAAAGTGTACAAAATTTAGATAATCCCAAACAAAGCGCGCCGATAGCGATAGTAGATACTGCACAAAAGGGGATATCGCTTAGTTCTTTAGAGGCACCGTCTAAAGACAAAGATCCAATTCCACCAAAAATATTAAAATCTGGACAGGTGGTAAAAATTGACGAATTGAGTCAAAATACCCTATAATTATAGGGTATTTGTTTTTTCTATATGGAGAAAAAGTATAAATTGGAAATTATTGCTGGCGATTTTAATTCACCTTTGTCACGTAACGAGATTTGGACCAGCGCATATTTTAAATTCCCCACTCTGCTCGGTGTGAGTAGGGTAATTTTGGGTATTGCAAGTCGTCGAAATAATATAGAGTATTTTGGTGATATGACTTCTTGGGGTGTGTGCCATGATGAATTAAAAGGGAAAGTTTTGGATGATTATCGGTATATTGAAAAATTGATTGATAAATTTATTAAACATGGTGAAAAAATGAATGATTGGACAGATAAAAATTTTTTTAAAACAAATTTACAATCTTTAGACAATGAAGAATTAGGGGTTAGGTTAAAAAAATTTGCCGATTTACAAAGTACTGAATATGCCATCGGTGTAGCATTGGTTATTTTAGATTTTCAGGGCTTTGCTTTTGTGGAAAATAATTTGGAAAAGATTTTAAGAAATAAAGTACCAGAGTCTGATTATGGTGAATATTACAAAGTTTTTACGCAACCGATTCAAAATTCATTTGCTCAAGACCAAGAAGAAGATTTACTGCGTTTAACCACCAAATATTATTTGGACAAACAGTGGCGAGCGGACATAAAAAATAAAAATAAAGAAGAGGTTAGATTATTATACCCAGAATTTTATAAGGATCTTTCCATACACACCGAAAAATATTGTTGGGTATATTATGTCTATGCTGGGCCAGCTTTTACCGAGCAAAATTTTATCGATTTTATTAAAGATTATTTGGTTAGGGGTATAAATCCGACAGAGCGATTGTCAGAAATATCGGAAAGAAAAAAACAGATAGAAATTGCCAAACAAAAATACTTAAATATTTTGCAACCCAATAAATTTGAAAAAGTTATTTTAAATTTAGCCGGTAAGATAGTATGGGCCAAGCCTAGAAGGAAAGATTTTCAAAGTAAATCTTATTATCATTTTGAAAAATTACATCGAGAAATTGCCAGAAGATTATTTTTATCTTTATCCCAGGTTAGATCTTGTACTATCGAAATGTTGTTGGCTGGTTTGAAATCTGGAGAAGTGAATGTTGTCAAAGCCAACGATATTTTTGAATTTCATGTTTGTGTGCCAAATGATGACGGCACCGTGTCGACTTTATTCGGCCAAGAAGCAGCGGATTTTGACAAAAAAATATTAAGACCGCATCAAAATAAAAAATTTGAAAATATTAATGAGATAAAAGGCACGTGTGCTTGTCCTGGCAAAGCCAAAGGGATTGTGCGAATCATTAATTGTGTGTCTGATATGGACAAAATGCAATATGGTGATATTTTAGTTTCGCTCGCCACTACACCAAGCGTAGTATCAGCTATGAAAAAAGCGGCAGCCATTGTTACTGATGAAGGCGGTCTTACTTGCCACGCTTCGATTGTGTCGCGTGAATTAAATATTCCCTGCGTCATCGGCACAAAATTCGCGACCCAAGTTTTGAAAGATGGTCAAATGGTTGAAGTGGACGCGCAAAAAGGTTTGATTAAAATTATTAACAAATAAAGTATGAAATCTATCAAAATAAAAGATTGGTTTGTGTATGGTGAGTGGGCTAATATCAATTGGTTTCATAGCTGTTATCTTCGCGGTTTGACTGATAGTATAAAAAAACGTCTTGGGTACGGGTTGAGTCAAGTGGTGGTCATCCAAGAGAATAATTTTCAGAAGATTTATATTTCAAAATCCGAATGGACTTCGGTTGGAGAAAGATATTTAAAAGACATAATCAAAAATCCAAAGTTATTGGAAAAATTACTTTCTGACCTGCGTAATTTTGCTGATAAATTGAAAATATTTTCTGGACAATTGAAAAAAATAAATTCTTCTAAGTTATCGACTAAACAGCAGTTGTCATGGATGAAAAAATTTCACATACTCCATCATGAGTTGTGGGCGTTGGGACAAGTGCCAAATGTTTTGGAATTTGAAAATTCATTTTTAACCGATTATTTAAAAAATTATTTATCTAAATTTGAAATTGATGCCAAAAAACAGGCAGAAATTTTTCAAATCTTAATTACACCTCGAGAATTGTCAGAAGCGCAAAAAGAAGAGCGTGATATGTTAGCGCTGTCGTCCAGAGCTGATTGTGGGTCAAAATCTCACCAGAGAGCATTGCTCAATCATTGGAAAAAATATAGTTGGCTGCATTTTGGTTGGACCGGCCCAAGTATAAGTAAAGAATATTTTGTCGAAGTTTGTCGCGGTCTCAAAAATCAAGGAACAGCACCGGAAACTTTAAAAAAATTAAAAGATGAAAGTGCTCTGTTGTTGAAAAATAAAAGATTATGGATTGGTAATCTCAAGATTGATAAATTACATCAACAATTATTCCGTCTATTGGAAGAATTATTATTTATTAAAGCTCATCGTATGGACGCATTGTTTATGAGCTATGAAGCTTCCCAGCCGCTTTTGTATAAGATTGCTCACGATCATCATTTGTCGATTTCTCAAATTTATAATTTATACTATGATGATATAATTAAAATTATTAAAACCGAGAAAGTTGATGTTCATTATATAAATGAATTAGGAAAATATTCAGTAGGTTTTTTTGATTCAGAGAAGATTTACATGTTGATTGAAGAAAAAGCTAAAAAATTGACTGATCAATTGGTTTTACCGGAAATAAAACAAGTCGACGAACTGAAAGGACAATGCGGCTATCCAGGTAAAGTAAAAGGCGAAGTTTGCGTTGTTAATTTAGTCAAAGAAATGTCAAAATTTAAAGAAGGACAAATTTTGGTTTCCATGGTCACAGATCCGTCGCTTTTACCTATAATGAAAAAGGCCTCTGCTTTTGTGACCAACCAAGGTGGCCTGACTTGCCACGCTGCTATTGTGGCCAGAGAAATGAAAACCCCTTGTATTATTGGTACCAAGATTGCCACGCAAGTATTTAAAGATGGCGATATGGTAGAAGTGGATGCGGAAAATGGTATTGTCAAGAAATTAATTTAAATTATGAAACTTAAATATTTAAATAATGATGATCCGTGGATGCTGGGTGAAGATATTCCCAATGCCGATCTTTTTTTCTCCACTATTTGGCTCAATGGTTTTGTCAGTTTTTTTGATTTGAATACCGGTCGGGCTTATAAAAAAATCATGTGTAAGTATGAAGGTTATCACCTGTGGTTTTATTTTGGTGAAAACGATGCGTTTGAGGTCGCCGAACATATCGCGGATAAAATAATAAATGAAGATGGCTATGCCGCTGAGGTGAATAAAAATATTATTATTGAAGCCGATAAACTTCGATCTTTTTCTGAAAAAATTCCCCAAACCGGTTTGGATAAATTATCAAATCAAGATCTTTGGCAAATTTATTCTGATCACAACGGTATTCATGGAAAATATTATGCTTGGGCTTGGATTCCTGTATCGGTAGATATGTTTGGAAATAATTTAACAAAACGAGCCAAGGATTATTTGTTTGAAAAAGGCGCTTCGGAAGATAGTGTGAATGAATATCTAGTAGCCCTCACTCAGCCGACCAAAAAATCTTTGATTTTTATCGAACAAGAAGATTTGTTAAAGATCGCGATTGTAATAGAAGATAAATTTTCATCTTTGATCGAAATGTTTAATAGTATGGATGCGGCGTATATCAAAGATAATTTGCCTTTGGATATTTTTTCTTTGGTTCAAGCTCATTATGAAAAATATTATTATACCAAACATCTTTGGGTGAGCGGAGAATATGCGATAGAAGATTATCTAAACCAGATCAAAGATATTTTTAAAACACAGCAATCACCAAAAATAATTTTAGAAAAACAATTACTGGAATTGGAAAAAGCAAAACAAAAAAAAGTACAATTGTTGGAAACTTTGAAGATAGATCATCAATGGAAAACTATATTTGAAGAATATGGTGATTTTATGATCACCAAGATTTATCGTCGTTACGCTCAACTTTTGGCGGTGCATCATATGTCGGCTATTCTCAAAGAGATTGCTCGTCGGTTTTTTATTACCGAAAAACAGGTGAGATTTATGAGAGTCAACGAAATAGAAAAACTGTTGCTAAAAGGCGAATGCGACGCCAGCGAATTATTGGAACGTACAAAATATTGTGTTTATTATGCTGAGAAGAGTGCAGAAAAGATTTTTATCGGAGATAAGGCTAGAGAAATAATGAAATCATTTGAAAAAGAAGTGGATACCAATATTTCAGAATTAAAAGGAGAGAGCGGTTGTGTTGGTTACGCCAAAGGAAAAGTAAAAATTATTATTCGCGCCGATGATATGGCCAAGATGGAGCAAGGAGATATACTGGTGTCTATCGCCACAGATCCAGACATCGTGCCAGCCATGAAAAAAGCGGCAGGTATCGTGACTGAGCAGGGCGGAGTGACATCGCATGCGGCGATAGTATCGCGCGAGCTTGGTATACCATGTGTGATTGGCACTAAAATCGCTACCAAAATATTTAAAGATGGGGATACGATAGAGGTGGATGCGAATCGCGGGGTAGCTAGAAAGATTAAATAAATTATTGTGAACAAAAAACCAATAAATCTTATTTTTACTCGCGATTTTGATCAATGGGTGCAGGAGCTCTGTCGCATATCTCTGGTAGTTGATGTACGTAAAATTTGGGGTGTAGGTCTGACTGATCAGGTTGTTCATTTTGACGGCGTCACATCATATTGGTATCGTTATCCAAAAGATATGGATAGTATTAAATATTTTTTGATTAACAAATCTTTGGATGATAAAATATTTTCCAAGAAAAAACAAAATATCTTTTTGAAAAATGTAAAAGATTTAAAAAAAGAAATAAATTGTCCGATTGATAAAATTAGCAATAGAAAAAAACATCCAAAGCCATCGTTACTGACGAAGGCGGTTTGACTTGTCATGCGGCTATTACCAGCAGAGAATTGGGATTGCCATGTGTTATTGGCACTAAAGTAGCTACCAAAACATTTGAAGATGGTGATTTGGTTGAGGTGAATTCAGAAAAAGGAACCATAAGAAAAATATAAAAAATATATGCGTGAATACGTTAAATCTCATGAGGAATATGAGATATCGCCATTAACTATTTCTACCAACCACAATGCGTGGCCGGCCAAGATTTTAAAAAAACTTCTAGGTGGGCGGAAAGTTGGAGAGGAAACTTTTTGTATTCATAAAAGTAATGGTTTAGAATTTTTTGCCGATTTTCACGCTTGGAACGGCGGGTCAGATTATTTATTAGAAAAAATTAAAGCCGATAAAAAATTAGTAAAAATAGTATCATTAAACTCTAGGAAAATTGCCGATAAAATTATTGCGGCCATCAGAGACGCACGCTACCGAAATTTCAAAATTTTAAGCAACAAACAAATTGTTAAATTTTTGACCACTACTTATAAAATGGGCAATGATTTGTGCGCCTATGGTTATATACCGGTACTATCGGATCATTATTTTCAAAAGTTTACCAATCTTTTAAAAAAAATTGTTAAAGAAAAAAATGAATCATCAACCATAAAAATGTCCAACCAAGAGATTGTGTTTGTGCTATCTTCACACAACGAGTTGGTGCCTTCCAAACTGGCGCGATTAAAATTATTAAGTATAATAAAAAAATGGCACAAGACAATTCAAGATGTTCCAAAGACTAAGCAATTAAAAAAATATTTTGACGATTGGTATTGGGTAGATTTTGGACAGCTGGGACCAGGCCAAAAATTTAGTGAGGTTTTTGATAATGCAAAAAAATTAGCCAAAAACAAAAAAGATATAATCAAAGAGCTTCAAGAAATAAAGTTTAGTCCGAAAATTTTGAATCTTCAGCAGAAAAAAATAATGAAGCAGTTAAATTTAAGTGCTCAAGAAAAATATTTATTCGCAGTCGCATCGGAGTTTATGTATCTCAAAGGTTTGCGTATGGAAGTATTGTTCGGTATGTGTGCCGCCTGGAGCAAGGTGCTAGACGAAGTGTCGTTGCGTTTAAAGATTGATAAAAAATTTTTATATTATGCTTCAGTCGCAGAAATTTGCAATGCTTTGTCCGGCAAAAATAATTTAGATAAAAATGTTTTGGCCGAGCGCACTAAATTTTGCGTCTGGGTAGCCAAAAGCGAAATCGATCAAGCTATATACGCTGGTCAAGCCGCCAAAGATTTTTTAAAAACTATCAAATTTAAACAAGACAAACCAGCTGAAAAAGTATTGGTGATTCACGGTACTGTCGCCTCAGTTGGTTACGCCAAAGGAACGGTAAAAATTGTGAATAAAATATCTGAAATTGATAAAGTTCAAGAGGGAGATGTGTTGGTGTCGGTGGCGACTCACCCTGGGTTATTGCCCGCTATGAAAAAGGCTGTGGCCTTTGTGACTGATGCCGGCGGTATCACTTCACATGCCGCCATCGTGGCGCGCGAGATGAAAAAACCTTGCATCATTGGCACAAAAATAGCCACCAAAATTTTGAAAGATGGTGATATAATAGAATTAGATACCAAAAGAGGCAACATTAAATTAATTTAGTTTTTTAATAAATATGTCGCAAATTAAATTGGTGGTTTTTGATGCCAATGGGGTTTGTATCAATGGTGGTTTCCCAGAAACTAGTCAAGCTTTGGGCAAAAAATTTAAACGTGATTGGAAAGAAATATATGCGGTGCTATACACCAAATATTTTAATATGGCGGCGGTTAAAAAAATTTCTCAACAATCAGCCTGGGCAGACGCTATTAAAGAATTAAATTTGCCTATAACTGTCAAAGAGATTAAAAAAATTCATTACGGCCTGATGAGTGTGAACAAAGCAACTATTAATTTGGTGAATAGTTTAAAGAAAAAATATCAGGTCGCGCTTTTGAGTAAAAATACCCGCTCTCATTTTAATGATTTAAATAAACTTTTTCCCAAAATGAGTTCGGCCTTTGGAAAAAATATGATAAATACTTGGGAATATAATCTACCCAAGGCCAGTCCAGAAACTATGAAATTTATCCTCAAACGTTTTAAAGCGTCACCAGCCGAAGCTGTTTACATAGATGACCAAGAACAAAACTTACAAGCGGCCAAAGATTTGGGCGTGCATACAATTTTATTTAAAAATTTTTCGCAAGCTAATAAAAAATTAAAAACTATTTTAAAATAATATGGCTAAACATGTACAAGGTGGTTGGGCAATGATGTCACAACGTCAGCGTATGAGTCCGTTTCCAAATTATATGTCGATGGAATCGGTTTGTAATGAAATGAAAAAATTTGTTGGCACTAGTCTACGTAATGTCATGATTTTTTTTGAAGGCAATATGATGTATGTCTTTCAAGTGGTCAAAGATCATAAAAAGTCCGGTGCGATTATTGCGTCCAAGGTAGAAAAACATCCAGGAATGTATGACAAATTGGTAAAGATAGAAGAAAAGCATGGAGCAAAATTGGTAAATTTCGCCAAACAATCTGGGTCTAAGGTCAGTGCCAAAACGACCAACAAGCAACTTTATCAGATGTTTGCTGGTTATGAAAAATTATACAAGCAGGTCTATGGTGTTTATGGATCGGTGTGGACGATGGAAGATGATCTAATGGAAATTTTGTATAATATTGTGAGTAAAAGAATAAAAGACGGAGCGAAAATTACCGATATTATTAATGTTTTGACCAAGCAGCCATCCGCTATGGTAGCGACCATTGAACGTCGTAGTCTGTGGACACTGGCAGTAAAAATATTATCCAATCAAGTTTGGAAAAAAATTATTTTAAACGGTGATTTAAAAGCCATAAAAAATGTCAAACCGCTACACAAATTAATAGACGCTCATCAGAAAAATTTTTTTTGGATCACTAGAGATTATGAGGATCCAATTTTGACTTATGAGAATATTGTCGATAAATTAAAATCGGCTTTGCAGATTGATGTTAAAAAAGAATTATTTGATCTGGAAAAGAAATTAAGAGATTCACTGTCCGAAAGAAAATATTGGGAAAAGACCTTAAAATTAAACAAAAAAGAATTAGCGCTTTTTGCAGATATGCGCGCCGCCGCTCATTTGAAAGAACAACGTAAAAAATTTGTCTCTCAATCTCTATATTATTTTGATCCAGTGTTGTTTGAAATAAGCAAGAGATTGTATCTGAGTGTCAAACAAGTAAGATTTTTGAGAACAAAGGATGTTTTTGAAGCATTGGTAAAAGGAAAAGATCTGTCTAGTGAAATAAATAATCGTTTCAAACTGTCGGTTTGGCAATGTAGCGGCCAAAATACCAAAGTGATCACCGGAGCAGAAGCGCAGGAATTATTTGCTAAATTTTGCCAGGTAGATAAAAATGCAACGGAATTTGTTGGTATGGCAGTGTCGCCGGGAGTAGCGCGAGGGCTGGCAAAAATAGTTTTGAATCCCAATGAGTGTGGCAAAGTAAATAAAGACGATATCATTGTCAGTGTGCAAGTAGTGCCAAGTTTTTCCACGGCCATCATCAAATCTGCCGGCATTGTTTGTGACGGTGGTCATGGAATCACTTCGCATCCAGCGACTTTGTCGCGTGAAGCGGGGATACCGTGCGTGATTCAAACCAGATTTGTGAGAGAAGTAATAAAAGATGGCGATATGCTCGAAGTAGATGGATATAAGGGGATAGTAAAAATAATAAAATGATTTATAAAAATAAAAACAACCTAGAAAATAGGTTGTTTTTTTGAGCTCAATATTCTTACGAGAAAAATATTTAGCTCTAGGGGGCACGGACGAATCCGTGCCCCTTCGAGTGAGTGTGCCTCTTGCCGTTCGCGCGCAGCGATCGGCGTGAGGCTCAGGCCTGGTCGGCGAGCGTGGCCACGGGCGTGAACTTCTGGACGCTGATGACGTCGCCGTGGGCGTCCAGGAAGAACACGAAGGCTTGGCATTCTTCGAGCCCGAGATAGCTCGTCGGCGCATTGCACTGGGCAGCGTACAGCGAGATCGCCGGTTCGTGATCGAAAGCAACCACGAGGCAGGCTTCCGGGAACGCGTGCTTGACGAAGTCAGCTGCGTTTTCGAGCGCCTTGGCGACCGGTTGATCACCGAACAGCGACGGATCGGCCGCGAGGCGCTGGAGCATCTCGGGGATGCCCAGACCTTCGGCCTTCCAGTGCGTGTAGAGATCCGCGTGCGGCGAGCCGGTCGGAGCCGGGGACTTCTTGACGCTGGCTTCCAGGTTGAGGTGGCTGTCACGGGTGATCTGACTGGCGCCGGTGACCAAGAAGCAGGTCAACATGGAACGCGGGAACTCGCTGCAGGCGAAACGCGGAACGCCGAAGCGCGCCGCGAGTTCGTCCAGCAGCTCGCAGTAGTCCGCTTTGACGTCGCCACACAACTTGACGCCTTCCGCCGTCAGTGTACGGGTTTCGTTGGAGCCTTCTTGGACACTGTGGCTGTGACGACCACGAACCACGCAACGCACGGCGTCGTTGGGGATGAGGATGTTCATGAGATCTACCTTCCTTGATCAGAGTTGCTGCCACCCTCTCGCCGAACCGTTCGACGAAAAGTACCACGCTCACCGCGGTTGGGCTGGACGGTTTTCCAGCTTAGTCAGTAAATAGCGGCATTTATTACCGGCATTTACAGACCAAGCTGGTTTTGCGCTAATTTTTCAAAGTACACTCACTCATTATTGCTGTAAAACTAGCGTATTTACTGTTAGTAGATACGTTTGCCCATTTTGCAATAACAGATAAGTATAGTATAAAATAGGGGTTTTGTCAATATTTAGCCTTATTTTTTGGCTAACATAAGATATTAAAAATAAAAAATAAGCTTATTTTTTTAAACTATTGATTATTTTTTTTCAACATTAGACCTATGCTAAATTCAGATAAAAGTGTTATAATTGATGTAATTAATTATAATAATTTTTATGCGATCTTCACTTGAAAATTATCCATTAGAGTTTGGGCAAAATATGGAAGTAGAAAAAATACGAGAACTACCATTAGTAACCGCCTACGTCATTCGTCATGGTGAAACAACTGAGGATAAATTAAATCCTAATCGTAGCCTGACGCCAGAGGGTGAGAGGCAGGCTGACGAAGCGGCGGGACATCTTATTGCTGAATTAAATCCTGCTACCGATATTATTCAGTTGCTAGACAGCGGTAATCATCGGGCCAATGTTACGGTAATGAGAGTGGCTGAAAAATTAAAAGAAGCAGGCTTTAAATTTTTTATTCCGGTCCATACTGATAAAGCAGGCAATGTCCAAGATGCCGATGTTCAAACAACCAACAATCCAAAATCTAAAAAATATGATAAAATTGGCGCGGCCAATATTCCTGATGAATTCAAAAAATTATTAGCTGATCCAGCTCTGCATGCTGAGCTTGGCATTGGCGACGATATTCCTGACAAAAGGATTTTGACTTGGTTTATGATTCAAAGAGAAGGTATGGAAACACCGGCACAAGTGGTGGAAAGAGTAAAAAAAGGAATGGTGGATACACAAAAACAATTACCTAAATTAAATAAAGTTTTGACACCTGATCAGAGAGTCGTGGTGATAGCCGCTGGCAATGCCTCAATGGTAGATCCTTTGGTTACAGAGGCTTCCGGAGTTCACCCCAAAGATCGCGGCGGTGAAACTCACAATTGTGAAGGTTTTAAAGTGGATTTTAAAGTTGGTGAAGATCCGGAAATAGGTTTGTGGGGAGAAAATATTGAGAAATATAAAAAATAATTATTAAATATGTCACACATAAAATTTTTTAAATCTTTATCAAAAAATGACGTGGCTATTGCCGGTGGTAAAGGGGCTTCGTTGGGAGAAATGACTCAAGCCAAGATACCAGTTCCGCCCGGTTTCGTTGTTTTATCGTCCGCTTTTGATATGTTTTTGCAAGAGACAAATTTGAAAGAAGACATAGAGGCCCAGTTAAAAAAAGTTAAACCAGAAGATACCAATTCAGTAGATAAAACCAGTTCTGTAATTCGTGATATGATTCATGATATTGCAATGCCTAAAGATTTAGAGAAAGAGATTTTAGCAGCATTTAAAAAATTAAATGCAAAGTATGTAGCGGTGCGTAGTAGTGCTACTGCTGAGGACTCTTTGGTCGCTAGTTGGGCAGGGGAGCTGGAAACTTATTTGAATACTGAAAAGAAAGATGTATTGGAGAGAGTAAAAGAATGCTGGTCCTCATTATTTACTCCCCGAGCAATTTTTTATCGTCATGAGAAAAATTTGATTGATCACTATGTATCAGTGGCAGTAGTGGTGCAAAAGATGATTCAAAGTGAAATTTCCGGTATTGCTTTTACTGTTCATCCGGTGAATGAAGATCCAGACCAAATGATCATTGAAGCCGGTTTTGGTTTAGGCGAAGCTATAGTGTCAGGTCAGATAACTCCCGATAGCTATATTATTAGTAAATCTGAAATGAGTATTTTAGATATAAACATTGGTGAACAGAGTCGTATGTTGGTAAGAAAAAGTGGTCGTAAGAAAGGGGTAGAGGACGAAGAAAATAAATCTAATCATTGGGTAGAGTTGGACAAAAAAGGTATTCAACAAAAATTATCTGGAAAAGAGATTATTAGGGCTGTCGTTTTATTTAAACATATTGAAGAACACTACGGCTTTCCTTGTGATATTGAATGGGCGATGGAAAAAGGTAAGTTTTTCATTACTCAAAGTAGACCAATAACCACTCTTAAGAAATAGCATTATATAGCCAAATATAATAACATTGACAAAACAGTAAAAATGTGCTATTATAATAGCAATAACTTGGGCAACAAAAATAGGTCAACAAGCCAAAATATGTTCCCAACTAGGTCGTTTATTTATTTTTCCAAACAACATTTTGGAAAATTACAAGGAATTATATTATGGCTTTTGGATCTGATAGACAAATGTACGATGTAGACATGACCTGCGCAAAATGCGGGGCACACATCTCACAGTTGCCTTTCCAACCTTCAGGTGATCGTCCAGTATACTGCTCCGATTGTAACCGTGCTTTCCGCAAGGATCGCGGTGGTGATCGTGGTGGTCGTGGCGGTTTCAACCGTGCTCCTCGCCAGATGTACAGTGTCAATTTGAACTGTGCTTCATGCGGTCAGCAGATCACTGAGTTGCCTTTCCAACCAACTGGTGATAAACCAGTATATTGCCGAGACTGCATGCAGGCTCGTCGCAATGGTTAATTGACAACCATTAAAGCCCTCCGTTTTTCGGGGGGTTTTTAGTTGCTTGAAAAATAAGTAAAAAATGGTATAATTTAATTTGTATGTATACTAAAAAACAAATTGAAATTATTAAATATACTCGTGTTAAAGTGCGAGAATTCATGGAAAAGAATCCAGTGGCCGGTCATAATGCTGACCATGCCGCGCGAGTGGCCAATTGGGCGGTGCAGATTGCTAAGGCGGAAAAGGCCAATATTTTTTTATGTGAATTGGCTGGCTGGCTACATGATGTTGGTCGAGCACGCGAACATGAAGTTGGTAATACCAAACGACACCATGAATTGTCATACGAGGTTTGTCAAAATTGGTTTAGAGCCGATCCAATATTGAAACAACTCAGTAAAAAAGAAAAGATAATTTTATTATATAGTGTGCGTTATCACTGGAATAATGTGGTAGATAAATATTTTGAAGCGATCGTTCTTCGGGATGCGGATAAAATGGATTTATTTGGGAAAATAGGTTTGGATAGAAATGCCCGTTATTTAAAACATGATCGTGAAAAAATAATGTTACATATGCGTTTTCGTACTGATGATATGTTTTGGATTCGTACTAAGACTGCTAGGAAATTTTTTAAAAAGCATAGAATGTTTGATCCAATTTTTAAATATACTGTCAAAGAATTGAAGAAAGATATAAAGTCGGTGGAATTATGATTATGAAGAAAAGAAATAGCAAAACAAAAGTATTAGTTTGTTTGTCTGGTGGTGTTGACTCCTCGGTGGCGGCGGCTTTATTGGTAAGCGCTGGTTATGATGTAACCGGGGCTTTTATGGTAAATTATGAAGACGATGATTCCACTGAGTCTTGTTGGCGTGACGATTATCATGATGCTCTGCGAGTAGCTGCTAAATTAGGCATACGGTTGCTTCGTTTAGATTTTACCAAAGAGTATAAGCGTGATGTGCTTGCTTATATGTATAAAGAATATGAAACCGGACGCACTCCCAATCCAGATGTGTTATGTAATAAATTTGTAAAATTTGGTGCGTGGCTTGAGAAAGCCAAAAAACTGGACTTTGATTTTATTGCCACCGGTCATTATGCTAGAATAAAAAAAACCGGACGAAAATTTTATTTAGAACAAGCTAAAGATAAAAATAAAGATCAAACTTATTTTTTGCATCAGTTTAACCAGCAACAGCTAAAACAGGTTTTGTTTCCAATTGGTCAATATACCAAAGAGCAAGTGCGTAAACTAGCCTCAAAATTTGATTTGCCAACGGCTAAAAAAGAAGAAAGCATGGGTATTTGTTTTGTGGGTGAAGTGCCGATGCGTGATTTTTTAAAAAATAAAATAAAAGTAAAATCTGGGAATATAGTAGATGAAAATGGCAATATTTTGGGTAGGCATGATGGTTTGGCTTATTATACTATCGGTCAACGTAATTTGGGAATAAATAGCCAAGACAAAAAACCCTTGTATGTTTTGGGTAAAAATTTTAAAACTAATGAACTAATAGTTGGAAACGAATCTAGTCCTTTGTTGTTTAAGAAAGAAATTTTAGTTGGTGAAATAAATTGGGTATTGGGCAACCAAAAACTTCCGCTAAATTGTAAAGTGCGCCTCCGCCACCGTCAAGAGATGCAGTCAGCTAAAATAATGCCGGATAAAAAGAATCTTAAAATTGTTTTTTTAAAAAAACAGCGAGCGATTACCCCGGGTCAGTTTGCGGTCTTTTATAAAAATAGTTTGTGCTTAGGTGGGGGAGTAATTTTATGACAAAAATTTTTTTTAGCTTTACAAAACTGGTGTTTTTAGATAAAATCAAGGAATAATCCTTTTAAGTTTATATGATCACTTCTAGAGAATTACGTCAAAAATATTTAGAATTTTTTGCTAGTAAAGAACACAAAATTATCCCTAGCGCTTCTTTGATACCAGAAAATGATCCAACTGTTTTGTTTACCACTGCCGGTATGCATCCGTTGGTGCCTTATTTGCTGGGTGAAAAGCATCCTGAGGGCAAACGTTTGGCCAACGTGCAAAAATGTATTCGTACCCAAGATATAGATGAAGTCGGCGACAACCGTCATGATACTTTTTTTGAAATGCTTGGAAATTGGTCGTTGGGAGATTATTTTAAAAAAGAGGCGATACAGTGGAGTTGGGAATTTTTGACTTCATCTCAATATTTAGGTTTAGATCCAAGAAAATTGGCCGTCTCGGTTTTTGCTGGTGAAAAAGAAAATGATATACCCAAGGACAGTGAAGCGGCTGATGTTTGGAAAAGTCTAGGTGTCGCAGAAGATCGGATCGCTTATTTGCCGCGTAAAAATAATTGGTGGGGTCCGGCTGGACAGACTGGTCCGTGTGGGCCTGATACGGAAATGTTTTTTTGGAAAGGTGAAGGAGAATTTCCTCCGGCTGGAAGCAATCCGGGTGCTGATGAAGACAATTGGTTGGAGATATGGAATGATGTTTTCATGCAGTATAACAAAAATAAAGAAGGGAAGTACGAACCGCTTGTTCAAAAGAACGTTGATACCGGTATGGGTTTGGAGCGCACTCTCGTAGTACTTAATGGTTTTGCAGATGTTTTTCAAATTGACACCTTTTGGCCGTTGATCCAAAAAATTGAAGAGTTATCTGGCCGGGAATATATTGAAAGTATTGAAGTGACCAAATCAATGCGAATTATTGCCGATCATCTGCGTACTGCTACTATGATAATGGGCGACAACAAACAGGTTGCGCCTAGCAATGTAGACCAAGGTTACATCGTACGTCGTATGATACGTCGGGCGGTTAGGCACGGACGACAGCTTGGTATTCATGAAAATTTTTGTGATAAGATCGCACTTGAAGTGATTAATATTTTTGCTGAAGTTTATCCGGAGGTAAGAACTAATCAAGAGTTCGTAATGTTTGAAATGGCTAAAGAAGAAAGTAAATTTAGAAATACCATTGAACAAGGAATGAAAGAGTTTGATAAACTTTTAAATGGTTTTAGAATTGCTTTTGAAAAAACCGGACGAACAGTTAGTGAAATTTCTGGAAAACAGGCCTTTAAATTATTTGAAAGTTATGGTTTTCCGTTAGAGATCACTTTGGAATTGGCTCATGAAAATGGTTTGACCGTTGATGTCAATGCTTTTGAAGAAGCTTATAAAATACACCAAGAATTATCACGGGCTGGAGCGGAACAGAAATTTAAAGGTGGATTGGCCGATCATAGTGAAATGTCCACTAAATATCATACTGCCACCCATCTTCTCCATGCAGCCTTGCGTCAAGTTCTTGGTCAGCACGCGCAACAGAGGGGTAGTAACATTACGGCTGAAAGATTGCGTTTTGATTTTGTCCATCCAGAAAAAATGACTGAGGAACAGAAAAAACAAGTAGAAGATCTTATCAACTATGCTATTAAAAATGATTATCATGTATCTTTTGCTGAAATGTCAGTAGCTGAGGCTAAAGAAAAGCAAGCCATTGGACTATTTGAAGATAAGTATGAAAATAAAGTAAAAGTATATACTATTGGAGATCCAAATACTATTGCTTCGGCTCATGTGAATTCCCTTACTTTTAGTCGAGAGATTTGTGGTGGCCCTCATGTAGAACACACCGGTACGATGGGTAAATTTAGAATTACAAAAGAAGAAGCAGTTTCAGCAGGTATCCGTCGTATTAAAGCTGTATTGGAATAATATGGTTAAAAAAATCATTATTAAGTTGTGGGGCATGCGCGTTCAGTTCGCACGTTATTTTGTGGTTGGTATAAGCGCTTTCATAATGGATATGTTTAGCTTGTGGATTTTTATTGATTGGTTTCATTGGCCGGCTATCATATCGCTTATGATTAATCAATTGATAGTTTTGAGTTATGTTTTTTATTTGAATAAATCCTGGGCGTTTAAAAGTTCTGGACAAACAAAAAAAGAAGTTAAGCGTTACCTCATTTTATATTTTTTTAATTACATATTTGCAATTGGTTGGATGTGGTTTTGGCACAATAAGTTGGGTTTTGAGCCAAAGCTGGTGAGGCTGGCCAACATCATCTTGGCCGTATCTTGGAACTTTTTGTTGTATAAATTTTTTGTTTATCATAATAAGGGCCAGGATGTGAATAAATCTATGTTGGAAGCAGGGGTGTAATTTTTTTGGCTAACTATAGATAAAAATTTATCTTTTTTGAATAAAATTCTTCTGTTAGTTATACCCCTTGACTAAATTCATTTTTTTAGCTAAACTATAACAAATTAATATTTTTCCAAAATGGTCAGCAAACAAGACATAATCGAATTAAAGGGGGTAATCGAAGAGTTGTTGCCGGCTGGAACTTTCCGCGTTAAGTTGGAAAGTGGCCAATCGATCATCGCTCATTTATCTGGTAAGATGAGGCTACATAAAATCCGTTTAAGTCTCGGTGATCAGATAAAAGTAGAGATGACACCTTACGATTTGACTAAAGGAAGGATCATATTTCGTTTCTAAACAATTAAACAGGTCTGCGAATTATATCGTCAGGCTTTAAAAGTCAACCATTGCGGTGTAGTTTCTCATTTTAGAGAGGCGTGGATATCGCGGCAGTGGTTGATATTTTTGCTTTACTTAATTAATTATTTTCATTTATCTATGAAAGTACGCGCTTCCGTAAAGAAAATTTGCATGAAGTGTCAAACCGTTCGTCGTAAAGGCCGCGTGTTTGTAATTTGTGAGAATTCTAAACATAAACAACGTCAAGGTTAATTTATTTATTCAAACATATATAAGCTAAGCTATGAGAATTGCTAGTACCAATATCCCAAATGAAAAAAAGATTGCCTATGCTTTACCGTATATTTACGGTATTGGTAAAAAATTGGCAGATCAGGTTTTAAAGACTGCTGGTATTGATGGTAACATTCGTACCAAGGATTTAACCGAAGAACAACAAGATAAATTGCGAGCGGTTGTAGAAAAGAATTTTAAAACCGAAGGTGATTTGCGTCGTGAAATCATGAGTAATATCAAGCGCTTGAAAGATGTAAAGTGCTATCGTGGTATTCGCCACATGAAACACTTGCCGGTTCGCGGTCAACGTACCAAAACCAATTCACGTACTGTACGTGGTAATGTACGTAAAACTGCTGTCAGCGGTAAGAAACCGTCTGCTCAGAAGACCTAAACTGATGCAAGTTAATTTATACTCAGATTATTAAAATATGACAGAAAAAAATATTAACAAAACTGAAGGCGCTACCGCCAAGGTAAGTTCTGCCAAGACCAGTAAAGGCAAAAAAAAGAAAATTGAGCGTCAAGTGCCACGAGCCAACGCTTATATTCAAGCTACTTATAACAACACTATTATCACTATTTCCGATCCAAACGGTAACGTTTTGGGCTGGTCATCTGCTGGTGTAGTTGGTTTTAAAGGTCCGAAAAAAGCCACTCCTTATGCCGCTTCTTTAGTTACCAAAGATTTAATGGAAAAAGTTGCTGTTTATGGCGTAAAAGAAGTAAGTGTATTCGTAAAGGGAATTGGCGGTGGTCGTGAAGGTGCGATACGTGCGCTTCATACCAATGGTTTGAATGTGGTTTCAATCAATGATGTAACTCCGATTCCACACAACGGTTGTCGTCCGCCAAAGAGACGTAGAGTGTAATTTATCCTATTGTAATTAAAAAATATGGCAAGATCAATTGGACCAAAACATAAATTATGTCGTAAATACGGAGAAAAACTTTGTGATTCTCCTAAATGCCCATTGACCAAACGTAATTATCCGGCTGGTCAACACGGTCAGAGCAATAAACGTAAAAAGGTTTCTGGCTACGGCAAACAACTTTTAGAAAAACAAAAAGCAAAAAGAATTTACGGTCTTTTGGAAAGACAGTTTTCTAACTATGTGGTTGAAGCTTCAAAAAAAGTTGGTGATACCAGTAAATTTCTTTTAAACTATTTAGAGTCTCGTTTAGACAACGTAGTGTATAGAGCTGGTTTGGCCTCTTCTAGAGCCGCTGCTCGTCAGATGGTTAATCATGGTCATGTAACAGTAAATGGAGAAAAAGTTGATATTCCTTCTTATCGTGTAAAAGCTGGACAAACAATTGCTGTTGGTACCGGCTCAAAAAATAAGAAATTATTTGAAGGTATTAGCGAGAAGCTACAGAAAGTGGAGGCTCCTTCCTGGTTGGGTGTGGATAGCAAAACTGTGAGCGTAAAGGTATTGAACGCTCCGACATTAGAAAATCCAAATTTTAATCCAAAAGCTATTATCGAGTTTTACTCTCGCTAATTATTA
>Ga0066639_10000191_pt1 | contig 49911 bp, 52 predicted proteins | sample CryGeyCG2114_010_2_FD_59504 | JGI IMG/M metagenome (GOLD analysis project Ga0066639, IMG submission 59504) | Groundwater microbial communities from aquifer - Crystal Geyser CG10_big_fil_rev_8/21/14_0.10 | ecosystem: Environmental > Aquatic > Deep subsurface > Groundwater | place: USA: Utah...
AAGCCCTAATGGAAGCAACAGAGCATCATATTCAGTTATACGCTACAGAGCATTCATCGGAGCTTGCACAGAGCATCGAGGTCCTTCAAGAGATGCATCGTAAACTGACCAATGGACACGATGGTGTCTATCTTCTCCTTCAAAGCTGGTATCTTGCAGAGCAGGGGAGAGATGAGGAGGCACGAATATCACTCCAAAATGCTGAACAGTATCTTCCAGAAAGTATTACCTATCATCGTACTGCAATATTTGTTGCAGGAGTGTTGCATGATGAGCAGTTAGCAGCGATGCACACGAAAAAATTGATAAAACTCTTACCAGATGGATTCTTTATAGAGGGCTCAGAGATGCGCAGAATACTACTAAAGCAGCATCCATGGATTAGCGCATATTTCTAATCTTCCACCAAGTGGTCAGGATAGATGTCCCGATGATAAGAAGGATTGTTGCAACAAAGTAAGCAAGGAGTTCAGGAGCTGCAAGAATCGCAAGGCCAAAGAACACACAGAGAAGACCATTGAAGAGTAATGCATTACCAAACTGTGGAGTACGCGGGCCGCCGAAGTTGAATAGATGAAGCATGTGGATAGTATATCACGGATCAAGACGATTGTTACTCACACGTCTGAGCCATGCGTGGAATTCTTCTGGTGAGAAGAAGACGAGGTAGCTTGGGATAAGAATGGCAAACTACCAAATATAGAGAAGGAGATCCACAAGGACGTGGAAGATAAGGCCAGAGCCCATACCAATCCATCGTACTTTTCCTTTTGTAATCCAGAATGAGAAGGGGATGAAGAGCTCAAATATTTTTATCAGATTGACGGCAACATGGTAGAGATCCGACCATCCGTAGCTCGTAATTTTGAAAGCGAGAGGCGTCGCCCATACACCCATCATGGAATACCAGAGCATTTCACCTCCTTGCCAACCGGGGAGCCACAGCTTTTGAAACCCAACACCGAAATATGTCATGGTGATTTGAAAGGCAATCAACCGTTGCGGAAAAATGGATACCATCTTCTCCCACTTAAACGGGCTGCCGTATTTTTCCCAATTTTCAAAGCTAAGATACTGTCCAGCATTGCTGATAGAAAGAACAAGTAGTACAAAGATATAAAGCCTATCGTATGATGTATGAAATAGGTGCAACGATAGATAGAAGTAATACCACGAGATACAAAATGCAATAAAGGCAGAACTCCTCGTACAGAAGCCAATAGTTAGTGTAATAAGAGCAACAATCTGAATACTATAAATAATAAGGGCAATATGTGGCTCTGGAACCTGCAAAAGCCATTCCATATTTTTTGGCATATACTCTGGTATCTTTGGAAAGACGATGCCATCTGTCGAAAAGAGGATTCTGACGTACGGAAGTCGAATGGCCCAATACATAAGGAGCCATGCACCAAATGCTGCGCGGATAATACCCATAATGTGTGGATAACTTTCGCGTGTCCACCAATGGTCCCATGCAACAAAGAAGGACGTTAGCCGATGAAGGACAAGAGAAGGTGTCATTAGAGGTTGAACTGGACGACTGAGCTCCGAGTGGTGTCTGTATCGGTATGCCCGTCATAAAAACCATATTGTGATTTTGGCCATTTTTCCCATACAAGACGAACAGAGGAGTAGGTTCTTCCATTGGCAGATTCCATAGATTGAAGCTTCTTTGCCATTTCTAGGTACACAGGACTTTTATCATTAAAGCTGCTCATTCGCGTTCGAATAGCGATTTCTCCTCTGCTATGTGGTAAGTACTGTGTTAGGTCGATTCTTTCCCATCTTCCACTCCGAAGGCCCTCTGCTACAAGCTCGGCATTTGTTGTTGTGTAGCTTTGGAAAGGGGCCATCATGGCATAAAAATGTGTCACAAATGGCCATTGCACATGAGGAATCTGCTATCTTCCGAGGGTATAGCTCAGAGCACAAATTGTAAGAAAGATATAACCTAAAAGGAAGAACTGACGAAGAAGGCGTATAATCATTGCTAAAAATTGTACTCTCTTCGTTGAGGATTGGCCAAAATCTCTGTATCATGGGATGACTATATGAGTAACAATCTTCTCGCTATCGGTGCCGTTGTCGGGGTAAGTCTTATTTCTCTTGTGGGAGTTATTCCACTCGTAGTATCTAAAAGGCTTCGATCCTGGGTCTTATTCCTCGTAAGCTTTTCTGTTGGAGCACTTCTTGGTGATGTTTTTCTTCATATTGTCCCAGAGATGGCAGAGGCAGGGGGTATAGAAAGAGGAGCAGAGTACATCCTACTAGGAATGCTTATCTCTTTTATTATTGAAAAGCTGATCCACTGGCGTCACTGTCACACATTGCCAGATGACAAGCACGAGCATTGTCATGATCATCATCACCATATTGGTATCATGAACCTCTTTGCAGATGGGTTGCATAATTTTATTGATGGTACGCTTATTGCGGCGAGCTTTCTTGTTGATACACAGGTTGGAATCGCAACAACAATTGCAGTCGGTCTTCATGAGATCCCTCAAGAGATCGGCGACTTTGCTGTATTGTTGCATAGTGGTTTTACAAAGAAGAAAGCTATTCTGTTTAATATGCTCTCGGCATGCAGTGCAATTGTAGGTGCTATTGCTGTGCTCTTCCTTCAGTCAGTTATTCCAGTTGCTGAGTCTGTATTACTCCCAATTGCTGCTGGTAACTTCTTGTACATTGCTGGGGTCGACCTTATTCCAGAACTCCATAAAGAGACTCGTATCAGTAATTCTATGATACAGCTTCTCAGTATCATAGGAGGAATTGGCGTCATGTACGCTTTGAAATTTATAGAAATTGCTTAACACTTTTTTCATGCGCCTATTATTAATTGCTGCAATCGTTTTTCTATCAGGATGCACGGCATCTATTCCATCAGTACAGGAAGTAAAAAGCGCAGTACTATTACCACCAGGAGAGACCGAAGAAGAAGTACTTGTTGGAAGTGGGAGAACATTCATTGGAAATCTTTCTACCAATGGGGCGCTCAATAGCCGTCGTACATTTATTTCTGAATATCATGGAGAGGTAAGTTTAGTAGTGTTGCCAAATAAGAAGATTGATTGTCGATTTTGGGTAGAGGGTCGCATTACAGACACAACAGTGTATGACGGACCAAATGGTTTTATAGAGTCGTTCTCTACACTCTGTACAGGGAAGTTACAGAAAGATGGTACATTTGAATTCCAAGGGGCGATGATCCTCGAAGGACCAGGCGAGCAATCGCCAGAAGATGAAGAACACACATTTACCATGAAAGGGGAGATCCAGAATGATGAAATCGTAGGTGATATCATCATAGGAGGGTTATTTCGAAATGCAGTCGTATTGTCTGACCCAAAGACAATAATAGATACAGGAGAGGGCTTACGGTTTATCGCAGCAAAACTTCCTTAAAGGAGTAGTTCAAGAATATCGCCAAATACCGCCATACCATCATCTATACCCTTGGTAATTTTGACGAGTTCTTCATGTTCTTCATCTGTTAGTTCGTCGTACGTTGCAGTATCAACGTAGTATTTTAATGCATCGATATCGGCAGAAAATGCTTCAATGGCATTTTGTACTACTGTCTTTTGCTTCTCATTCATTGTTAGCAGAACATCAAGCATAAGATCTCGCACAACAATCGCTGCATCGTATGAATCTTGCAGTTCAGCAACGGCATCAATTGTCTCGATACTTGGTGAGTCGTCATCCTCTATTGCGGAATCATCAATCTCTTCTGGTGTTCCCCATTCAATATCGAGGCCTACATTAGAATAGTCATCAGAATCTTGAAGGTCTGTAGAAGGTATTGCTGTTTGGCAGCTACAGAGTAGTGCTGTAACGAAAAGTAGTGTGAATGGCTTCTGCATGGGCAGAGTATACATCCTCTTGCTGGTTATAGACATATATGACATAACAATATGTACGATGATTTATACTACAACAATATTTCACCCCAATATTTTATGAATAATTCTATGATGATTGCTCAAGTGCTTGGGCTCGTATATCTATCCATCGGTATTGGAATGCTGCTGTCACCAGCACACTACGACAAATTACTCGCAGAATTTGAAAAAAACGCATCACTGACGTATATAGGAGGAATTATGGCGCTTATCTTCGGATATATTATTCTTCATATGAATAACGTATGGGAAGGTAGTTACGTTGGTGCTATCACTCTTATTGGATGGGTTGCATGCGTCAAAGGAGTATTACTCCTAGCAAAACCAGATCTCGTACTTGGACAAATGGTGTTTTGGAAAAAGCAACGAACTCTTATGCAGGTCGTTGTTATTGTTCTTGGTGCAGCCTTCGCCTATTACGGATTTATGGCGTAAGGAGAACTGAATAAAGGTGCTGATTTCTTACAGTAGAGATGTAATTTTGGAGAATTCCTCGAGAGACTGAAAGGTCTAAAGTGCGAAGTTTATCTAATGTTTGACGTCGTTCCTCTCCTTCGAGTTTTGTTTGATAAATAGTACGCATTGTTCTTTTTCTTCGTTCTGGATGGAACTGAACTCCCCATGTATTTGGAGCATATTCAACAATTTGATTTGCGTATGCATTATGTGCGAGTTCAGTACTACCCGCTGGAAGTCGTGTGACAACATCAGCATGGTTACTACAAGACTCAAAATGATCTGGAAGATGAAGAAGCAAATCATTCATTTGGCCAGACTGTGTCTTTTGGATATCTACGATACCAATTTCTGGGCCATATCTGCCCTTTTCAATCGTTGCACCAAATTCATGCCCCATTAACTGATGCCCCAAACAAAAACCAAGAACGGGAATCTTCTTATCTATGGCTTCTCGGACAGAGGATTGAATATCCTTAAAGAATGAGAGGTTGTCTCTTACATTATGGCTTGCTCCACCGATAACAACTCCATCATATTCCTCAATATCTCTGATACGCTCTACAATAGGTGTCCGAATACGATCTATCGTTAATGGGTTAGATGATGCCTCCTGAAGGTAGAATTCAAGGTCGTTTTCTCGCCAATCACTTGGGAGAAATGAGGTATCCGGTTGCGGGCTGAGGTGCAATAGCTGTAAACCAGAAGTGCTATCATTTGCATTAAATTCCCTATTAAAGGTATTTTTCATCAAAAATGGTTTTTAATATAGGTGTAGAATGCGCCAGATTATAAGTATTTTTTTATTGTCGTCAAGTTTTCTTTATTTCGGCTAGTACACGCTGTGTTGTGTAGGCGAGATCAATATCATTTTCATCGGCAAATTGCTTCAGAATGATACGTGAGATTCTCGATACTACAGGACGCCTTTCTCCAATTGGTGTCGTGAAACGAAGTGTAAATTCTACGCCATCTGCGGCGATATCCATATATACCTGATTCCCTCGTGTTGCATGACGGAAGTAGTAAAGCTGCATACGTCTGCGTACTTGTTGTTCGTCTCTCTGAAGGTATTCATCAGTTTCCTCATCAACGATTTTTTGGAGCATCTGCTGTGCCTTTTCTGCATTACTTTCAAAGGTAATGGTAAGTTTCATTTCAGCTCGAACGTAATCTGATGATGCATTGTGGTTTGTAACAGGATGCGTTAGGAATAGTGCATTTGGAATAGAGAGCGTTTTTCCAGTTCGCTCTAGGGCTTCTCCATCTTTTCGTGCTCCAATTTCAAGGATAGTTGTCCGAAGAAGTCCAGAGTCGATAACTTCACCGGTAATATCACTAAAGGAGATTCGGTTTCCACGAGTAAAGAGCTTGTGTTGGAAAATAACAAATCCACCAACGAGGTCTTTGACGACATCTTGCAAAGCAATCGCAAGTCCAGCACCGATAATAGCAACAGATGCTAGAAGACTGGGATTCTTACTAAAGGTGACACCAGCAATCCAAATGATAGTGAATGTGTAGACAGTTGTCGTAAAGAGCTTCGTTGCTGCGTAGCGATATTCTGTTTTGGTGATCTTACTGAGGAGTCTTTTACGAATAGTTTTTTCAACAAAGAGGATGATCATAATGATCGCAAAATACTTTCCAAGTGTGATAAGTAGGCCATATTGCTCAAGTCGCTGGTTGAACTGAAATTTTTGGAGTCTTGTCGTATGGAAGTCTGTCAGAGAGCTAACGACACTAATCTCTTCATTAATAATCGCAGTTTTTGCAAGAAGCTCAGCATGAGACTTGGTCAGACGGAAAGTCCCGTCAGTTTTTTCTTGTTGAGCATTTTGATATATTTCTTTCTCTTCTTTCTTGAGAAGGTCCAAGTCAACTCTTGCTTCTTTGGAGAAGTTCTCAAGGGTTTTAAGAACAGCAGTTTGTTTGACAATAGAGCTTGAGAGAGACTCTTCACTTCCTGTGGCGGAAGCATCTTCTGCAGGTGCTTCCAGAGACATTGTAATATTTTTTTCAAGTATCTCTCTAATGACAGCTCGTTTTGTTTCTATTTGATCTGCAATATACTCACTCTCAGGATGAGCAAGTTGTTGAGCATACAGGCTCTGAAGAGGTGTGATTGCAATACCTTTATACAGCTCCTCTGCCGCAAAAGCAGATGGAATGAGCGTTGATAGGCCAATAATGACTGATAGAAGGATTTTCACATCTATAGTGTGCAGGATCATAAGAAGGAAGGAAAGGGCGAAAATGTCGGAGTTTTCAGCTTATAAGACAGGATTATTGTATAATAAGAGAGATGGAACACTATATATGCAAAGGCTCTTGCGGAGGATCATCCCCTGAAATTGGTATTTGCGAGACAAATGAATGTACTTCTCAGTGGGAAATGATGGAGGAATGTCACTGTAGTGATGGCCAACATGGAAAGGTAGATGCAGAGGATGTCGTTGTCGTGAAAGATAGTAATGGGACAAGTCTTAGTGACGGAGACACAGTTGTACTCATTAAAGATTTGAAACTTAAGGGCTCTTCGACAGTGCTAAAGGTTGGCACAAAGGCGAGCAATATCAGGCTGACAAGTAATCCAGAAGAGATAGACTGCAAGCTTGGAGGGACAGCGATTGTCCTGAGAGTCGAATTCGTAAAGAAGCTTTAGGTATGCCAAAAACTGATGCTCCACTTAATCGGCATGATCACTGTAAAGAACTTTTCCCATCAGAGCCTGCCTTTCGTTTGAAGCAAATTGAGAAGGCATATTTCACTGAGACAATGAAAGGATGGGAAGATGTGACAACTCTTGGAAAAGAGATGAGAGAAACTCTTATAAAAGAAATACCATGGATGAGCTGTACACCAGTGACAACATTATCAAGTAAAAGCGGGGACACGCATAAGGTTGTGCTTGCAGGGAATGACGAGCAGTTATTCGAAAGTGTGTTGATGCGAAACAAAAGAGACCAGTGGACAATTTGTGTATCATCGCAGATTGGCTGTGCGATGGGTTGTACGTTCTGTGCAACAGGGACAATGGGGCTAAAGCGGAATCTGTCATCAGATGAAATTGCAGATCAGTATAGGTTTTGGAAGAGGTTCTTGTCAGAGAAACCAGATCTCCCTCAGCGTATTTCAAATGTTGTCTTTATGGGTATGGGTGAACCACTTGTGAATGTAGAAAACGTAAAGAAGGCGATCCATACATGGCTCGACCATACAGACCTCGGCCCGACACGTATTACCGTATCAACAGTTGGGGTACTCCCAGTCCTCGAGGGCATTTTAACGGATAAGGATTGGCCACCAGTAAAAATTGCTATCAGTCTCCATAGCCCAGAAGAGGAGAGCCGTCGGAAGATTGTTCCGACAACAGCACCTCGTTTTCATGAACGCCTTGCGCAGTGGACAAAGGATTACGAAGAAATACTTGGAAACCGTCGTCACCACATTACGTTTGAGTACACGCTGATTGCAGGTGTGAATGACAACGAAGACGAAGCAAAACGACTCGTCAATTTTGTACGAAAAACCAGCGCAGTAAAAGTAAACGTTATACCGCTCAACCTTGTTGATGGAAAAGCTTTCACCGCAAGCTCTCAGTCTGGAATAGAGAAATTCAAAAAGGTGTTACTCAATGCAGGGATCGATGTCACACAACGAAAAACAATGGGTAGTGATATTGCAGCTGCGTGTGGTCAGTTAGCGTTAACTATCAAGAGTGGAGGGAAGATTGTTGGATAGCGGGAATGCGTATTCTTGTAAGATTTTAAAGCCGCAGCCTGTGTGAAGTATCAACCACAGATAGTATAAATGCAGTGTATGAAGTGGTTTACGAACAGAAGATGCTCGGTATAAACACTGCAGATCATGGGCTATATGAAGCCTGAAAAACGAACGAGCTTTCCATAGGAATTGAAAGAACGAATCTGCACAATGCTGGTGTTTATAAAATTCAATTTTACCTTTCATGTTTCTCTGTGTTCTTTTCCATAGTGATGAAAAAGTATAGTGAGCAGGATGATAGACAACGGCGTCAGGGGCATATGTCATCGCAAAACCTGCCTCATGAATGCGTCTCCCTATTTCTTCGTCATCACTGCCATGATATGCAATGTGAAGTGGAGAAATAGCATCTAATACAGATCGTGGAATAAAAGCATTGGCAGTCGCAGCAAACTTTTGATACATAACATGTTTATGTTGATCTAAATAGAGCAGGCAATCGTATGCTTCGACGCAATTTATATTGGATTCGTCACGTGGAATCATCTGCACCCTCCCTCCAACCATTCCACAATTTCTGTTGTGTATTACGTAAGAGATACCACGCTCTATCCAGTGTGGATCCGGAATACAGTCTGCATCAGTGAAGGCGAGTATGTTACCTTTTGCCCTTGTAATGCCTGCACTCCTTGCAAAATTAGGTCCACGTTTCTCTTGGACCTCCAATATACATTGAGGGTATTGATGGACAATGTCTTGCACTTCTTTGCAGGGGCCATTATCCACAATAATAATTTCAACCTTCTTGGTAGTGTATGTCTGTTTGAGTAATGCTTCTATGCATTGTTCTAGTCGTAATGCATCGTGTAATACTGGGACAATAACCGATACCGTAGGATTTTTATTCACAAAACATATTCTATCAACAAAGTAGTATTATCGAAATGTATTTCTTATAGATAAGGAACGTGTCTTTGTATCCAGCTAAGTGCTCGATACCACAATGGCCTTTGTCGATAGTACCCTCGTATAAGTGGCTTCATTATTGTTGTATAAACTGTGAAATCTTTTTCTTGTATCGCTTTGTTGAATGCAGGAAAACTTTCTGTTGCTATACGGGTGCGCTCTTGAATAATGTTCTTGAAGTATGGGTTTGTAGAGTTATTATGAAACATGCGTAATGGCGGATGCCATAAGCCATCTTGCTGCTTTTGCTCTGCTCGAATAGCACTGCCTTCTCGCATGTGGCGTAGTCCAGAACGTTGTGATTCTATCATGTCTTTTGTATTCATATCTTCAAGCCAAATTTTTTTATCTCTAGCTGCCTTTCGAAGAAGAGTATTCAAGGTGTGGTGACGAACAATAACAATATTTGTTCCTCGCCAGTTGTGTACATAGCGTGGAAGCCATGCATCCCCAAAAGAAATATCTGCAGTTTCCGCCATGAGATCATCTGAAAATTCTGCTGCTTCATATTCAAAAAACTTCAGTCCCCAGTTGTTTCTACCGAATTGGTTTTTTGAATAAATAAGCTCTTCTTTTACACCATTATCACTATTGCCTTTGATGTATACATAGCTATTGCGAGCAGTACGGTCTGGCTTTTTTTTTCTAAATCGAATTTCCTCTACAGATTCCGGAGGTATGCCTTTTTGCCAAGCAATGCTATCGGCAAAGTGTTTACTTTTCATGTGTCCTGCAATAATCCCAATGCAGTAGGCAATGCGTTGTTTAAAGATCGGCTCCTCTTTCATAAGAAGGCGTACTGCAGTTATAAACTTAGGGATACCAACAACTGCATATCTTCCTTCGTTCTCTCGTATTTCCTTGAGTACACTAGACATTTCAATTGGATAATAGTGAGACCCAGCCCCAGAGCGAATCTCTTCTTCGGTTCTAGAAATGCGGTACTGCAAAACTAAAGGATTACTTGCAGTTGGCTTACAGGGGCGCACATGAACAACTCCATCGATCATTCCTTTCTGAAGCAATGTCACAAGAAGCCATGTAACCAGACCCCCCGATGCGCTATTGATACGCTCAGAATTTCTCTCTACATGTCCCGCATAGAGGTTTTGATAATATCCAATGTAATGGTTGTACTCTGTATTGTATGAAGACAGGTTTCCCCCTAATACTGTTTCGTCAGGACTTTCTCCTGAAAATGGGCATATTGCACAGACATTGACAGTATCACCGCTATGAATCTTTTTAGCACAAGCTTGAAGCTTACCATCATTATCAAGCACTATACGCAGTGAAGAATTCTCCCGTGCAGCACAGACACCACACCCTATGCAGTATCCGCCTGCTACCACGTTTTGGAGCAAGCGATCTGTATGATGATGAGGAGTGGAAGGGGAAGATGTCATAAAAGGATATTAGAGAACAAGCATATCGTTCCATTCTGAGTACGATGCTTCAGAGAATGCGGCGTCAGCAAATAGAGAGAGGCATTGGGCGTATGCATTCTCTATATGACATTCAGGAATACATAACGATATTCTGTCATCATGGAATGTTTCTACTAACCCTTTTGCCTTATGGGAATAATGTTTACTTGCATGGATATTAATGGCTGGAACACCCTGCGATAAAGCAAAGATGCATGCATGATAGGAGACGCCAATTATGCCATGAGATTGTCCAATAATTCCTTTAATAAGAGCTGTATCTTTGAGTGTAACGTCTTCAATCTCAAAGTGATCAACTTTAGAAAGATACTTTGCAATGTCTGTACCCCAATGACGATCATTATCACTTTCTTTCAGAGAAATAGGCACATGCACAAGTGGCATGTGAAGCGTCTGACTAAGCTGTGTTAATAGTGAAGCATAGTATGGAATATATCGTCTCATCGAGGAATTATAGAAACTTGAACGCATATGATAGGTCAAAAATTTCCCCGGTTGGATCTTGTGTTTTTGTAGCCACTCGTTTGTATGAGGACTTGGAATAATGCCCATAGACATATCATGTATAAACGTAGCACCAGTGTCTTTTGGGAAATCTGGTGACCTGACAGTGCAGACTGTTGCAGTCTGCATTGCCTCAGTTGCTTGTTTTTGTAGTTGAGTTTTTGTAAATGGCCCACACTGAACCCCATAAAGATAAAATGGCTTTCGAAGCTTGTGAAACGCGTGCATCAGTAGGCATTGTCTGTATAGGCTCGCAGTAAACTCATCTGTAATAAGGCCTCCAGGAATAAGTCCTGCATCAAATTGATTACACCAATCGAGCAGGGGAATACACTGTCCATCAGATTGAATATATAATTCAGAGAGGTCATCCATACTTGGCCAATAGCGTGTATATAAAACGCGTTGTATTTTTCGAGCAATATTGACCATTGGCCATGTCCATGAATATCGTGTCATTGGCCATAGGTGGCCAGCACCAGTAGAACGTTTTCCTTTTGTTGGTTGAGCATGTAAAAAAGGATCTTTCCACTGCGGGCGCATGTGGTATGTCGGGATCTCTGTTACTGAAGGAAACGATAAGACATCACAGTCGGTAAGACCATCAGAAGAAAGGGCATATGTATGTGTGGGGTATTTTTTTGTAAGGGCACTCAGTGTTCCTTGAACCATTGCTGCATCACCAAAGTTTTCAGAGCGACCATGATCAACAAGTATATGCATACAGTGATCATAGCCTGCGAAGCATTTTAATCAAAAATGCTGTCATAAGAATAAGTGATAAGTGAATCATCATACTGCCTGGGAGTGCAAACCTCATTTTAAACGATGTCACAGCGACAGAGAGTAATGTGTGCACAAATGCTGTATAGAGCAAAACATTTATCGTGAATAGATATGGTACAGACCACGCATGATCTTTCGATTGTCGTAAACGCCACCACAGAAGTAATGTTGTGAGTGCAATAAGATGAAGAGAAATTGCTCCAAAATAGTCAATAGAGTGCACAGCACTCATAATGATATTTTGGCAACAAACCATATAAAACAGTGACTCTAGATATGTATTTGAGACAACTTTTGTTGGGATGCCATGCGGATAAATGACACCTAAAACAAACGGATTTAGATTTCTCAACGGGGTAATACTATATTGATTTTGATTATAGTCGTAGTAAGCAAACAGCTCTTTTTTATAGATTGTGCTCGGTGAGAAGGCAAAGACATAGTCACGAGTAATAACATAGAGGTAATCTTTTAAAAAATAGCGTAGCGATTGTAATGCTACATATAGGTTGTAGTTATCAGATACAGGTTCTATGAATCGATGACGTATAATTTCTGGCTTATCTGCAACAAGTTTTGTAATTATTGCCGATGATTCATCATTGTTGGCGTGAAGTTTTACATTCCCCCAATCTTCGGCTTCCTCGATTGTTCGTGGCCTTTCAATTCCTTTGTTTATCCATATTTCGTGGAATCTCCATAGTAGATGGAAGCCAAGGCTACCTCTGGATTCTCCATGGCTTAAAATTACTGTACGCATGGTCCACGCACTAGCAGGAAGAACAAGAAGTGAAAAACAGACAATAAGACTAAGGCATGCTTTTCGGTTTCTTGTTTTACGGTAGGTTTTTACGAGTTGGAATAGAAGGATAAAACCCCATACGAAAACAAAAGAGAGCCCGATCTGGCGTGTAAATGCTGCGAGTCCTAGTAGTGCAAAACCTATGTATTGTGGTGTATGTCGTGACTTCAAATAACCAAGAATAATGAGGAGTACTCCACAGTAGACAAAGTGTGCGTACATAGCGTCAGCTTGGGCAAACACTGAATAGATAAAGGTACGCATCAATACAATTTCTATCAGCAGAAGCGACAATGTTGTAAGTAGTCCAAGTACTCTCGAATGAAAAATTGTTGTCATACAATAGTACGTGCATGCCATGCTTATAATAAAAAGCGATGCATTGTACCAATAGAGCGCAATTGCCGGCTCTGGAAAGAGCAACGATAGTGCTATGATAAATGAGTAGAGTGGACCATGGAGGGTATCTCTCCATTGCAACGTAAGCCATTGAAAATCCTGAGCCTGAATAAAATATCTCGGTGTATCTGGCATCACAACAGCATATGGATAAACATTCCAAAGAGCGTAGACAGCAATAAATGCTGCGAGTATAACAATAAGATAAGGGGTGTTTTTACAACGCATTCACCTGATATTATCAAGACTTATAAAGTATGTCTACAACTGAAAATTAGCACGTAAGCGTCATTGTAATGAAGGAGCTAGATATCTAGTCTTCACACATAAACCCCAATCTCTTTTGTAGCCTCACATTGACACGATTTAAACTCTGACCAGAGAAACGTTTCCACACACGAGTACAGACACGCTCTTCGAAAGGAGAAAGAGGAGATAGCTCTTCTTCTTGAATTTCATTGTGATGTTGAAGTATATCAGTAATCATTTGTGTTTTACGTGATAGTACTTCTTCGATTTTTTCTTCATCTTCATCTTCATCTTCTATAGTGGATCCTGTTCCTGCGACAAAGATACCAACGTCAGAAAGGCTTGGTGTATCAGTATCGTTACGTTCTTCAGTTGCACTGCCGTGCAACAGTCCGGCAGCGATTTCTGCGTAGCGCTTACGAATACGATTATGTGCCGCAGCACCACCAGTTTGTACATTAACGGTCAATGGTCCCGTAGTCCCTGGGGAGGATGCAAAGTCAAACGCATCAATAGCGAATACGCTGTAATAATAATTGCCATTTTCCAGATCGGTGTCAGCGTACGACAATGTTGAATTGTCGACGGTGGTCGTAACCAGAGTGCCAGAAGAAGTACTTGCAGGTGCGGATGTAACACTACGACGAACCATGAAATGGTCTGCCGGAGCCTGGGCATCCCAAGATAAGTTAATTGTTGATCCGTCCACAGAAGAGGTAACTGTCGGTGTAATAATCCCATCCGCAAATACAGGAACGGCAGACATACAGAGCATCGGCAGACCGAGTGCAATTGCTACGCCATAGTGAAAGCGAGGGAAACGCATTTACTGCATAGCATAGAGGCAGTCTCCTCTATGTCAAAGTGTCTGAGGATTAATACCTTTCCTCATCACAGACAAGATAGTACGGTATACTACTCTTATGAAAAAAAACCTAGGTATCATCATCGGCTTTATTATTCTACTGGTTGCTGGCTTCTATGCATTTAACGCCTATATCTACAATGAAAAACAAGGTGACGGAACCACAGTTTCCGCATATCGTGGGACACTAACTGGAAAGAAAGTATGTTTGACCTATACTGATACAAGCGAGCCACAACCTACAGGATGTGAACTTGGTATACAGACTGATGCTGGAGAGTACTACGCGCTTAATTTTGTACTACTTTCACAGACTCCCGATCCAGAGTTAGTAACAGGTGATCGGTTTTCGGCAAGTGGTCTTATTACCCCAATAGAAATGCTTAGTACTGACCAATGGAGGAAGTACGGTATCGAGGGTATTTTTTCGGTGACTGATTCTATCGAAAAGTTATAAGCAGAGATAATTGGCTCCCGAGTTCAAACACTCTCATAGAGCTTCTGGCGGATGCGGAGAAACAGATTGCGACATCTTACGCACAATTGAGCACATCGTATTCATCGCACCTATCGCCTGACCAACACTCGGGGCAGGAGCATTCACCGCCGAATACAGTTGGTCCACACGTTCCGCCATTCTGGCAGGTGTCCCCCAGTGTGGTGCAGTTGGTATCCCACATATTACACGTATCTCCGGAATAAATGCCGACGCATTCGCAACTGTATGCACCACCGGGCTCACTCGTACATACACCATCGTTTTGGCAGGGAACGGCCGCACAACCACCCGGGAACACTTGCAACGTTGTACCGGTCGACGCTCCAAGATAGTTCCCGGATGCCGATTGCGTGGCGGTAATGGTTGTGGAGCCGTTGGAAACAAGAGTTATGGTTTTACCGCTTACGGTTGCGATGGACTCATCAGCAATAGAGTAACTGATGGCACCATCACTATTGGAGGTTGGTGTTGTCATCGTAAACGGGATGTCGCCGACGTTCTTGGTAATTTGGGCAAAGAGGTCGAATGTTGGAGAAATGGCGTTCACCGTTAATGTTACCATCACCGAGGTTTCAGCATAGGTTCCGCCAGTCGCTTGCATGGCGGTAATTGTGGTGGTGCCGATTTCCACAATGGTGACAGTGGTTCCTTCAATCGTGGCAACATCGGTATTACTGCTTGTAAATGTAAATGCACCTGCACTGTCTGACGTCGGAGATAGAGTGAATGCAGCGTCGCCATATGTTTTAGTAATATCTGCAAATGTAATGCTGGGTGTCGTTAGACTGCTTTGCGATAGTTTGATTGCTTCCTCCACCCCCTCCGCCACCACGTCTTATAGAAGCGCGGAAAGCGCTCCAGCTATTGGGTGCAGAAGGTGCAAAAGTGTGTTGCGGAGTATGAACAACAGTACGTCGAGAAAATAGTGTTTTTGTTGTATTTCTCACACCTGTAAGTAACCATTGTGTAATCAGCTTTGCCTGCTCATGTAGGGGTGGAGGAGGTGTGGCATCATAAATTCCTGGTATCACCCAAGCAACAGTGGTTGTATCTGTAAGCACAGAAGAGCTGTCCGGTGTATTCGATGCAGATACTGATTTTACAGTCGATAACATCAAGTTTCCTGCCAACGTGAAAAAGAAAATAATGATGCCAATATCAAATGGTCTGCTATGCGACATTATGTAAAATTATAAAGAGAAAACGCGCCGCTGTAAATTTGAAATATCTCAATTCGTGAAACTATGAGATTGTTTGAACTTGGATCCCCAGTTCAGATGTAATAATAACACTGATGATGGATAACAGTTACTGGAAGATTATGGCAACGGAGTTAATGATTATTGGAGATATGATGAAAATGCAGGACAGTACTTTACCCCACGTTTTTTACAACTTTTCTGCGCTTCCTTTGTAAAAGCAGTCATCCCTGTAAGTGCATTGAGCTTACTTTCAACAGATGCATACTTCATCCGTCGAAGTTGCTCTGTGTCAAAACCCGATGTTCGTGCTTTCTTTTTTTTCATAGATCTTTCAATTCTAGAAGAGCAACAGCATCTTGTATATCTTTTTCTCTGTCAGATTGCTTTTTCATATCAATAAGATCATCAATGGACACGACAGGCACATCGATGTTCCACACTTCTGCACGCATGGTGTGCTCTGAAAATTTCTCGAAGTCGATTGACTGCGCAACGAGCACATCTACGTTGAACTGAGGATATTTGTCATGGATGAATGAATAGGCAATCAAGCCTTTTTCGTTAATGAATGCACGAGCTTGTTGTTCATCGGAGAGTTCTTGAATGCTTATGGGTAGCCTTTGCTGATATCCCATGTCTTCCATGATCGTCGCCATCTTGTCCAGATTCTCTCGATCAAGGGTCAGTAGAATATCAAGATCATTCGTAAAGCGCGGATAACCATGCAAATTCACTGCCACTCCACCCACAATCAGATAGTTGATATGATTCTCAGAAAATGCGCGCAGCAGAGGTTCATAGGTTTCCATAGATGAATATATCATACGCTATCACCTCCTGTTACAGAAGTTTGATTTCTGTCCAAGTTGGCTCCACAACCTGTTTGACGTTCGCGCGGACATCACCGAAACATTCCACAGACTTAAAGCGGCGTTTTCGCTATTTAATCCAGCTCTCTAGGCAAGTTTTCAATATCGGAGTGACAGAAAAAATAGCACACAGTGCTATGGCGCGGTCATGCCAGATTCCCCCTTTCTAGGGGTTTACATATACTCTTATATATGGTAAAAATATCTTCCCTAGAATACCCTGAATTGAGTTTCTATAGTTCTTTTCTGTGTTCTAGGCGTTCATTCACATAAACGGCAATGAAACATGATTAGAGAATCCCATTTTTGGGCTTTTCTAGTAACAGCAATTTGAGTATGAATTTGTGCTTAAGTTGCTGTTACTAGGAAGAGTTTCCTAGCTCCATGCCGCTCGGCAAGGAGTTCTTTACCACCTCTCATGTCTACTGTTGCAGGGACTGAGAGTTAACCTCAATCGAAGGAGATTGAACCATGCAACGCGCAACTGTTCTGGAAGAAGCGAAGAGGGATGAACACATTCGACAGATGATCGAATGGCACTTCAGCCCTGACGCAGGAAGTCCGTTCTGGCTGAGCCAGATGGATGAACTTGGCTTTGATCCGCGCGAAAAGGTGAAAGGTTTCGGCGATCTCGTCGAGCATTTCCCCAACTTCGACGGTGACAAGCACCTGCGTACTGTCAGCGCTGATCAGTGGATTCCGACAGGTTTCACTGAAGCGCAACGATGGTCGATGTTCGTCACGGGCGGAACGACGGGTGACCCCAAGCGCCGACTCGGTCGACGGGGGATGGAACGCGGTGAGTCTGATATTGCTGACGACTACCACGCGTTCGCCAAGCACCTTTCTGCCGGAGGGGGTTTCCCCCAAGGCGGCAAGTGGCTCTACATTGGTCCCGGAGGTCCGCGTCGTCTGAAGCGTGGAGTGGAAGTCCTCTCCAACGTCCACGAGTCGGTGTTTATTGAAATCGACATGGACGTGGCGTGGATGAAGAGTGGCAACAATACCTTGAAGGGTCCCTACAAGCGGGAACTCGTCGAGCGTGCCATTGGTGCGCTGCGACGTGATCGCCCCGACAAGGTGTTCTGCCCGCCGATTCTCATTATGGCAATTGGCGAACTCTTCGACTGGTCGGAGAGTGGCGTCACCGGCGTGTTTGCCGGTGGTACGGAAATGTCACCGGAGACGGTGCGTTTTATTCACGAGGAGTTGTTCAGAGGCAAAGTCCATTTCGCGCCGACCTACGGGAACGCGCTGGTGGGCATCGCTCCGAATCGTCCTTACTCCACGTTCGATCGACCAATCGCCGGTCAAGATCCTTACCAAGTCATCTACCAGCCGCTGCAACCGCAAACGCTGCTACGGGTGACGAAGAAGGGGGACAGCCAGTCTCTGGTCGAGTATGGTGAGTTCGGCTACGTCGAAATCACCACAGTCACGAAGAGTTGGTTCATGCCGCGCTTTCTTGAGCGCGACTACGCCAAACGCATTGCTCCGACAGAAGAGTTTCCGTGGGATGGTCTGGCTGAAATCCAGCCTCCGCCGGAACTCAAAGGCAAACTGTCCACAGGTGTTTACTAAACCATGCACTAACAGAAAGGAAAACGTGCAACCATGACTATTCAACTTCCTGCCCTTCGCTTCGGCGATGGGTATCAAAGCCTCAACCGCAACCCGGTCGTTGACTTGGGTTCGGGGGAGGAGATCGCAACGCTTGGACTGGTTGACGGGTCCATGATTGCAACCGACTGCCTTCATGGCGGGAGGTTGCAAGTCGCATTGGATGCGCTTCAGGCAATTCCAGTGCGAAAACGGATCGCAATGTCAGTCGAAGCGGCTAATCACTTCGAGAGTGCCACGCTCGATTGCGGGGGTGATGATCAGACCCTCGACAATTACATCGAGCAACTCGCTCGTACGAGTGGACTGTCCTTCGCGCTTGCCAAAGCGAATACCTCGCGTATTTGCGCGGCATTGCGAAGCACCGAGGACGTGTTGAACGGATTGTCGCGTGGCTTGCCACTCGACATCTACGACACTGGTTTCGGTACACAGGGTGGAGCCAATGTGCGGATTAATCCCCGCATAAAGGCTCTCGGATGCTGCATGCCGAATAACTCACCCGGCGTGCATGTCCTGTGGCTGACACCGCTCGCGTTCGGCATTCCGGTTCTGATCCGACCAGGAAGTTCAGAGCCGTTCACGCCGTACCGGCTGATCCAAGCGCATATTGCCGCTGGATACCCCAAAGAAGCCTTTGGGTACTATCCATGCGACTACGGCGCAGCAGATCGCATCCCAACGCTCACGGGCGGAGGGATCGTCTTTGGGTCGGATGCAACGGTCGAGAAGTGGGCTAGCAACCCACGCGTGAACGTCCATGGTTCGGGCTACAGCAAACTCTTTCTTGGCGACGATGTCGTCGATGATTGGGAACGCTTGCTGTCCGAAATGGTGAAGAACGTTGCTGCCAACAGTGGTCGAAGTTGCTTCGCTGTGTCGCGCATTTGCGTTCCACGGCATGCAACGCAGATCGCTGCGGCACTGGCGGAAGAGCTGGCGAAAATTGCCCCTCTCCCGCTTCAAGATCCAGAAGCGAGACTGTCTGCGATGTCGATGCCACAAGTGGCAACGATGGTCGATGAGAGTATTCGTGAAGGACTGGAGCAGGGGGATGCCACCGACGTGACCGCACGGTACCGAAAAGGCGACCGTTTGACCACGTTCGAGGGACGGACATACCTCCAGCCAACACTGGTGACGTGTCCGGGGAATGACCATCCTCTGGCACAGAAGGAGTTTCTCTTCCCTTACTCCGCGATTGTTGAATGCTCAACAGATCAGGCATTTGCTGAAATGGGTCCAACGCTTTCGCTGGCTGTCTATACCAATGACGACCAGCTCAAAATGCGCGCCCGTCGCAGTCATGCCAGACTCGTCAGCATCAACGTGCCGACAGGGAAGCTCGACCGACGACAGCCGCATGAAGAGGATCTCTTTGATCTCCTCTATCATCGGCAAAGCTACGTCGAGTAACGTCGTGTTTCATCAGACCGTTTTGTGAACCCCGCCCTCCTGCTTCGGTAGGAGGGCTTCTTTTAGCTTAAATAAGCCATAAATATGCTGGCTCTCCGAACTGTACGAAGTTCGAACTCATGTTACAGACACTTTCCGACGAATGGAAACTGCATTTTCTTTGCTACACGCTGCCACGAACTAGGGTTCTTCTTACCGGTATTTCTCTTAAAAATGACACGAAAGTGCCATGGTGCAGTATATTGTAAGCATGACTGAACAAGGCGCACATAAACACGTATTAGATAGAGAGCTACGAAAGGCAGAGCTGAAAGAGATAATTGATGAAATGTATCCAATACTTGTAGATATTGTTGATGAGAGTAGCTGGGTGCTTCGGGAGGCTTTTACGAGATATGATGGTAATAGAGAGAATTTAGCTATACCCCTTCTCTGTCATTCACAGTTTGAAATGTTAGATGCAATGAGTGAATTGTGTAAGGAAGCCATATACCTGCCTGCATACTTACAGTTACGCTCAATACAAGAATCGCATTACTATAGTAGATTTTTGGATAAGTCTGGTGATTTATTCCAAAGAAGAGCAATTGCATATGTTTATGAATATCACAGACAATACATGGTTTTAGGGAGAAGGTTGGAATCGATAAAAGGCGAAGACTCTGATTGGATTGAAAAACATTTAGAGGAGCTTGCAGAAAAAGGGTTTAAAGAGACTATCGATGAACATAAGCGAGCAAAGAAGGAAAACGGCAATCGTTCTTGCCAGTGGTATTCTCTATTTAATGGACCCGCAAATTTTACCGATTTAACAAAAGAAGTATTGGCACATATACCGGAAGGTGCGGATGGAAGTGCAGAAGCTAATTCCATAATGTATGGAATGTATTCTCAAGGAATGCATGCTAATGACCACTATATGAGGATATCTTCCAATAATGATGGTACTGCAGAAATAAAATCATTTCGCACTTTTAACAAAATTAATGATTTTGTTGTCTGTTATGGTCTGGCTGCACGTATGACTCTTTTTTCTGTTTCTATCTTACTTCAACGTAATTGTACTAATTCTTTTAAGCGTGGTGTTGATTTATGGATAAATAACTTTCAACCAAGACTTCAAAAACTTGAGAGATTCACACCGGAAGAAGAGGTTAATGAATAAGCTATCTTGAGAAATAGTCATCCAGGAACTTATTGCAGAACAGACGTATGCCTTGCAGAAGCTCCTCAAGCTCCTCATCGGAACTGGTTGTGTCTCCAAGCATCTTTCGACATTCAGCAACGGTTAAGGGTTTTGTCATAGGTAAGGGGCTATATAAGTTGTAATGCTCTCCATATCTCCACCATAGCAATGGTATCCAGCTTGCAGTACTCCAGAAGGTTTGCAGCTATGTTTTTCTGCTCCTGCTCACTTAATCCATCAAACATCATCTGTTTCCATACACTGCACGCCATACCTCCATCACTTACTACTAGGTCTGTATAGCTTAAGTCAGGTACGAGTACAGGCAGTACAGCTTTAATAGAGCTACTACCTTTGAAGTCTTTGTGTACGTAATGCTGCTTACTAAAGATTTCCATTAAGTCGTAGAAGCGATTATTTACGCCATGTAGGAACTCGGCTAGCTCTGGTACGAAATTCGCTAGGTCTTCGTTGCACTTACCTTCAAACTTCTTATTCCAGACAATGACAGTACCGGTGTCTCCTATATCTGCTCGTAGCTTTTCTGCCAGTGGCTTCATTGGGTTGTCATCTTTTGTCTGTAGGTACTCGGTATGCACAAGCTCTCCTTCTGGTTCATGCAGGGTATGTAGCGAGTACTGAAATGGCACTTGTTGGAAGGGGTAACAGCCATCGAATACAGGAATAGCTGCCGGGTAGGTTTCGTAGTCTAGGAAGTAGATAGGGTACTCAATTCTCTGTAGCTCCTCACGAATTTTATCTTCGTGAATGATGACATCATTGGTATTCGTTACGTGTACCTGGGGCTGCTGTGTAGAGCTTAATTCGTATTCTTTCGGAATATCGGTAATGGATAACCAGTCGTTATCTATCATCTCCTGTAGCTTCTTTGGACTACTACCTATCCGACAAATATCATGCACAGAGTAATCTGGTACATGTGGATGGCAGTATGCGAAGACAGGACAATGATGATTGCGAGCTTTATAGATGCATTCACATAGTGGTGGTTTGTCGTTTTGCATCACCTTCTTGGCGTTTTCTATGTGTAACAGTATGTCCTGCTCCATATTTCCCATCTCTTCCGTAATATCTGACTTTATCAGAAGGTCTATGGGGTCAATTTCTCCGTCTTTCGCAAACTCCTTGTTTAGCTCTATGAGTTGTACTTTACCGACTGGCATATCAGCCTTCTCAAGTAGGATTTTTTGAAAGCAGGCATCTTGATAGTGGATTTCTTTTTTTACTTCTTTTGAGGTTGTTCCTTTCACCTCATTTACTATCCAGTATGAGTTTTCTTCATCCCATTCCAGAATATCGACCATTGCGTATAAGCCATCTGCTTCAAAAGTTGCTTGAAAGATTACCTTTGTCTCTGCATCAAGGAGATTCTTTGTATCTTCCACAGCTTGTACTTCTCTAGAAGTGACCAAAGTTCCACTGGGATACAGCTTACGAGCCCACTGCTCTACTTCTATACCTTGCTCAACAATCTGCTTCTCAAAGTCACTCAAGGGTATCTTCTCTACCTCCTCTGGTTTGTTCTTGCGTAACCAAAAGTGCGTAGGACACTGCATGTACGCCAAGAAGTCTGTTTTAGAGATGTGGGAAGCCATAATTGGGTTAATTGAATTGAGATAAGTAGTCATTAATTCGTTGTTTATCCTCTCTGTGACTCTCACTCTTGATATATAGCTCAATGAAGATGATTTCTATCGAATCCTCATGTCTAGCGTAAATAACACGAAACTTATTACCACGAAGAGTGGTACAAGGCATTTTAGCTTTATAGACGCTGACATCACCCTGTGCCTTTAGCAGGGTGTAGTTTTTATTTGTTCCTGGGAAACCGTTATCCTCTTCTAGTTTCAGAGTAAATTTGCAAAATCGTTCTATATCCAACTCAAGGCTCCGAAACTTTTTAATAAGCTTCTTGCATTCACTTTGGCATTGGCTGGTAAAGCTATAACTCATCGTCTTCGTCGCGTACGGAAAATTCTGAATCACGGTAGAAAACGGATTCGTAATCAATTACTTCTCCCATTTCATGAACTTTCCATGGAACATCTTTATGGGAGTATTCGCTAATATCCGTCGCTGTTTTATCAGAAAGTCTCTGTAGGACATCATCTATCATTCCTACTTCATGAGCCTTCAATAAACGAAGGTTAGGCTTTCTTAAAGGAATGAACTTAATCTGCTCTTTGTCATAGTACTTACCTCTAATTTCTTGTAATTCATCCTCTTCTTTCATCTGCCCTACTAGTTCTGCAAATTCTACAGGAGCAGGACCTCTTGCTATTTTTTTGTATGTAGCACCAATAAGCTGTTCCTCAAATTTCTCATAGAAATCAAAATCACTAAAGTAAAGCAACTTGTAGAGTACAGTCTTCCCAACGTTTGGTTTAGCACCAACTTTGCCTAGTATATATAGCAGTACCTCCTTAAACTTTTGAACTCTTTCTGGGTCAACTGACAATTGAGGCGTGGGGTCTCTTTCTTCTGTAGAAGTGGTTGCTTCTGCTTTCTCTTCCACTTTTTTTGCAAGGGTGGATTTAGCAGGCATCTCTCCACTGGAGAGGTTATCTACTGAAATATCAAAAAGCTTCGCACACTGACTAGCTTGAGCCAGTTTGAGGTCTGCCTCACCGCGTTCAACTTTTGCGATGTGCTGACGGGAAACACCAATAGCTTCAGCAAGCTCCTCTTGGGTATATCCGTTTTGCTCTCGGAGTTGGGTAAGTATGTGGGGCATAGGAAGGGGGGAAGTCGTTTGACTTTATCACTATGTTAATAATAGTGTCAATGTCTTGTTATTTTTAATAACATGTACTAATATAAAAGCCATGGAATATCTTCAGCGAATCATCGCATACAGCCCTTCGGCTGCAAATGTCGCTTGAAAGATTTGTGTTTCTCCTGCATCCAGTAGAGCTTTCGTATCTTCTACAGCTTGTAGATCTCTTGTTTCTATGAGTTTACCCTTCGGGAAAAGTTTTCGTGCCCACTGTTCTACTTCTATTCCCTGCTCAATGATCTGCTGCTGGAAGTCGCTTATGGGCAGTCTTGCTACCACTTCTGGCTTGTGCTTTTCGAGCCAAAAATAGGCAGAACACTGCAAATAGTGCAAAAATTGGGTTTTAGAGGTGTGTGAGTGCATGGCTTTGTAGTGTAGCTATGTATTACTGATATATGAAGCGCACTAGGAAAAAAGCGAACACTGCAGAGACTGCAAAAAGACTTTACGCTACTACAAGGACTGGAAAGCACTTGTACACATGGATGGCTCCAGCAAGTAGAACATTGTCTGCATGAATTTGCCGCGTGTAAGCCCCTTTCTTTTGATGTAAAAAACTGCTTAACTATTTAACATATGAGCCAAGTGATCCAAAATTATTTAACGCAAATAGAAGGACTCTTAAAAAGCGGACAGGCTACTGAGCATTCATACCGTCCTGCTCTTAAAGATGTTTTTACAGAGATTACACAGCTCTATGTAGTGAATGAGCCAAAAAGGAGTAAGCATGGAGCACCAGATTTTATCTTTGTGAATTCATCAGAAGCACCTGTGTGTTGGGCAGAGGCAAAAGATATTGGTGTATCGCTGGATAAGATTGAAAAGAGCGAACAAATGAATCGCTATTATGGTTACGCAAACCTCATTCTAACAGATGGTTTGGAGTTTCGATTTTATAAAAACGGTGAGAAGTATGGCGATCCAATTGCTATAGCTATATATACAAATGGTGCATTCGTTCGAAAAGAGCAGTCGTATGAACTTTTTACTCGAAAATTAGCAGACTTCATAGCAGCCCCTATTGATTCTATTCGTAGCTCTGCACAGCTTGCCAAAATAATGGGAGGAAAGGGCAGAAGACTCCGAGATAACATCATTGAAATGCTATCAGATGATTTTAGAGAAAAACATGGAAATAAAACCAAAGAAATTGAAGGTATTAAAGAGGTATTGACCAAGAATCTCATACACGACCTAGATACACCTCAATTTGCCGACATTTACGCTCAAACTCTTGTTTATGGGTTGTTTGTTGCAAGGTATCACGATGACACACCAGAAGATTTTACTCGGGCAGAGGCACGAGATAGGATTCCTGCTAGTAATAAGTTTCTTCAGCAATTCTTCGATCATATTGCAGGAACGAATTTTGAAAAAAGACTTTCATATATTGTCGATGAACTTTGTGATGTTTTTGCTCACAGTAATGTACATGACATAGTGCATGGCTTGTATCAAAAAAAAGAAGATACACATGATCCAATCATTCACTTTTATGAAGATTTCTTGAGTGAATATGATCCTGCATTACGTAAGCAAAGAGGGGTATTTTATACCCCTCTTCCTATCGTGCGGTACATCGTAAAAAGTGTTGATAGCATTTTAAAATCCCATTTTGGATTACCTGAAGGCTTAGCAGATACCTCCAAAGTAGAGTACAACTACACAGAGCAGGGGAAAACAAGTAAGAAACAAGTTCATCGTGTGCAAATACTCGATCCTGCAACTGGCACTGGAACATTTTTAAACGAAACTATTCTACATCTTTATAAAAAATTTGAAGGACAGGAAGCTTTGTGGAAGCAATACGCAAAAGAACACCTTGTACCACGGCTTAATGGGTTTGAGTTGATGATGGCAAGTTATACCATTGCACACCTAAAGCTCAGTATGACTCTTGCAGAAACAGGAGTAGATGACTTACCAAGCCGTCTGCGTGTGTTTTTAACCAATAGTTTAGAAGCACCAAGTGATGAACAACCAAACCTGTTTACCTTAGGATTGCAAGGAGCATTAAATGAAGAGTCTGCAGCAGCAGATGAGATAAAGAGGAATTTACCAATTATGGTTGTCATGGGGAACCCTCCGTATAGTGTGAGTTCATCAAACAAAGGTAAGTGGATAATTGACCTCACAAAAATGTATAAAGAAGGCTTGCAAGAAAAAAGCTACAACGCTCTCTCGGATGACTATGTGAAATTCATTTGCTTTGCTCAGCATCTCATCGATAACAATAAACAGGGGATAGTCGCCATGATTACCAATAATTCTTTTATTGATGGATTAGTTCACAGGAAAATGCGTGAAAGTTTATTACAATCTTTTGATGATATATATATTCTCGATTTACATGGCAACAGTAAAAAGAAAGAGGTCGCACCAGATGGAGGAAAAGATGAGAACGTGTTTGATATTATGCAGGGAGTTAGTATCAATATTTTTGTGAAAACTGGAAAGAAGAAAAAGAATGAACTCGGAAAAGTGCATCACATAGATTTGTTTGGAAAACGAGACGCAAAGTACAAATGGCTAACAGAACATAATGTAAAAAATTCTCATTGGCAGGAATTGGAAGCATCAAAGCCAAATTATTTTTTTGTGCCGAAGGATTTCTCACAGGAAAAAGATTATAATGATGGTCTAAGTTTAGATGAATTGTTTTCACTTCTTTCTAGCGGCTTAACGACATTTAAAGATGATTTGGTTGTATCGTTTGAATCTGAAAAAATAAATTGCTTGATACAAGAGCTTCAAAGTGAAAAAGAATCTGAGCTAAGAGTTCGGTACAACTTAAAGGATACTCGAGATTGGAAGTTGGCTAATGTTATTAATGATCTAAAAAATGCTAGCATTGAAAAAGTGTCCTACAGACCCTTTGACGTTCGTCATGTTTTGTATTCCCCAAATTCCAAAGGGGTTATTTCATATCCCCGATATGAAGTGATGAGTCACTCACTTAAAAAAAATATTGCTTTATTGGCATGCAAAAGACAAACATCTTCTGATTTTTATCATGTATTTGTGACTGACACAATCTCTGAGCGTTGTTCCGTTTCACTTCAAACTGGAGAATTATCATACCACTTTCCTTTGTACCTCTACCCAGAACCAGATTCACTTGAAACCAAACGCAGACCAAATCTTGATCAGAAAATCATTGACCAAATTGCGAAAAAGTTACAACTAGAATGGTTAGAAGATGGTAGAGGAAACGGTACATCTACCTTTGCACCTGAAGATATTTTCGATTACATCTACGCCATTCTCCATAGTCCGACCTACAGAGAACGGTACAAAGAATTTCTTAAAATAGATTTTCCTCGAGTGCCATTTACGAGTAACAAAGAGTTGTTTTGGAAGCTTGTAGATTTAGGACGAGAAGTGAGACTGTATCATCTTATGGAATATGCTAAGTCTTCTGATTTCATCACAAAGTATATGGGTGACGGTGATAATGTTGTCAGTAAGAAATTGAAATATCAAGACAAGAAGGTTTGGATAAACGATAATCAGTACTTTGAAGGAGTACCAGAAATAGCATGGAATTTTTACATTGGCGGGTATCAGCCTGCGCAAAAGTGGTTGAGAGATCGTAAAGAAAGAGAACTAAGTTATGACGACATAATCCATTATCAAAAAATAATTGTTGCACTTGTAAATACAGATCGACTTATGAAAGAGATAGACCAAGAATTGGAGCGTTTTGGTGGTTTTCCTATCAAATAATGATTTTACAAATGACATTGCACATAGGTATATACCGAGATATAATAATATTATCCTCGCCGCTTTATGCGGTTCCCGAGCTGCCCGCGCACTCGGGTTTTTTACATACAAAAATATATGCCAAATAGAGTCATTGTATTAGTTGATGGCTTTAATCTGTATCATGCTCTAAAAGGTGATAAAAGAACTGCTTCAAAAAGTAAGCATAAGTACAACTGGCGAAGATACCATAAGTATAAATGGTTAGATGTGAAAAAAATTGCAGAGTGTTTTTTGCAACACGGTGATGAAGTTACCGCTTCGTATTACTTTACTGCAGTACATTGGGGTGCAGAAAAGGCGGCAAGGCACAGGCATTATATTGACGCTTTGCAAGCACATTCTATTGAAACTATAGAAGGAGAGTTCAAAAGGCGGGATATAACCTGTAGGGCAGAAGGGGGTTGTGGAAGAGTATTTGTAAAGCGAGAAGAAAAAAAGACAGATGTAAATATTGCTACGTTTTTATTGGGGCTAGCCAGTGAAGACGCTTTTGACAAGGTTGTACTTATTTCTGGAGATAATGATCTCATACCAGCTATAGATTGGCTTAAAAGGCTACAACCAGAAAAGAAATTACATGTAATTATTCCTATCAGTCGTTATGCCACTGATGATTTAAAAGATACGTTACATATGCTTGGGTACACCTATTCAGTCATGAAGGAAAAACATCTCAAGAAATCACAAATGCCAAATAGGATCGAACTTGATGACAAAACTATTCTGAATCCTTACCAATCTAATAATGAAGAATAACATTGTAAAACTCCCTCCCTCCTTCAACTTTGACCAAGTTGCTATTCTCAAGCAGCTAAACACTGCAAACATGGCTCTTGCAAAGCTCAACGCTACGGCACGCTTTGGCTTACTGCCAGACCCATTGCTTCTTATTGCCCCACTTCTTGCCAGAGAATCCGTAGCAAGCTCGGGAATAGAAAATATTAATACCACGGTAGAGCAGGTGTTTCAGATGGAACTGCTGCCAGAGAAAAAACGAACAGGAGCTGCAAAAGAAGTTTTGCACTACAGAGACGCTATGCTGGAAGGGTTTAAGATTGTGCAGAAGAAAGAGCTACTAACGACCAATGACATCGTAAAGCTGCAGAAGATAGTAGAGCCGACCAAAAGTGGCATTCGCAAGTTGCCCGTAAGCATAAAGAACGAAAAAACAGGCGAAATAGTGTTTCAGCCACCAAACGGCGAAAAGGTACTACGAGACTTACTACAAAACCTCGAAAACTATATTCATGATGCAAAAGACGAAACAGATGCACTGCTCAAGATGGCAGTGATCCATCATCAATTTGAATGTATTCATCCATTCTTAGATGGTAACGGCAGAGTAGGACGTATCATCATGATTTTGTACTTAGTGCTCACAAAACGTATCGACTACCCGATACTGTTTTTAAGCGGATACATAGAAAAAAACAAAGGCGAGTATTACAGGTTACTGCGTACAACATCTGAAACAGGCGACTACACAGAATTACTGCTCTACTTTTTACAGGGCATAGAGGAGCAGGCTAATGATGGCATCGAGCGTTTAGAGAAGATCCAAAAGCTCATGGCTACATTCCGCAAGAAAGTACCCGATAGCATAAAAGTGCAGCACCAAGAACTAGCAGAATGCGTCTTTAGTCGTCCTTTGCTTACCATTGAGTATGTAGAGTCGTACTTTGACCTCAAAGCCCGCCAGACGGCTTCTAAATACCTAAGAGAGCTAACAGAGGCAGGACTTCTGGAAGAAGAGAAGATAGGGAAGTACAAAGTCTTCTACAGCCGTCCTTTTCTCAAGCTCTTGTCATAAAACAATACATGTTAAAAAATTGTATATAAATTAACATGTTTCTGTGATACGTTAATACCTACTAACATGAAAGCTATTATCCTTGCTCGGGTATCCTCGGAAGAACAGGAAGTACGCAATAGTTAATCACTCAAATCGTACAGTATGGCTCTAGATACCCACACAATTAAAACACTCCTATTCGACGTTTCAGAGTGCGAGAGGGTAGAGGTACTTCTGGAAGCGATGGTTAAAATGACGAAGATGAACAGATTTCCTACTCTTCTGTAGGTTCTTCAATTTCAACATCCACCAGAAACATCTTGTCCAGTCCATTGGGTCCTCCTCGCTTTGAAAATGCAACTCGCTGACCTCCGGCTAAGTCTTTCAATCGACCACTGGTCATGATGAGTAGCTCGTTCAGTCTGAATCTGGCACTACCGCGTAACCCTTCGGTAGTCTGATTCTTGTTTTGCCTGAAAAGTTCAGCTTCTTCAGGAGTGAGAATGAGCTTTTGGAATTCACCTCCTTCCCCAAAGATTTCGTAGTACAGGTGTTCACGTATTGCATCCAGAGGTGGCAAGTAGTCTTCGTCTTCTTTAAAGAGTGGTGAAAGGTCAATTTCATGAATTTCACTACGATTCGGTGAATTGGGCGGTTCATCCCAGAATGTGATTTCCAGTCGTGCCATGAATGGTATTATAACATATTCTACAAAATAGAGATAGTGCAGTAAAATTCCGCTATAATAAGACCATGAAGCCAGATGAGACCTTGCCAGAAGGCGACGAAAATACACAAAGCGAGGCTGAAGTTCCTACAGAGGAAACCGCTGCATGGTATGCGCCGTATATTGAGGCTGGAAGACAGTCAGGTGTTATCAGGGGAGAGGAATTTGAAGAGGTAGAGACTGCACGACAGCGCAAAGAAGCTGAACTCTTAAGAAGACGCGAAGCAAAAGAGGTAAGTCCACACGACTTCGACCTCAACTTCATTTTTCGTCTTAACGAGATTGATGTCCCTCTGACCCGTAAAGATTTGGTGCATGAAACGGGTAATCAGGCAGTCGTAATTACACGTGAAAAACTTGAAGAAATAAGTGAACTTAGTTCCAATTATGGCGATGGAAGGGATTTGGGATACGTAGATTTTATCCACGTTTCAGGAGAAAGGAGACTGATCGAATCAGAAGATATCCGGGAGGGTGATGTGCTGATTCTCTACCCGGAAGAATTGGGGGATGAGGAGAAAACGTAAAACCCAAACCCGACACTATTAAGTCGGTTATTCTTTACAAATCTGTCAAACCCGACACTACTAAAACAAGGATTTTCCCTTGAGAAAGCCGTTCGTTGTTTGAATCCAATTTGGCTCCCCCGGCAAGATTCGAACTTGCGACCCATCGGTTAACAGCCGATTGCTCTACCACTGAGCTACAGGGGAATGTGTGAGAATGATGACGCGGAGAAAGATCAGGAGGAACCGATATGGATCCTTCGTCCGCCTCTGGCGGACTACGGCCTGCAAGCAGGGGAACGTCTGCAGAATTATACGCATTTTTGGCAGTCTTCCAAGTGTTTAAGGCCAAGATATTAAAATCTGGCACCTTCCTCTTTTTCGAGGAAAAGTTTTACCAATTTCACCTCCGAGTACGAATATTCGCCGTTACAAGCGTCATAGATTGGTTTGAGGGCATTCATCCCATGCTGGTAGAAAGCCCCTGCAATCTGCTCAAATTGGTATTCCTCTGGTCTAAGGTACTCAATATCAATAGGAATTTTCTCTAGTAAGAGCTTTTCGATATGGCCAATAATAGTGTCTTCTTTCCATTCGAGCTGCTGAGAGATCTTATCAAGAGGGACTTTCTGCTCTAAAAGAGGCAGAGTTTTTTTATGATTACCACCCTTGGCACGAGCTTTTTTTGCAGAAGGTTTACTACGGCTTTCAGAAGAGAGTTTTAAGTCTGTATCGGGAAGAGAGGCAGAGATCTGTTCCCACTCGTATCGGATGCCATTATAGAAATCTTGGACAAGAGGATCGATAAAAATACTTCGTTCATCCCATTGTTCGATAAAGAGCCCCTTCACACTACGCGCACGGCTCAAAGCAACATACGCATGGCCAGATTCCCAGAGGCGTGTGAGGCTTATCATCAGTGAGTCGATAGATGCTCCTTGTGCTTTATGAATGGTTGATGCCCATGCGAGGGTGATCGGGAAATTATAGGCACTTGCTTGCTCTTCACCGTTGCCATCGATCAGTGAAAAGGTTGATCGTTCGAGATCGATTGTTTTTCCATCGAGGAGTTTGATAGTCAGTGTGTCGTTCGAAAGCGCCATAATAGTACCAAGTGTTCCATTAACATATGCATATGGATACTGAGCATCGTTTTTTCGTAGCATGACGAGAGCTCCAATTTTGAGATGGATTTCTTCAGGAATAGGACATTGCCTCTTGAGTTGCTCGATAGAAATGCCTCGACCTTCGTAACTTGTGGGAAAAATATTCTCTCTACCCGGTAGGGTATCTAGTCTTTGGTGGTTATACCGATCTGCTGTCGCACGATGTGGAAAAAGTCGTGTGCCATCAAAAGAATCATTTGGTATCACTGTTCTGCTCTGAAGAAATTCTATGACATCGGATGATACATTCCCTTCACGAATGCTATTAAGTGCATTCAAGAGCTCTGGCTCGTTTGTTCGAACAGGTGTTTCGAGAAATGCTGGGGAAAAGTGAGACTCTCTCCATACATCATGAGTAAACCCCCAATCGACAGCGCCACCACCTCGTTGCACAGGAGGGAGTTGCGCGAAGTCTCCTACTGCAATGATGCGTAGTCCACCCCATGGACGGACGCTTTCTCGGACATTTCGAGCGATTTCTTCTGCGGTTGCAAGTGTTTCGCCTGAGAGCATTGATATTTCATCAATAATGACACATTCTGCTTTTTGGATTCTCTTATGAAGTCTGCCATTACGTAGTACACGCATGACAGTTGCATCACGTCCTCCTTCCATAATTCCAAGGCCAAAGAAACTGTGGAATGTTCTTCCATTGACGAGCATGGCAGCAGTACCTGTACTTGCAAGAATAGGATATGCATCCCAGTCTTTCCCACGTAAAAACTGCTGTAGCAAAAAACTCTTTCCTGTTCCCGCAGCACCTGTTAGGAAAACATTTGAACCACTCTCTAAAAGATGAAGTGCCTTGGACTGACAAGTGGTAAGTTGCATGTGGGGTACAACAATACACGAAATATTCCTAAATGACACAACCGTCATCACGACACTTTTTTCTCCTCTCTGCAATGCGAGCGTAGATACGTTTCCCTACAAAAGGCATGCCAGGAATGTAGAACAGGGGAGTGAAGAATCGAGTAATTGGGAGGTGCCATGCAATTTTTCGGAAGGCAAAGAACCCCTTATAGTATGTACCATCAGGGAGTTTGATGTGCATTGCCCTATCAAGGTCATCTTCGGTGATTTTTGCTGCATATTTCTTTCGCTGTTTAGGATCACGGAAGTTGACGATTTCAAGCCTATGAAGTTGGTCTAGTAGCTGGAGTATAAAAACACTGCGTTGACAGAGGTGACACTGCCCATCGTAGAGAACAACAATCTTTCCTGTGAATCTTTTATTAAGTACTCGGATAAACATTTCAAAATCTTCATCCAGCAGTAGCCCGAGGAAGGCTGTACTCATTGCAAATGGGAAGGATCCAACATCCATAAAGACGAAAATTCCCCAGTGGAAAATGACGCCACCAAGAATAATCCACCTCCTTAAGGAGAACCGATGCATCCATCGTGGTCGTACCATCCAAAGCTCGCGAGGTACAAGGAGAAGTAACCATGAGAACTCCCAAATTATTGTGTAGAAGCATGCATAAGGAGATATCCAGCTTACACTATCCATGAAATCCTTAGACCACCTCGCAAAGTGTGTGTGGTGAAAAGCAGCTTCAACCACAGTACCGGCAGACCACATTGTCCCTTGAGTTTTATCCCATGCAGATGTGACATAGATAATAATAACTTGCCACAAAAGAAGTCTATACGGCCAGATGTGTGTCCGAAGTGGCTTTAAATATTCCCCAGTGGATTTCCATGATAACCATTGTTTTTCCAGTCTAGCGATAGAGAATGCAGAGATCTCTGGTGCTATCATCAATAGAAAACCGATGTTTCGAAGAACAGTATCTCCTCCACCAAGTGGCTGGAGGTTTCTTTCATGAAAGCTAAAGAGAAGAAGTACAGAAGTAATAGTCATAAGCCGTGGCCATATTCCAATCATCATACAAATGAGGCAAACAACAAAGATACTCCACAGTGCAATGACTGCATGTGGTTCTGTGATATACAGCAGCAGTGAATAACGATATTCATTTCGGAATACCAAATGTCCAAGTTCTGCAGGAAGAATACCTGCTTCGCTGTAATAGCGCATAACGTCTGGTGCACTTCCAAATAAAAAGGCAAGGACAGTAGCAGCCCATGCGATGCGCATAAGGCCAAATGCAGCAGCATTTGTTTCTGCAAAGAAGAATCGATCGATGTAGCGGATGATACTTCTCATGTTGCAGTACAGGTAACAGACACATCAATATGTTCATTCCAATCTGGTTGCCAGTTCTGCCACCACTCAGTGTCGTATATTTTTTCGTGTTTTGGGATGACGTGCCATCGTTTAATCATGCGTAACTGAGTACCAATAGGGATATCTCGTGTACGACAGTAATCGAGTAGGTACCGTTCACGAAGTGCTTCTTTATCATCATCTTCCATTCGTCTCATTGTTTTGAGCTCTGGTGCTCTTTGCCACCAGCTAATACTGTGTTCATTAAGAGTATACACACGAATCCATTGCCCATGGATACGTTGTTCTATGTCGACTTCAATAACGCGACGCAGAGGATCTGGAGAGAATAAATTCCAGCGTTGCCATTGTGATGTCGTGAGAACATATGGTCTAAAAAAACTTCGCTGGTCAGATATCCATTGAAGTACTGGCACTTCTTCAACATGATAAATGCTATAGCTGAATATGGCAGCAATGTGCCATAAACAGAATGCGCCAATAAGCATTTTGACAGTTATGTGAAGAACTCTGTTCAATTGCTTCTATGGTACAGCTCTTGAGTCTTATTCCAAAGACTTGTTTGGCTTTGGTTGTAGCATGACGACTTCTCGTCCAACAAATTGCCCAGTGCGCTGATAGAGGAGGGAAGGTCTCTCGGGGTTATCTGCTTCGATGCCTTCAGGAAGGATGGCTTTGTATCCAATATCATCAAGAGCTTTCCAGATCTTTTCTAAGTGAATGGCTTCCCCTTTTACTTTCCAAAATGGCCACGTACAAACAAGAGGGACACCAGGAAGTGTTTCTGCTGCATTTTTTAGGAAGGCTACCTGAAGTTTTTCATTATCGTTTCGCATCTTTGTTGCATCGCGGCTATTTGCACTTCGTTCAAGGTTAGGACCAAGGCTTGTTTCGGTCACAACCATGTCTGGCAGGGTTTTGTATGTAAACGGCTTTTCAGCATCGTGTTTAGAAACGCTGTCTGATACATCTTTTTTAAGAATTTTCTTTTCCTTACGAAGCCAGTCGATATTCGTTTGTGTACCTGAAACTGCTTTAGCTGTTATGTCAGATGCAAGGATATTCCATCCACGAAGAAGACATTCCAAGGGGATAACTCCTGTTCCGCAGAAAGGGTCTAGTACAGTATAGACTTCTTTTTTCAACTTCTTTCGTTTTGGATCTAGTGGAGTGCGAACCATAGAAGCACCAAGGTTGAGCATGATTTGCGCAAGCTTTGGAGGAAGAAGTCCTACTGTCGTATCTCGAACAGGCTTTTCCATGTCCCTCCACGTGTATGCATCGATATCTTGCGCAGCAATTGTCTTTCCCACCCAGAGTGTATCTTTTACTTGGATAATAAACATTTCTACACCCTTTTTACCATTGAGGATTTGAGCACTGTGTAATAGTGCAGTGGCAGCAGCTTTTTTCTCGTTTCCAACATAACGACATGGTCTCTTCTGGTCTTTCATAATTTGCTTTCCCTTGATGTATGCAGTTTTTACCTGTGGACGAGGGATGCCGTAGCAACGAAGTCCAAACGTCACTTTCTTTTTCACTCCTTCCACTTCATTCGCCATAATTTTTGGAATATCTGCCATAGAGACATCCGCAGTGGTAACACGTTCAGCAAGAAGAATAGTACCTCCTAGCTGGTCTACTGTATCTTGGCTTAGTGGGTGGCTTGATGAAAAAAGGACCACAACCTTTTGTTCAATAGACTCTAAAGCAAAACCAGGAATAGTGGCTACTAGCTCTGCAAGACTCAGGTGAGATTGATGTCCAAGAATGGCTGCGTATTGATGCATGTCTTAGATCATACAGAAACTTCGTCCGTCTTTCTATGGAGAATGCTATGAAGAAGAAGTGTCGTACTCATGACAATAAGTGGAGTGAGGTGAATGAGTCCTCTGGCGTATCCTGTCTGGTTTAATGCTTCAATATACAAACTTGTAAACATATAGATAGGAAGTTGTCCAAGCCATACAATAACGATAAAGCCAATAAGAATGTTCATTGGTGTAAAGAGAACTCGTTTCCATTGTGTAAGACAAAGCCCCACAAAAAGCACAGGAAGGAGGTTCCAGTTTCCTTCAAGGAGAGTATTGAATTTTATGGCAGAGAGAACTCCTGCATGCCATTCAATATCAAATGAAGAAATACTCTTTGCATTTCCAAACGTTAGTCCATAGTGCCATTTAAAAGCGATCCATGGGATAATGCATGCCATAATGAAAACCCCATACCATGCAATGGTTTGCTTTTTCTCAGATGGTGTAAATTTTGCAAAAAACATACCAACGACAAGAATCAAAACAATCGGTGGTAGATGCAGTAGCAGCGCTTCATTTTTTGAGAATACAAGAAGTGCAGTGACGAGGGATGCAATACGGATGAAGCTCATACGAACTGCTCCAGTATTCTGTACTGCAAAGAACAGCCAGCTTACACTCAAGAAGATCAAAATACTGAGATAGAGATCTGCGTAGGCAATCATCCCATGCATAGAATACAGAGGAATACTGCTAAGGAGATACACACCAAGCATCGCCCATGGGAGTGACAAAAGTCGTCTCAGTGCAAAGAAAACAAGTGCAAGTGCACATATGTACCAGACAATGTGAACACTGTTTACTAGACCTTCATGCCAATCTCCGTTGAGGTTTGCAAGCCATGTCTTCATCATTGGTACAGCCTGAGGGTAGGATGCAACACCGTTGTCTTTTCCTGGTTCTATTTCGAGAATCAGTTCTTGTTGAACGAAAAATGCTTTACCGCGCATGTTCCAGTTATTCATGACATCATCGTAGTATGGTGGGCCAATGAGGAAGATGAACCCAGCAACAAGCTTTGCTGCTATCCACAAGCCAAGAATACCAGTAAGAATTTTTTGCCATAGTAAGAGCTTTTCTACTCTCTGTTTAGGGCTTTTTGGTAATTCATTTCTTTTGAAGAAGCAGTATCCACCAAGGAGTACAGCAGAGAAAAGCTGAACACTCAGCATCCCAATAAGTGATAAATCGATGACTCCAATGATATGGAGAATAAACGTATCGAACATTGTTCCAATGATTCCAATGCAGAGACCTGCAACAATTCGCTCAGCTTGGAAAAGCACAGGAGTCTTTCCTTCAAGAATACGTAAGACGCTCCAACCAATAATAGTAGGGAGAGCAAGGCCGAGTGGTAACCAAAGATATGTCATTAACGAGTAAGGAAAACGAAAGAACCAGGTTCGAAATTGAGCATCACATCACCAGGAGGAGAAATTACTTCTCCACCAAGAGTGAGCCTTCCACTCTCATCGATTTGTATATCGCGCCTGTTATAAACAACCCATGTCTCGATGTCATCCGTTGCATTATCAAGCGTGACTGGTAGTGCAGGGTATGCAGTGTAGAGGAGTGTGCTCCAAAATGGCCATCCATGAGATGCAAGGAAGACATAGTTCTCTTTCCCTTCTGTATACTCTGTAACAAGTTGGCTAAACGCGGCAAAGCTTCCACGGTCTCGGTAGTCTTTCAGTTCGTATGGTTTGCTCCACCACGTTTTTATGTCTGTATTGGCGTAACTGATAATTTCTGCTCCCATACGTGCATCATAGAGGATCCATAGACAGGCAAAGAGAACAAAGAAAGCAGTCACTGCCTTTCGTCCGATTCTTCGCTTACGCCAGAGAGCAAGAATAAGCCCAAGTCCGAGGATGTAATAAAAGCCTATATTCCAAGAGTCTGCAACTGGAGGGAACTCTGTAAAGAGTGCAGCGTATTGGTTTGCTGAGTAGGTCATGAGTGGACCCCAAAGAAAATTGATACTGTAGGCTCTTGCTTGGTCTAGCGTAAAGAATGTTTTAAACGGATATACAAAAGCGTTCGTCGAGCTTTCACCAGAAAATTCCATTTTCTGAAGGACAAAATCTATATTTGGCATCAGTACAAAACCAATACGATCGCTTCGTGCGTTCCATTCAGGAACCTTGTTCATATTTAAGACCAACTGTTGTGGAGTGCTGCTCGCTACAAAATCTACGGGAACTTGGTATACTTCATCCTCTTTCATTCCAGGTGCGCGCCAGATGAAAATCCCTTTTCCTCCTGTTGGGGATGTGTAGGTTGTAGAGATTGTATCGACGCTATGACGAAGCTTACTGACTTTTACAATCTGCCCTGCTGTATCTGTTTGAATAGAAAGCCCTTGAGGCATCAGTTGTACACTAGTGAGATTCACCGTATTCCATCCTTCGAGCTTATCCTGATTTTGCAAATCCCAGACTGTCACATTTTTTGCAGCACATACTGCTGGAGTAGTGAGAATGACAAGCCCAAGAAAAAATAATGATAAACGGTTCATAACACAATAATATCAGGAAGAGGCTTCAGTTGCGACTTCTATAGCATCTGGACCACCAGAGATAACTGCTTTAATACGTCGAACTCCAGACGAAGAGCTCTCCTCTTTTTTGAGAGTAAAGTGTCCAATCATTCCTGTTCTTGCAACGTGAGGCCCTCCACATACTTCTTTAGAGAAGTCTCCCATACTGTAGACCTTCACTTCATCACCATATTTTTCACCAAAGACACCAATTGCACCTTCGTCCATTGCCTTGTCTGGTGTGGTGAGGTGGTAGCTAACAGGGTAATCGTCATCGATTGCCTTATTAACAATATCTTCAACTTCTTTCTTTTGTTCATCTGACATTTTTTCGGAGTGAGAGAAATCAAACCGAAGACGCTCTGCAGTAATGTTTGATCCTTTCTGAAAGACATGCTTTCCAAGGACGATACGAAGAGCTGCATTCAGCAAGTGTGTTGCCGTATGAAGTTTTGTTGTTTCAACACTGTGGTCTGCAAGCCCTCCTGCAAACTTTTGTTCTGAACCTTTCCGGCTAAGGTCTTGGTGAGCCTTGAAGGCAATATCGTAATCATCTTCATTAATAGTAAATCCCTGCTCGCTGACAATCTCTCTTGTCAGTTCTAGTGGGAAACCATACGTGTCATATAAATGGAAAGCATCAGTCCCTGCAATAATAGAGCCTGTTGTATCTGCCATTACTTTCTCTAGTTGCTTTGTTCCTGCAAGAAGAGTTTTTCCGAATTGTTCTTCTTCTTGTGCCAAAGTATCGGCAATCATTTTTTCTTGTTCTTTGATATACCCATAAATATGTCCGTACTGAGTCACAACTTCATCAGAGATTTGCGCACAGAAGCTACCATCAGTTTCTATGCCTAGTTGCTTAGCGCTACGAATAGCACGACGGATTATTTTTCGGAGCACATAAGACTGGTCGACATTTCCAGGCTTTACTCCATCAGCAATAATAAAGGTCGCTGCTTTGATGTGATCTGTAACAATACGTTCATGACGAACGTCACTCTGCGGTGCGAGTCTTTGGACTCGATCCATAATTGGTTTCATGCGATCTGTCTCATAGACGTTATCAACCTCTTGCATAACTTGTGCTACTCGCTCCAATCCCATTCCTGTATCAACATTTTGTTGAGTGAGTGGTTCAAATTGTCCAGATTCAGTTTTGTTGTACTGCATGAAAACATCGTTCCAGATTTCTAGCCATTCGTGGTCGTTGACCTCTGGGTTCCCGTGGGGTTCTCCTTCGCCAATCCAATAAAACATCTCAGTATCAGGGCCACATGGGCCAGTAAGTCCAGCCGGACCCCACCAGTTATCTTTTTTAGGAAGGAATCCAATGCGATCTTCAGGCATACCGGCATTCATCCAGTATCCTGCTGCTTCTGTATCTTTTGGGGCATCGTTATCTCCTTCAAAACAGGTAACAGAAAGCATTTTTTTATCGATTCCGAGGACATCTGTTAAAAATTCGTAACTCATAGTAATTGCTTCTTCTTTAAAATAATCACCAAGACTCCAGTTTCCAAGCATTTCAAACATTGTGAGATGCGATGCATCGCCAACTTCATCAATGTCCTGTGTTCGTACACAGCGTTGTACATCGCAAAGCCTATTGCCTCCAGGGTGCTTTTCCCCAATAAGGTAGGGGACGAGCGGGTGCATTCCTGCTGTCGTAAACAGCACTGTAGGGTCGTTTTCTGGTACCAATCGCGCACCTGGAATTACTGTATGGCTCTTCGATTGGAAGAAATCGAGGTATGCTTGCCGAATATCATCTGTGCTAATTGGAGGCATGTGAAAGCCAGAATATCAATGTTTGAGACTAAATGCGACTATTTCATGGTCTTCCCTACGTGTATTTTTTTTGACATTCTAAAAAGAGAGGCATACCCTTTTGAGCTATGAGCAGTTCACTTGATACCGACATAGATCTATCTGATTCAATTATTGGACTTGATGGACCTCCATACGTAGAGCTTCAGAATATTGAAGTAGCCTCATGGGATGTAAGAAATCAGCTCATAAAGCAATTAGAAGATGCTGTAGTGCGAGGGGATTTACAAAGACAATCAGTTTTCTCTTCAAGGGAGAGGGTTTTAGGTGTTCAGAAGAAGTTGGAAGAGAGAATGTTAGCAATATTACAGGCAGAGGATAAAAAAGAGTTTGCAGTGCGTTGGATTATTGGAGAAGTATGCGTAAATAGTGGTATCTCACATGGTAATGAAGCAGATCCTTCTAAGATATTTGAAACTATGCATGGCATAGATACACAATCAAATGCAGCGATAGTATACATCGGAGACCAAGGTTCAGGCTTTAACCCTTTAGAGGTGCCAGATCCAACAGCTTCTTTTGATAGGATCGAAAAATCGTCGGGTAGAGGATTGCATACCATGGACGAGTTGCAGTTACGTAAACTAGGAGAAGGCGCACAGGGTATCTATCTTCCTATGTATGAGGGTAGTGCTATGTGTAGAGAGTTCGTTTTGAAAATACCTTTGGATAGGGCAGAAGTTTGAATACATTTTTTACTCTCTTATACGGTATAAGACATATGGATCACCTGCATATCTCATAGTATGCAAAAGAAAGGTAGGCACTTTTTCTATAGGACGTCGGATACGGAAGAGTAAAGATTCTGAAAGATCCTGGAACTCTCACCAAAACCAATGACCAGTATAATTATATAGATGTTTCATACATTTTCGAGCATAATAAATGCGCTTGATACCCATCATATCTATGCCTCTCTACCTCCAAGACCCTTACTACTTTAGTACTGCGATTGCAGTACTTGTCATTGCTCTACAGGTGGCAGCAGTATTCACAATACTATTGATGCTTTTTGCATCACCATCATCAAATAAGTACTTGGCATTTCTTGCTCAACATGCAATAGGGCTTGCCTTCACTGTCGTCGTTGTCGCTGTAACAAGCAGTATGACATATTCAGATATCTTTCACATGAACCCTTGCAAGCTCTGTTGGTATCAGCGGATTTTCATTTTTCCACAGGTGATACTCCTTGGTATGGCTTTGCTCAAGAAGCATACCAACATCATTACAGATTATAGCTTGGTGTTTGCATGCATTGCTGCGCCTATCTCTGTATTTCATTACCTATTACAGATAACAGATGCTCCAGCTGTTCATGCATTCGCCCCATGTGATGTGACTGGTCAGGCACCATCGTGTTCAGGCTTTTATGTTCATATGTATGGGTATGTCACTATCCCACTTATGGCACTCACAACATCTCTTGTTATTGCGTTACTCATGGTACTTCGGAAAAGAGCTGTCATTTCCTAGAAAAATACGAGACGAGGGCGTACGTTGCGACCGTGTATACAGATGATAAACCGGTTGGCATTGTTACGTTTCAGTGTTCATTAAATGAGGGGTCACAGGTGCAAGCATGGGCAATGAAGCAGTTAATGGATAGAACATTCGGAAAGAGTGTGATTGTTGATTATTTCCCAGTGGAAAGAATGCACTATCAAAATGAGCATTGGGATGTACCAAAGGTAAGCTCGTATAGTGATATTATTGGAAAGCAGTGCCTGTCGCCATATGCAGAAGATGCCAATGCTGCTGCGGAATGGATAGATAGCAATTGCACGGCGGCAGTCTTCGGGAGTGATGAAATTTGGCGTTTCCAAGCAGATAAGCACCCAAATACACTCTCATTACCAAATATATATTTCGGAAACGGTGTGCATGTGCCAAAAGCAGCGTATGCAGTAAGTATTGGGGAGTCTCGACTGGAGGATCTTTCTCATGAGCAAATAAGTGCTCTATCACAAGAGTTACAACAGTTTTGTTTTATCGGTGTGCGTGATGAAGCTACACATAGATGTGTCTCCACAGTAGTGCCACACAAAGAGCGTTACCTTTTTCATGTACCAGACCCAACATTCGGTGTGCAATTGCCACTGCAAAAACGATGGACTATGAGAGCACGGTTTGCTGAGGTTGGGCTCGATATTTCACAGCCAATTGCTGTGCTTATTCCAAGTTTTAGAAATAATATTACCCTCGATGATGTTGCACACCTCACGCTAGAAGGTTACCAAGTAGCCAGTATGTACGATGTGCAAGGAGTGGTATCACTAGAACCGCTTCGGCTTTCTCCGCTTGACTGGTTTGCAGCGATTGCAGCAAGTGATTTTGTGGTTACAACGCGAATGCATGGCTTAATAGCTGCACTCATCGGCAATGTGCCAGTTGCAGTCTTAAGTAATAAACAAAAATTACAGGCATTAGTATCAGATTTCTCACTTCCGACTGGCACAGCAACCGACATTGCACAACAATGGTCGCATGATGTTGTGGAAGAAAAAAAGAAAGAATACTATCGGTTGCACCAAGAAGCTCTCAGAAATATGCACGCTGCGCTTGCACGAACCTCTCAGTAAACACTGTACGATGCATATTGGCGGTCCAGCAGAAGCAATGGCTTTCCCAGAGACAATTGATGAGTTCATCGCAGTAGTGGACTATTGCCAGCGGTCAAACTATGCCTATCGGGTAGTTGGTAATGGTTCAAATATTATTTTTGACGATGCTGGGTTTGCAGGTGTTGTGATTAAGACATCAAAAATGAAGCATATATCTTTTATTAATGATCATCAGGTATATGTCGAAGCTGGAATGTCGAATCAGGCTTTTATTCTTCAGTGTCACGAGCGGAATATGGGTGGTTTGGAGTACTTGTATTCTGTACCAGGTACAGTAGGAGGAGCTATATTTATGAATGCAGGAAGGGGAAAAGAGCACAATCTCTTCATTGGTCAGAAGGTATTGAGTGTTGATATATGGGATGGACAAACAAGGCGAACACTATCTGCTCGTGACTGTGAGTTTGATAATAGGCAGTCTGTTTTTCATCATCATCGTGATTGGATCATTTTGGGTGTATTACTTGTAATGAAAAAGATTTCTCCAGAAGAGGGGAAGGAGCTGATACGTGAACGTATGGAATTTGTGAATGCCAATCAGCACCGTATGCTTCCTAATTGTGGCACTGTATTCCGAAGTGGATTCCATCAAACACTATTTCCTCAGCTGCCATTACGTGTTGGGCATATTGTGACACCTAATAATAATGCAAACTGGATCTTAAATGAGGGGGGCGCTTTAGCATGCCAAGCCATGCAACTAGTTGAAATGATAGAGGAAGAGCACAAGAAAAATAATCTCCCTGTGCCAGTGCGTGAAATAGAGTTTATCCCTACTGCATAGCACGATCTTTTATTTTGACTGCAGGTACACCTGTATACACACCATAAGGCTCTGTACTGTGTGTCACAACTGCTCCCGCACCAATAACACAGCCTTTGGCAATAGTTACACCGTCTAGAATCTTTGCACCTGCGCCAATCCACACATCATCTTCAATTGTTATTCCAAGTGTCGTCAGTCCCTGTTGTCGAATTAGCTTATGAGGATCAGAATACACATGGTTCGCAGGAATAATAGTAGTTCCAGCGGCAATGCGGACGTCGTTACCGATCGTAAGGTTGCCATGTCCAAAGAGGAGGCAATAAGGATTAATCGAACAGTGAGAGCCAATAGTAATTGTACCGCCACGAGAACCTAGTATAGCACCATGTAATACAACGGTATTATTACCAATACGAATACATCCTCCTCCTGATGTATCAAGAATTGCACTCTTTGCTATTTTCACCCCTTTGCCTCTAGAAATGTTAGATGATTGAAACCTTGAGATTGCGCGATATATGGATGTAAATACTGTTTTCATACAATGCTCTGTTCAGCAATTTTCTGACGCTGTGCAACAGCATTCCGAACGTTATCTAGTTGAGCAATTTTATCATCTATACCAATTGTCCAGTTAGCATGGTGCAAGGCAATGTCTCTTGGAACTGGAAAATCCATACCAGATTGCCATAGTCTATTTGGGTGAGTGCACCCGTTGATGTACGATTCTGGTAGGTAGTCGTAGCGAATTTGTTTTCCAAGTAATCTGTGCGAGTGCTGTATAATGTAGTTGAAGCATATTTGCTCCCTGTTTTCCCTTGGGGTTTGTTTCTTCACGAGTTCCAACAAACGTAATGTAAGATCGTTAGCTCTACAGATAAAAAACCCTGCACACAGTACATCAGGACCATGTGTGATATGGTCGTTGAGACACACAATGTCGTACCCTTCAATGGCATTCAGTAGATCTTCTGTAATAGGTTTGAAGATCTGAATATCAACGTCAGAGACAATAAAAACATCTCCCCAGTTCTCTTGGATTGCATTGAGTATCATGTTTTGTTTTTTTTCGAGGACTCCTGCAAAATTATGAGATTTATATTCTCCACCTGGAGTGTCTTCGAGCAAGGTGATGTGTGTATCAAATTGATTGCCGAGAGATGGGACAAAAAAATCTGTCGCGATTCCCTCGTAACTTTTTGTATAAGATGCGTAAAGTTTTAATGGTTCTGTCGCCATAGTTGTGCATGTTAACACTAATGTATTGGTCATGCTATCTATACATTGTTCGCATGTCACATTGAAAAATGTCCACGCATAGCAATTGTTTTATCTGCTTCAAACCCTCCCATTTGGTGAGTAATATGCTCCATATCATCAAGAGACTCCGCATCATGGAGAATGAGGCAGAAGCGTATTGGGATGCTCAGAAGTACAGTTCTTTGTCGAAGAGAGTGGATAGACCATTAGCAATCTATTCAATTGTGATCTTTCCATCACGAAGAACGACATGTGCTGTTGATCCTTCTAACAATTTTCCTTCTATAATTTGCAATGACAACGCATTAAGAATAGATGTTTGGATCAGCCGTTTTAATGGTCTTGCTCCAAAAAGAGGGTCAAATCCTTCTTTTGCAAGTTGTGTCAGTGCTTCTTTAGAAACGTGTAATGTAATGCCTTTTTGTTGCAGGCGTTGTTCTACAAATTGTAACTGAAGCTCAACAATATGTTTGATTTGTTCTTCGTCTAGGCTTTCGAAGATGATGATATCATCAATTCTATTGAGAAATTCTGGTCGGAAATGTGCACGTAGCACTGTGTGAATCTCGTCGACTGGTATGCGATCTCCTTTTTCAGTATGTTGTATGATGACATCACTTCCAAGGTTACTTGTCATGATAATAACCGTATTTTTAAAATCCACAGTACGCCCTTTAGAGTCTGTCAGTCTGCCATCATCAAGTACTTGCAGAAGAATATTGAAAATCTCAGGATGTGCTTTTTCGATTTCATCGAGCAGAACAATGGTGTAGGGGTGCGTACGAACCGCTTCTGTGAGCTGTCCACCCTCCTCGTATCCTACATAACCAGGGGGCGAACCAACAAGGCGTGCTACCGAGTGTTTTTCAGAATACTCTGACATATCAATCCGTGTAATCTGATCTTCATTATCAAAAAGAAGTTCAGCTAGTGCCTTAGCAGTTTCTGTTTTTCCTACACCTGTTGGGCCAAGGAATAGGAACGAGCCAATAGGCTTATTTTCTTCTTGAATACCAGCTCGGCTACGGCGAATAGCATTACTGACTGCCTTCAGTGCTTCTTTTTGACCAACAACACGCTGGGAAAGCATATCCTCCATATTTTTAAGCTTTTCCTGTTCTGCTGTAAGCATTTTTTCAATCGGTATACCTGTCCACCGTGAAGCAACTTTTGCAATATCTTCTTCTGTTACTTCTTCACGCATAATAGGGTTATCCTTTTGGATTTTCATGAGTTCCTGCTGAGCATTCTGTAGTGTTTTTTCAAGATCAGGAATACGCCCATAACGAATCTCTGCAGTGCGTTGCAGGTCTCCATTTCGTTCCGATTGTTCTGCTTCAGCTTTGAGACTATCAATCTCTTTACCTGATTCCTTGATAACATCTACAAATTTTTTTTCATTCTGCCATCGTGCTTCGATAGTTTTCTGCTGCTCTTGTAAGTCAGATAGTTCTTTATCAATATCTTTTAATCGCTTCTTTGAATTCTCATCCTTCTCTTTCTTTAATGACTCTTTCTCAACTTCTAGTTGTCGTATACGACGGTCAAGTTGATCAAGTTCTGTTGGCTTGCTGCCCATTTCAATGCGGAGAACAGAGGCAGCTTCATCCATGAGGTCAATTGCTTTGTCTGGCAAGAAGCGGTCTGTAATGTAGCGATCCGACAATTGTACTGCAGCAACAACCGCATTATCTTGAATGCGTACACCATGGTGGACTTCGTATTTCTCTTTAATACCTCGTAAAATAGATATAGCATCTGATAAAGAAGGGGGATTGACGATAACAGGCTGGAATCGTCTTTCTAAGGCAACATCTTTTTCAATATACTTGCGATATTCCTTTAGGGTAGTTGCGCCAATAGTTCGAAGTTTTCCTCTAGCCAGTGAAGGCTTGAGAATATTCCCTGCATCCATTGATCCTTCTGAAGCTCCAGCACCAACAATAGTGTGTAGTTCGTCAATAAAGAGGATTAATTCTCCATTTGAGGCTTCGACTTCCTTCATCACACTTTTGAGACGGTCTTCAAATTCTCCACGATATTTTGTGCCAGCTATCATCGAGCCGAGGTCTAGGGAGAGTATTTTTTTATTGCTCAGTGAGTCGGGCACGTCGCCATCTATGATTTTTTTGGCAAGCCCCTCAACAATTGCTGTTTTACCAGTACCAGGTTCACCAACAAGCACAGGATTATTTTTTGTCCTTCTGGAAAGAATTTGCATCACTCGTCGAATTTCTTCATCACGTCCAATAACTGGGTCAATCTTTCCTTCAGCTGCCATTTGAGTGAAGTCTTGTGTATATTTTTCGAGTACGTGATATTTTCCTTCAGGATCAGGATCTGTAACTTTTTGCCCGCCACGAAGCTTTTGTAATTCCTTAAGAACTAACTTTTTGTCTACACTGCATAGTTTCTTCACGTCTTTTTGCTCCAAAAGAGCAAGAAATAAATGTTCAGTTGAAATATATTCATCGTGCATTTTTCCAGCTTCAGTTTCTGCTTGGTCAAAAATAATCTTTAAATCCTGTGATACATATGGTTGCCCACCCACTACAGTCGGTTGCTTTGATAGTTCTTCCTGTATGCGCGATGCAATCGCATCAGGATGTTGTTCGAGTTTTTCACATAATGTAGGAATCAGTCCTTCTGGTTGTTTTATAAGAACCAGTAATAGATGCAGCGGAGAAAGTGCTTGATGGTGCAACTGTGCTGCAAGCTCCATTGTTCCTTGGACTGCTTCGGATGCCTTCGTAGTAAAATGTGAAAAGTTCATATTGATAATCATACGCTCAAATATTTTTTTACTACATCATTTACTTCATAATGTATTTTGGTGGAGATGCCGGGAATCGAACCCGGGTCCAATGTGTAGCGCAAGTGTTCATACTGTCATGGATCTTCTAAGTCACCAATTTCACAAGAGAAGAAACAAGAAAGAAAAAGGAGGATCGATACTGGGTACAGTATTACTGCCGTATCATTTCAGTAACCCGTTCCGCTAATTACGCCTCTTCTACGTAGCGGAAGTCAGAAGAGAGACGTGTTCGTAAAGACGAACTAGGCGGCAAGCACAGGTGCAAATGAAAAGTTCATTTTAGCCATAGCTTTACCAATTACAGAGTCTTCTGCAATTAAGGGGTGCATCAAGTGGGTATCGGGAACCGATGCCATCCCGAACAGAAACGGTCTTACTCTAGAATCACACTGTCAAAACCTGTCATCCCCAATGGTGTAAAGAAGCGAGATCTAAAGTATATCAGATAACAATTCTTAATTCCTATACTCTGGTACTTTTCCTTCTATTTCTTTAATGGTTTTCACAAGTTGATCAAATAAGTTATACAACTTCTCATTTTGCCCACCACACTTAATATTTAATGCATAGACCCAGTTCTTTCCAAATAAGAAGGCTCGCTTATCAATACACCTATCAACTTCCTCAAGAAGGATGAGTGCTGGCATTCGGTTGATAATTGTCTCATCTTCAAGATCTATAAAGTATAGGTCGTTTTCAACAGCATCGAGAATAGCAGCGCTATCATCGACGCGGTATCCATCTATCCACATGTCTCTTTTTATGCAGCTTCCATCTCCCATACAGTTTTTTGTCGCTGTAGGACCAAAGTAGATCGTCCATTCAGATTGAATATACGGACTCCGTCCATCGTACATTCCACGAGGAAGGACGTGTGGCTCGGCCCATACATTTGAGTATTCAAAAGCAAGGTTGAAATCATCGTTTCGGTAGGATTTCCAAGTCACAGGGTACAAGACATCTTCCGCAGTCTTGCTGTAGGCTTTTACAGGGTTTGGTTTGAGAGGGTAATCCTTGAGACGGTAGATCATCTCTGCCATTTCTCCTCTATTGATCGGCTGGTTTAGTTGCACAATACTTTCAGGGATAGCACGTTCAGCAGCGAGGAACTCTACGTATGGTGTGTACCACTTCAGGTTATCACTGTGGCTTAGTTCTGGAAGTTCAATACCTGTGAGGCCAAAGCCAAGAGAGAGCATTTTTGCAGCTTCCACAAAGTTCACTCCTTCTTCTGGATAAAATCGTCCATTTGGATAACCGTTTGCAATACCATTGCTCCATGCAGCACAGATACTTTTAGCAAACCATGCATCATAAGCAACATCGGGGAAACTAAACTGAGGAATAACAAGGTCGTCCGTGACGGGAAGGTTTTTAATACAGTCATTGATGTATGCGTCTGGATAGAGCACAGACATGAGTATTTTCGTAAATTCTGCACGGTTGATAGCATTCTCTGGTCTAAAAGATCTATTTTCATAACCAGTGACAATCCCTTCACGGGTCAGAAAGTCTATTGCATCTGCATAGGGATGGTCTTCCGGAACATCAAAAAAGAGTGCATATGCAGGAGTACTGGCACAGAAAAGTGCGAGTGTTAGAGTCACCGATAATAATGTTTTAGGGAAGGGGATAGTCGTAGTATACTCTTATTCCTTTCCCAGAAAAAATATGGATAATCCAATGAATCAAGAAGAGGTCCAAAAAAAGATTGAAGCATTGCTTCAAGAACTTGATGTACCAAGCTTTATTGTCTTTGGTTGGAAGAAAACAGAAAAAGAATTTGGTGTTGTATCATCACATCACAACATTCCACCAAATGCGGCTATTAAAGGTATGAGCTGGGCACTGAATGACTTTATTTCAAAGTCGCTATAGTTCTTTATTGGTGTGGAACGTTTCTTTCGTTTATCTAGAGAGGTGAAGAGGCTGCAGAGGAAACAGAAGGTGCAGAAGTTTTCTTTGATGTCTTACATTTCTTTATGGTGTGTATATGCATATACGCCCCTATCAAAAACTTATTGTTTGGAAAGAAGCACATGAATTATGTAAATGGATATATGGAATAACGAGCCAATTCCCAGTATCTGAAAAATATCGATTAATTGATCAGCTCTGTAGAGCATCAAGTAGTGTGCCTACAAATATTGCAGAAGGTACAACACGCAGAACAGCAAAGGATCGCTATCGTTTTTATGAAATTGCCTCTACTTCATTGGAAGAGGTGCATTATGAATTATTACTTTCAAGAGACCTTGGATATATTTCTGATAGTGTATTTTCTGAAGCAGATGATAAAGTAAAAAGAACAAGTTATTTAATCAGGAAACTGCAGGAATCCTTGAAATAATCACCTCTGTACCCTCATCACCTCTGTACCCTCATCACCTCTGTACCCTCATCACCTCT
>Ga0066639_10000193_pt1 | contig 49814 bp, 51 predicted proteins | sample CryGeyCG2114_010_2_FD_59504 | JGI IMG/M metagenome (GOLD analysis project Ga0066639, IMG submission 59504) | Groundwater microbial communities from aquifer - Crystal Geyser CG10_big_fil_rev_8/21/14_0.10 | ecosystem: Environmental > Aquatic > Deep subsurface > Groundwater | place: USA: Utah...
TCCGAGCGTGGAAGCCCCGCCGCTCCGCCCAGAAACTTCTTGGGCGGAACCGAGCAGAAAAATGCTCCTTCCTTTTTAGAAGATTTTTTCAGGGGGCGCGCGCAAAAGAAAAATTGTAAGCTCAAAATTCTCTGAGGTTGCCACCGGAGCGTTAGCGGAGGCGGGCGGCGGAGCGGTCAATTCCGTTCAAAAAATGTTCGAGCAGAGTTGTATAATTCCACGATCTTCTCCAATCTCGGAGCGTGCCTTTGAAGTAGTGCTTTTGCCACTTGTCGGTATCGAACCCAGACCGCTTCCAGATTTCTCTCGCGGGTATCCCTTCTTTGTGTAGCGCAATGGCTCTTTGCTTGAATTCGTAGGTGTAATTGATTGATCTTTCAGTGCAATTGAATACACACGGATTCTTTTTTAACATAGCGACTTCCTCACTTGAAAATGTTGTTTTCATGTTCTTTTATTAATTACTGTTAATTCTAACAAAAGAAAACATCGACATCGTGTTTTTGTGTCCACTTTATGGGGTACAGATCACTGGCGGAAGGGGTGGGATTCGAACCCACGAGGCGCAAAGCGCCACGGCGTTCCAAGCCGTTCCGTTAGACCGCTCCGGCACCCTTCCAATTTAAAAAAGTATAACCCGAAAAACAGCTTTAATCAAAAATAAAATTTATCAATATATCAACTGGCATCCGACTCTAATTGTCTGCTACAATATGATTTGTTATGTGGTCCTACATTTTAGGTTTAGCGGCGCTTTTACAACTTTATAATTCTTTCCAGTTTTTTTTAATTAGGCGGCGCGCTAGGGAGCCTGCCAAGATAATCACAGGCGCAAAACCTTTTTTTATAAAAAAACCGGGCAAGACTGTTGCATTCTTAATTCACGGATTTACAAGCAATCCGAAAGAAATGCGCGGCTTAGCCGATTTCTTAATCAATAATAAAATTTCTGTCTCCGCGCCTCTATTGCCCGGACACGGAACTACAGTTGAAAGGCTTGCAATAACAAAATATCCGCAATGGATTGAAAGAGTTCAGCAAGAGATAAAGCTTATTGAGTCAAAATACGAAAACATAATTTTGATTGGAAATTCTTTTGGGGGCAATTTAGCTATACTTGCGGCGAACAGTTCTCCAAAAATAAAAGGCATTATAACTCTTGCAACTCCTATCTTTTTTAAGTATGAAAAATTCTGGAAAATAATTCTTTTCTTTTTAAGAAGAATTAAATTATTCCAGAAGAAAAAATATTATACTCCTGAATATGAGAAATTAATCAAAACAAAAGCTAAATCTTATGATTCAATCCCTCTTCGCAGTCTTGTTGAAGTTTTAAAAGCTATTGATAAATCAAAAAAAGAGTTGCAAAAAATCACTGTGCCTATTTTGGCAATACATGCTGTCCACGATCCTATAATTCGTCCAGAGAGCGCTAAATTTATTTTGGAAAATTCCGCGTCAAAAAATAAAAAAACGCTTCTGATTAATAAAACAACTCATGTATTTATTTTAGAAGACAAAAATCCTAAAATATATTCTTCAATATTAAAATTTATTCAAGCGCTATAAAGATAAATTAAAATAGCAGAACTTTTCCTAATGATTGTTAAGATGCATAAAATTTATTATGCAATTTAAATTTTCATCCCCTTTAATGCTTTGACCCGTTCTTGTATAGGGGGATGCGTAAGAAAAAGCTTATGCAAGAACGATTGCTTCTTTTTCCCTTTAAAAGGGTCGTCAAGCCACAAATGCGCCGTTGTATTATTGGCGGCTCTCATTTGAGTCTGATCGTGGGCTATTTTTTGAAGCGCGCTTGCAAGGCCGTCGGGATAGCGTGTCAATAAAGCTCCTGATGCATCCGCGAGATATTCTCTCTTTCTTGAAATTGCTAAATGGATTAGAGTTCCCGCTATTGGCGCCAATATTGACAAGGCAATGCCTATTAATAAAAAAACCGCGCCGGCATTTCCCGATCTTCTATTTCTCATTCCACCCCACAGCATTGAACGCAAAAACATATCAGACAAAATTGAAATAAAACCGACTAAAACTACCGCCATAGTTGAAACAAGCATATCCCTGTTGCCGATGTGTGATATTTCGTGCGCTAATACGCCTTCTAATTCCGAACGGTCTAATTTTTCTAAAAGCCCTGTTGTAACTGCGACAACTGAATGTTTAGGATTCCTGCCGGTCGCAAACGCGTTCGGCGCCGATTCGTAAATCATATAAATTTTAGGAACCGGAAGGCCCGCGGTAATAGATAAATTTTCAACTATATTATAAAGCTCTCTTGCATTCTCTCGCGTAACAGGTTTTGCATTGGCCATTCTCAAAACTATTTTATCCGAATACCAATAACTCGTAATACTCATTACAATACTGAATGCAACCGCGATAATTAAAATCAGCGAACTGTCGTAAATTCTCGCGAATAAAAACCCGACGGCAATCACGATAAATAAAAATATCGTAAACAGCGCCCACGTTTTTCTGATATTTTTTGATTTGTGAGTATATAACGAAGCCATAAAATTAATAGTTCCAACTTAAGCAAATAATTTCCGTTTTTGTTATCAAAATTGAAACATTGTTTATAGTTTTAATTTCACGAAATAATTTTAACTTAACTAAAAACTGACCTTAACAGGCTCTTTCTCTGTCGCGCTTACTACTTCAAAGAAATTTTCTTTTTTAAAATTAAATATGCCTGCTATGATATTTGAAGGAAAAGACTCTATTTTGATATTTAAATCTTTTACAACCGAATTATAGAATCGCCTCGCCGCCATTATTTTATTTTCTGTATCGGCCAACTCTCTTTGCAAATCCAAAAAATTCGCGTTGGCTTTCAAGTCAGGATAATTTTCCGCGACCGCAAATAAAGTTTTTAAAGTATTGGTCAGCATATCTTCTGCTTTTGCCTTTTCAAGCGCCGCGCCTCCGGTATTCATAGCCTCTGTTCTGGCTTTTGTCACGCTCTCTAAAGTTTCACGCTCGTGCGATACATAGCCTTTTACCGTTTCAATTAAATTAGGAATAAGGTCATATCTGCGCTTGGTCTGGACATCAATATCTGATTCGGCTTCTTTTTCTCTATTTCTAAGCCGGATAAAACCGTTGTAAGATACAATAACCCAAAGAACAAGTAATATGGCTATGCCTATAATTATGTATATTAAATTCATTTTTTTATGATAGCTTTTTTCTCGACCTTTTCAATATAACACACTTTTTAATTACGGAAGAAGCGCGTTTATCTTTTTAATTCGCTAATTTGCATCTCCTTTCTCTAATCATAATACTTTCTTCGCCTTAAACTCAAAACAATTTTCTCTTCTCAAACCAAAAGTCGTAAAATATCTTAATAATCCAGAGTGGCAAACGGCAGAATTATCTAGTTTAAATCACCGATCTTAGACCACCACGTTTTACTTGCGACACGATGCAATCGCATCGTATTTCAGTAAGGCGGCCTACGCGGAAGCCCAATTTCAAACGGCTCGCAATTGCGAGCCGTTTGAATAAGTTTTAGTAAGCGCCCGGCATACCAAGACCGTCCGGCGGCATACCAATAGAATCTTTCTTTTTGTTATCCGGCAAATCAGCAACTACTGATTCAGTAATTACCATCATTGAGGCGGCAGAAACCGCGTTCTGAAGCCCGCTTCTGACAACTTTTGTCGGGTCGATAATTCCTGACTGAACCAAATCTTCATATTCGCCTGTCATCGCGTTGAACCCAAAATTTTTTTCACCGTTTAGAACCTTATCCAAAACAACCGCTCCGTCAAACCCAGCATTCTCGGCAATTTGTTGAATTGGAGTCCTAAGGCCTTTTAAAACAATTTTCGCTCCAACGATTTCCGGAAGCTGATTTTTATCAAGTTTATCAATTAATTCTTCAACTGCTAGCGACGCGCGAACAAGAGCGACTCCTCCGCCCGGAACAATGCCTTCGTCAATTGCGGCTCGTGTCGCGGCAACAGCATCTTCAATCCTGTGCTGCTTTTCTTTCTGCTCAACTTCAGTCGCTGCGCCAACCTTAATTACGGCAACGCCTCCGGACAATTTACCCAACCGTTCATTAAGCTTTTCCTTATCAAAATCTGAATCGGTTGCTCCAATTTGCACTTTAATCTGTTCAATTCTTTTGTTAATCGCTTGCTTTTCTCCTTTCCCGTCAACAATGGTCGTGCTGTCCTTATCCGCACGGACCTTATGAGCTTGGCCTAATGATTCTATCTCTATATTTTCCAATTTCTTTCCAATATCTTCTGAAATAAAATCTGCGCCGGTTACAATCGCAATATCCTCTAACATTTCTTTCCTTCTATCGCCAAATCCCGGAGCCTTAACCGCAAGACAAGTAAAAATTCCGCGAAGTTTATTTACAACTAAAGTTGCCAACGCTTCTCCTTCAACGTCGTCTGCAATAACAACTAATTCTTTTTTGCCAACTTTTATCAATTTCTCAAGCAAAGGCAAGAGATCGTTTATAGCGGAAATTTTTTTATCGGTCACTAAAACATAAGGGTTGTCTAATACGGCCTCCATTCTATCCGGGCTAGTCATCATATAAGGAGATATATAACCTCTATCAAACTGCATCCCTTCAACGATTTCAGTTGATACCCCCATTGTTTGTGATTCCTCAACCGTCACTACGCCATCTTTGCCAACTTTGCTAATCGCTTCTGCTATTTGAGTTCCGATTTCAGAATCTCGAGCCGAAATAGTGGCAACTTGTTTGATTTCTTCGTTTCCGCTTATCTCTTTAGACATTTTTTTTAATGATTCTAAAGCGGCTTCATACGCCTTTTCCATTCCTTTCTGGAGGCTTACGGGGTCTACTCCGGATGAAACATTTTTCAATCCCTCTCTGACTAAAATTTGAGTGAGTAAAGTTGCGGAAGTTGTTCCGTCTCCGGCTAAGTCATTGGTTTTGCTCGCGACCTGTTTTACAAGTTCTGCGCCAATGTTTTCTATTTTGTCTTCAAGCTCAATCTCTTTTGCTATCGTCACGCCATCGCGAGTCACAACAGGCGAGCCAAATCCTTTTTCTAAAACTACCGCTCTGCCCTTAGGCCCTAAAGTAACCTTTACGGCATTAGCAAGCTTATCCACCCCTTCTTTTAATTTTTTCCTTGCTTTCTCATCAAATAAAATTTGTTTAGCCATGATTTTATAAAATATGAATTTTTAGTTTATAATCGCGAGTATATCGTCTTCATCACCGACCAAATATTTTTTATCGTTTATCTCAATTTCGTCCGGGCCGTATTTTTTGAATAAAACAGTGTCACCTATTTTTACTGACATAGGAATTATCTCGCCTTTATCGTTTTTCTTACCAGCGCCCACTGCTATAATCTTGCCTTTAATTGGCCGCTCCTTGTCAGCAGTATCAGGAATCACGATGCCCGACGCGGTTGTTTTATCTTCTTCAATAGGTTCTATAAACACCCTATTGGATAATGGTTTTAGATTCATATTGTTAATAAAACTAATTATCTATTAATTTTGTCACTCTCGACCATAGAGTGCCAGTTTAGCTATTTTATATGCGGGCTATAGAAAAGTCAAGGTCGTGTATAATGCCACCCTATTCTGGACTTAAGAGTTGTTTTCCCGATTATGTGTTGCGTTTGTGATGTTGCCCTTTCTTAGCTCTCTTTTTCTTATTTTTCTTTTCTCATTCCTTTTCTTGTTTATTTTCTTTTTCTTGTTTATTTTCCTTTTCCTCCGCTATTGTCCGGTCGGACAATAGCGGAGGAAAAGGTGAAAAGGTTTAGCGGTTTTATAAATTCTTTGATATCAGTATATTCAAAGTGACGTTATATTTAGAAGGTTGATGATTAAAAAACTCCACGAAGTTTATGGCTTTATGGAGTCCAGGATGTATGTGGTATTTATGCAGGGCGAGTTTTATAATTTAATATTACATTATTTTACGCAATAAAAACTATCTATTTTCTATAAATAAAACCGCAAAAATACCGGCTCTAAAGCGATTTATAAACTCTTCAGGAAATCTTCTATGCGTTTTGTATCAGGGTGGAATTCCAATTCTGCGTCGCTGTATTTTATCCTGGGCTTGAATCCCGGAAGGTCATTTGATAAGCTTGACTCAATTTTTTTGACTTGGATATTTTTCAATATCTGCTCTAAAAAATTACCTAATGTCCCGCTTAAAATTTTATTTAAAAATTTTTTGATAAACGAATGACTCTTATACTTGTAGCGGAGGTCGTCGTTGAAATTCACTTCGCCTAACCAATTCTTGTTTGCCAGCCAAAATTCCCTAATATAATCTTGATTGCCGAAAATCGGAACTAGATTCTTATAAAGAGTTATCCAATACTCGTTATACGGAGGAGAAAGCTTGTAAGAATCTTTTGTTACAAAATGGTTAAGGCAAATTTTATCTTTTGCCGATTCTTTGTGGCTCAATTTTTTCCTTCGCCAGCCAAGAAACCCAAAAACTAAAACTGAAAAAAAGCGCGCTGTAAATATCCGCCCTTTCTTCACACCGATTATTACATCAAAGTCTGATGATTCCTTTACGTTCCCGGTCGCCATTGAACCTGCGGCAAATGCAAAATCCACAAAAGGAATAAACCGAAAAGGCCAAACCCGCTTAGTGAGACACCTCCATTTTTTGTCATATAATACTTTTATTCTCCTTTGCTGGATTATCTGCTCCACAACTTAATCTTCTAAATTGGGCTTATCTAAAACTTCAGCGGAAATACCGCTTGTCTCACCGCTAATACGCATCACGTCTTTGTCAATTTTATTCAACTCTTTGTAAGCGTTGTTATAACTGCTGACAGTTGTTCCTAAATGAGCGCCCAATTTTTTCATATAATTTTCATAACTTGACAGATGACGGCTCAATTCCTCTACTCTTTTTTTGATAAGTTTTGCCGATTCTTCAATCTGAAGAGCTTTTAACCCTTGCAAAACGGTTTGTAAATACGCTAAAAACGTCGTTGGAGAGACAATCATTACTTTTTTCTCGCCTGCCGCGTATTGTATTAAATCTCGCGTAACGGTTTTCATAGCGCCTATTTTATTAATTAATAAATCATAATAAACAGCTTCGGCCGGGATAAACATAAAAGCAAATTCCATTGTCCCCTCTTCCGGCTTGACGTATTTACTTGTTTCATCAATTCTAAGTTTTAAGTCGTTTCTAAAAACTTCTTCCAATCTTTTTCGTTCCGCTTCATCGCTAGAAGCGAGGATACGGTTATAATTTTCCAGACTGAATTTTGAATCAATAGGAATTATTTTATCACGAACGAAAATCACAGCATCAACTATTGAGCCGTCTTTAAACGGATATTGCATTTTAAAACTTCCTGGTGGAAGAACATTTTTTAGAACGGTTTCTAAATAATACTCGCCTAAAACGCCGCGCTGTTTGGGATTTTTTAAAATATCCTGAAGGCTCTTTAATTGGTCTGCAAAATTCACAACTTGTTTATTAGTCTCATCAAGACGCGTAAGACGCTCTGTAACATCTTGTATGATTTTCGCGCTTTGGCTAAATTGATTCTGCATTAACCTAGTTGATTGTTCAAGTTTTGAGTCAAGTGTTTTTGTTATTTCTCCAACCTGACTTTGTATCAATAACAATGCCTTGTCATCGGATTTATTAGCTTGCTCTCTTTTTAAAGAAAAATAAAGGAAGGCAAATCCTCCCACAATTACTGCTAGAATTATAAACAAAGATACTAAATCCACACTTTAATTCTAGAGCAAATATAAATTAAAGCAATATCTAATCTTGTTAGTCAGGAATTATTCCTGAGCCGAAAAATGTGCAAAGGCACCTTCCTTGCTTCGAGCTGGCAGTAGAACAAGATATATTATTCCCGTCAGAATCAAAAGCTGATAAACAGTCAGTTGGCCCTGGCCCGCAAGCTGTTTCACAAGATTGATTTATGGCAGTTTCTTTGACAAAAATCCTTATACCTCCAGCTTTTACAATACCTGACTGGTCTGGAATTTTGATAAAAAAGTCGCCGCCTATTGAGATGCCTCCTGCATTTAAAATATCTCCGCCGACATTTAAGCCGCCTTTTAATTCAAGGTCACTGCCTATAGAAGCTTTTTCCCTTATAATAACCGAACCGGTTTCCAATGAATGAATAGAGCCGGAAACCGCTTCAATACCTGTCGGGTCAATGATTCTAAAAGTATTATTGGTATTAATTGCATTTGATATAGCAAAAGTTAAATAAACATAACGGCCCGCGACAAAAATATCTGAATTATACCCCGGCATATCATTTAAATTATGTCCACCTACAGCAACTGGATTTGTAGGGTCGGAAACATCCACAATTCTAAAAGAACCATCTCCGGTTCCTATAAAGCCGAGATACGCGTAATTTCCAGCTCCTCCTATTGCAAACGCAGAAGCTTCCGGCACAGAAACATCTTGCGCGTAAGTCATTTTTCCAACAAGTTTTGGGTCAGTGGGATTTGAAATGTCCAAAACAAGCATTGGGTCAGCTCCTGTTTGTGTTGGCGGCAATAACGATATATACGCATATCCTCCTGAAACGTAAGATTTATTAAATGTCCTTTTTGGCAAATTTAAATTTAGCGGATCGCTTATCTTATCTCCTACAACTTTAGGATTTCTTGGGTCCAAAATATCAATAACTCTAAATGAATGTTCTCCATTTTCGCATTCGTCTATTACCGTTACATCACACTTAAGATTTAAATATACATATCTTCCTATAACGTGAATTCCTGGCATAGTTTTTACAGGAATATCCGTTAAGGTCAAATTATGCCCTCCGACCACAAAAGGCCTTCTCGGGTCTGAGACATCTATAATTCTAAAGGCTTCAGAGCCTGGCGCGCTAAATGCCACATAAACATACCTACCAGAAGATGTTAGGGCAGATAAGACTGAAGTAGGCATTTTGTCGGTCAAGTTTGACCCTCCTAATACCTGCGGGTCAGAAGGATTTGAAATATCTATAATTCTAAAAGCGTTTTCTTTTGAGCCTTTAAAAATAACATAGGCGTATTTTCCTGAAACTGAAATATCGGCAGGATAGCAACACGTTGGCAGTCCTATTATTTCGGCCCCTCCTACAATCTTTGGATTTGCCGGGTTGCTAACATCTAAAATCCTAAAAGCTTTATAATTTTCGGCTGACTCGTGAGCAAAAATAACATAGGCGTATTTTCCTGAAACCGTAACTGCAAGAGCAAGGTCCGGCAGAAGATTCACTAATTTATCTCCTCCAGAAATTATCTTGGGGTTAGCCGGATTATTTTGCAAAATACTGCCGTCTGAAATATGAAGTTTTTCTTTTACATTATCAGCGTCTTTAATTCCAACTCCAAGCTTATCAACAAAAGTAGAAACTCCGCTTGCGCGAAAACCGCTGTTAGACGCTCCTTCGGCGTTCACATCAAGTTTAAATTCAGGAGTCGCGGTATTGACCCCAATATTTCCCGCGTAGATGCCTTCGCCGGCAGTAATAATTCCAGAGCCGCCCGGAGGCGGTTCAGTCGGATTTGTCCATGCAAAAGTAACAAAAAATACAAATAGCAAAAGTATTGCAGCTAAACTTACGCCACTAAAGATTTCTTTAAAAGCCCTTTTCATTATTGTTTAATTATATATTACTAGAAACACATAAAGAAGACGAGTTTGTTAATAAGTTAAAGCTCATATATTATTAATAGAAATCATGGCAATTAAAATCTACAATTCACTATCTAAAAGAAAAGAACGCCTTCCCGTGTCATTCAAAAAAAAACTAAATCTCTTTGCGTGCGGGCCTACTGTTTATGACTATCTACATATCGGCAACGCAAGAACAAATGCGTTTTTTGATACTCTTGCGCGATTTTTGCGCTCGGAAAATTATAAACTTTTCTATCTGCAAAATATCACCGACATTGACGACAAAATAATCAACCGAGCGTTCAAACAAAAAACCGGCTGGAAAAAACTCGCTAATAAGTTTGAAACTATTTTTCGCGGCAATATGCAAAGCCTCAATATAACTTCAGTTGATAAATACGCCAATGCCACAAAATTCATTCCGCAAATCGCGCGCCAAATTAAAATTTTAATAGAAAAAGGTCACGCTTACGAGATCAAAAACGACGGCTATTATTTTGATATTAAAACTTTTAAAGACTACGGCAAGCTTTCCGGACGGACGATTAAACAAGCCGAAGACGGCGTATCCAGAATTGATAACAGTAAAAACAAAAAAAATGCGGGTGATTTCTGTCTGTGGAAATTTTCTAGAGGAGGCGAGCCTTCTTGGAATACGACTCTTGGCAAAGGACGGCCGGGGTGGCATATAGAAGACACTGCGATTAGTGAGGAATTTTTCGGACCCCAATATCATCTGCACGGCGCGGGCGTTGATTTGAAATTCCCGCATCACGAAGCCGAGATAGCCCAACAAGAATCCATATCCGGTAAGAAGCCGTTTGTTAGAATATGGATGCACGTTGGAATGCTCACCGCAAAAGGCGGCAAAAAAATGAGTAAAAGCTTGAATAATTTTATAACCATTAACGAATATCTTAAGAAACACTCCCCTAACTCTTTTAGAATTTGGGTAGCCGGCAACCATTACCGGTCTCCTATGGAGATTTCGGAAAAATCTATTCTTGATTCCGAGAAAAAAATTTATTCAATTCAAGAATTTATCTCAAAGCTGAATTTCAGAATTAAATCAAAAAGAAATATCGGAAACCCAAGAAAAATTAATACAAAGTCTTATTCTGATGAATTTATTAGCGCGATGAGCGACGATATCAATACTCCAAAAGCAATGGCGGCAATTTTTATGCTAATAAATGATGTTAATAATTATATCTGGAATTTAAAGCCGGCACAGGCAAAAAATTTGAAAAAAATGCTTTGCCAAAAGCTTGAAATTTTGGGAGTTTTCCCTGAAATTCATAAAATTCCCAAACGAATAACCGCCCTTTTGAGACAACGTGAGTTATTCAGGAGTAATAAACAATTTATAAAATCTGACGCTTTGCGAAAAAAAATTAATGCATTAGGATATAAAGTAGAGGATACGCCAATCGGGCCTTTGGCGCTACGGGAGTTCACGACAGAAAACACAAAATCCTGAAACAAATTCCAAATTCAAATTCAAATTTCAAATTAAATACTAAAAAATCAGAATTTATACATTTTTTGTAAACCGTTTCTGAACATTTAAACACGCCAACTCCAATAATAATTGCAATTCCAAAATAAATTCGTTATGGCAAATTTAAAAATCCCACCACAAAACATAGAAGCCGAGGAGTCGGTCCTCGGCGCCTTAATGATTGATAAAAATTCTATAATACGAGTTGCCGACGCCTTAATCCCTCAAGATTTCTATAAACCCGTTCATACAATAATTTATGAAACAATTCTAAAGCTGTATGAGAAACAACAGCCTATTGATATTCTAAGCGTTACATCCGAATTAAAAGCCAACGACGCCTTGAATAAAATTGGCGGCTCCTCCTACCTTACAAAATTAATCAATTCCGTGCCGACTGCATCCCACATAGGACACTATGCGAAGATAGTAAAAGAGAAAAAGATTTTGCGCGATTTGATTAACGCATCTGCCGAAATAACTGAAAATGCTTTTCGTCCTGATGATGATTTGGAGGTAGTTCTAGACGATATTGAAAAAAAGATTTTTTCTATTTCCCAGCGTTCAATCTCTCAAAGATTCAGGCCCGTGAAAGAAGAATTGGGAATTGCTTACGAGAGAATTGAAAGACTCCATCGCGGTGAAGGGGTAATCCGCGGAATCAGCACAGGGTTTCAAGGATTGGATAATATTTTATCCGGACTCCAGAAATCCGATTTGGTTGTAGTAGGCGCAAGGCCGTCACTCGGAAAAACATCTTTCGCCCTCGATATCGCAAGGCATGTCGCGCTAAAAGCGAATGAACCCGTCGGCTTCTTTTCCCTTGAAATGTCGCGCGAACAAGTAGTGGACCGATTAATCGCGGCTGAAGCCGAAGTCCCACTTTGGAAACTTAGAACGGGAAGACTAAGCGATGAGTCTGATTTTAATTTAATTCAAATGTCTTTAGATTCCCTATCCAGAGCGCCTATATTCATTGATGACACGCCGTCGCCCAATATCTTGCAAATGCGCTCAATGGCGCGACGCCTTCAAACCGAACATGGATTAAGTTTAATAATCGTTGATTATTTACAGCTTATCCAGCCAAGGATAGGCGGAGAAAATATGGTTCAACAAATCACTGAAATTTCGCGCGGCCTCAAAGGCTTAGCCAGAGAATTACAAGTTCCCGTTCTCGCCCTCTCGCAACTGTCCCGAGCGGTTGACCAAAGGGAAATCAAAGTTCCGCGGCTTTCAGATTTGCGCGATTCCGGTTCAATAGAACAAGATTCTGATGTTGTTATGTTTATTTACAGAAAAGATAGAGATAAAACCAATGTCACGGCTGAAGAAGAAAACACGGCAGAAATTATTGTTGCAAAACACAGAAACGGACCTCTCGGAGCCGTGAAGCTTAAATTTGATCCTGAAAAAGTCAGTTTTCGCTCAATTGATAAAATTCACGTTGAGCAAGAGGTTTGATTCTCTATACGATTTCATCGCATAAAGTTTTGAATTGCCAAATAGAAACATTTATCCATTTTGAATAAACCTGAGCTGCAAAATTATAAAAATTTATCTGCATTACTCGGAAAATAGCCTTAAAATTTTTCTAATTTTTCGCCGAAATTTCTCTCAAAATCTATTTTGTAATTTAAAGTGGAAAATGATTTTTATTTCCGGTATTCTTTGTTATTATTACAATTATGCTTCCGGAACGAATTAGAAAATTTATAGACATATTCTCTGCTTTGCCGTCTATTGGCCCGCGCCAGGCGACAAGACTTGCCTTTTATTTATTGCGCCTTGGCAAAAATCAGATTCTAGAGCTTTCGCGGGCCATTCAAGATTTAGTCAACATTACAACATGCAAATTTTGCTTTCTGCCTTTTGAAAGCAATAATAACGAACTATTATGCCATATTTGCTTAAACAACAAAAGGAAACAAGACGTAATCGCAATTGTTGAGAAAGAAACCGATTTAGTTTCAATAGAAAAAGCCAATAAATTTGACGGCAGATATTTAATTCTTGGCGAGCTTGACAAAACCGGCATACTAAATACCGAACAAAAATTAAAGCTGAAAAATTTTAAAGGACATATTGAAAAAAAATTTAAAAAAGCCGAAGAAATTATTATAGCGCTTAACCCAACGACTGTGGGAGATATGGAATCGGCGCTTTTAATCCAAGAGTTGTCCCCTTTTGCCGAAAAAATAACTCGTCTTGGACGCGGTCTTCCTACGGGAGGAGAAATTGAATTTGCTGACGAAGATACTTTAAGCGGCGCCATTGAAAATAGAAGGTAAAAATTTCCGTTCGCGCCCCGACAAATTTTAATTGAACGAAAAACAAAGTAATATCATCTAATCGGAGAATAAAAAAAATTGAGCGTCTTTTATATCTTACAAAAGACGCGTTCTTCCTTTCTGGCGGTGAATTCCCTTTTAATGTATTCCTCTTTTGGAGTTGTGTCGTATGAGTCAATGAGCCAAAATTCGCCGTCAGCAAAACCAAGAACAAGCGGGTCCTCATACACGCCACTTTTTTTCCAATCCCGAACCTCGGCAAGAATGTAGATGTTGTATTTACCAGAATCCTCTTGAGCTTCCAAAATCTTCTGCCGCGTCTTATCAAGAATAATGCCGCCGTATCTGGCTGTAATGAAATACTCTCTATTCCGAGAAAGCATCACTACAACAAACATTATGAAACCGCCAAGAGCCATCAGATTAAATATTATAGAATTGTCTGTAACAAGAAATAGCGCGATTGCGATTACCGCAATGGCAAGTAGATAGACAATTAACTTCTTTAAAAGAAGATTCCCTGGCAATTTTTTGAGTTTATCCTGAACATCTCGGTAACAGTATTCAAGCTCTTCTGGCAAACGAATGCCATCAATCCCTTCGAGGCTAAAAAGTAACAAAGCAGAATGAATAATAAATGCCTGATGTCGCAGTTGGAAAATCGCCAACTTAGGATAATCTTTATTGTCCCGCCACTGAAGCGGTTCGCGACTAACCCAGGGATACTTTTCTTTATAGACTTTCTTAAACCGATTCTCTTCTGTACGAAGAACGAAGATTTTATCGTGAAGCGTTGGTCTCGCATCCGCCTCAACACCAAACAACCGGGAATCAAAAGCTTCTGCTTCCTGAATCTTCCGGGCGATTTCCGTGACTTTCGAAGAATCTACAACAAGAGCCGTATTCCGCTTAATTCCATCCAGCACAGCTTTTAGTGCCGCCAGCTTTTCATGCTCAGTTTTCAAAGTGCCTCCTTTTAAGCAGCATTCTTCTCTCGAGCCTATCCCGAAAGCTATCGACTCTAGAATTCTAAATTATAATAGACAAAAAGCCGCGTCAACTGAGAAAAAAAGCCAAAAAAGCCGCTAAAGATAAAAACTATACTGAACTCAAGATAAGGATTCTAGTGAAATTTCCATAATGCAAAGAAACGCGAACAGCTGCATATAAAAGCCGCAAATCGCTGTATGCAAAAAATCGCTCTAAAAATCCTTCATACCAACCAGATCCTTCACACTAAATCCTTCACACCAAATCCTTCACACTAAATCCTTCACACTAAATTCTTTCCCTTATTCAGGATTAATCTGATATAATGTAAACAATTATTTTAATGAAAACTATCTGTGGATAATTATGGCAAAAAGTTTTTCAAAGAAATACGGGCTAACTAGAGATACTTTATTAAAAATTGCTGCGGCCGGCGGATTTATCATTGCCGCCGGTTCCTCGCCTTATTTTCTTCACGCTATAGCTCGACAATTTTTTAAAGAAACAGTGAAAAAGACAATACGAGCTAGAGCGAAAAAATTACGTGAAATGGAGAAAAGAAAGCTCATCTCATTTCAAGAACTCGGTGGAGGTAAAGTCCGTATTAAACTCGCTCATCATGGAAAAACTTTAGTAAGATTATACAACCTAGAAGATATGAAACTTAAAATTCCTAAAAAATGGGATGCAAGCTGGAGGATTATTATGTATGACATACCTTCGTCCAAAAGAAAAGCAAGCGATGCTTTTAGAGAAAAACTCACGCAATTGGGATTATATAAATTACAAAAGAGCGTGTGGGTTTCTCCATATGAATGCCTCTCAGAAATAGAATTTCTCTGCGCAGTCTTCGAGATAAATATTGATAACTGCGTGCTTTATTTTAAAACTAAAGAAATTCCAAAAGAAGCAGAAATTAAAAAAAATTTCGAATTATAAATTCTTTCCCTTATTCAGGATTAATCTGATATACGGTAAACAATTATGTGTTATGTGATTGCAGATTCTTTATGGCGTTTATCCTGATTAATACCTACTGATCTTATTGATACCTAAGCTTATACTTTTAGCTGCCTAGTCTATCTTTATAATTTCAACTTCTGTATAAGGCTGCCTGTGGCCTTTTTTCTTGTGGTATCTGGTCTTTGGATGATATCTGAAAACGATTTTTTTCTTTTCTCTGTCTTGTCTTAAAACTTTACCCTCAACTTTTGCATTTTCTAAATAAGGACTGCCTATCTTAACTCCATCACCGTCTGAAACCAAAAGCACGCGTTCAAAAAAAATACTATCCCCTTCCTTGGCGTTTAATTTTTCAACTTTTAATTTTTCGCCCTTGGCAATTCTATATTGCTTGCCGCCGGTCTCTACTATTGCAAATGGCATAAATTCGTTAATTGACTGAAATTATAACTGCTATAGCTATTAAAATCAAGGTCGCTAAAAATATATTAAAAAATCCCAATAAATACGAAATAAACCTGATTCTTTGATAAAAAAACTCTGCGATGGCAAGGTTTAAAAAACTTATAAAAACTCCTGTTAAAAGTATGCTTAAGACATCAATCTTGCTACCGAGAAAATCTATTCCGCCAAGTTTAGTAAAATGGATAATCAATAAATGGTTAATAAGATTTAATTTAAAATACGATATCCCAAAACCAATCAGAAATATAACCGCAGATATTATTGAAGTGTTCCGTATGTATTTATTTTTAGAGATGAATATTTTCGGCATCCGGTATCATTGTAATTCAAAAGCAATGATATGGAAAGCGGTTGTACTCGTCCCGCGCATTTGACGCTCTTCGGCTGATGATGACTGCGTTATATATCCAACGCCCGGTCTTATATGTGTTTAGATTATCCAGAATTTAGCTTAGAGGATATTCCTTAAAGATGTCTCCTTAAAGACGTCGCTTTGAAAACATCTCCGTAAAAAGATGTCTCTGAAGATATTTTCCTGAAGATATTTTCCTTATTGCAAGTAAAAAAAACGATTGTTTTTTACTTGCAATAAGACAAAAAAGACAAGGGATAAAACAAGGAAAAGATAAAAACAAATCAGTCATTTTTAAACCCTTTAATCTGATGTTAGTTCAAATCCCGCGCTTTCAGATAAAAACTCCGCGATGATACGCGGAGCTGCGAAGCTATTGTTGATTCGGCGCAAAAATAGTAAATCTCGGTATGATTGATTCAAGTTGCACAATGTCTTTGCCTTCTTCTATCAAAATATGACAAAAACCTTTTTCCATAGCGGCGGACGGAATCGGCTTTTCTAAAGGCAACACTACTGCCACCGGTTTGATTCTTTCGCAATCCCTGAGATGTTCTTTATAATCAACCGGGTCTGTGCGATGGTATTCCAGCTCTTGGTCTGCAAATACTTTTTGGAGCATTTTTTCTTCAGAAGAACTTAACTTATCTCTTCGCAAAAGAATCACGCGCGCTTTTTCCGACATCTCATCTTCTCCTTTGTTAAATGGCTATAGCTATTATAAAAAATTATTGTATAATTGTAAAATGAACTTTTCCAGTTCTTAGCCTTGATTATTTCTCGTAAGCTATTTTTAACCTAAGCTCCCATCGTCTAGTGGACTAGGACACTTGGTTCTCATCCAAGAAACCGGGGTTCAATTCCCCGTGGGAGCGCTAAATTGAACTCCGTAATTCTCTGCGTGTGTGGAGGGGCAGAGGTTTGCTGGCCGTCGCAGAAGGTAAAAACGGTTCGCGCTATCTCAAGAATAGAGCGCAAGTTTTAACTACTTTATTCTATTCTTAAAAATAAGCAAATCCTTTCTATAAAAAAGCTTGGCAAAACACGACTTTAGCGAATCTGTTGATTGATAATTTAAACCTGATATTCTCGCTACAGTTTTTATGTTTTACATAAATACATAAGAAATCTCGCTAACGCTATCTGTATTCCATCTAGAGAATTCTTTCTATATACCGGCCAGGAATATAATGGGCGCAAGCCACCTAGAAAACCAAAGCCGTTTTCACGCTTGCTCGCAAAACCATTCCGGAAATAAAAATCATCTGACGCGCAAAAATTAGGTTTTTTTAATAATATCGGCTATTTTGTCCAAACCAACTCCTCTTGAGGCTTTTATTAAAATTAAATCTCCCTTTTTAACAAGATTTTCAATCGTCTTTATTGATTCGTCCACCGAATCAAAACTTAAAATATTTTTTTTATTTAGACCGACCCTTCCGGCCGCTTCTCTAATCAATCTCGCGTGCGCGCCGATTGTTACTAAAAAATCAAAAGTTTGCGCGACTTCTTTTCCTAATTTTTCGTGCGCCGCAACAGAATATTCCCCAAGTTCCAACATATCGCCTAAAATAGCAACCTTCCTTTTCGCTTTAATTTCTTTAATAGTGTCCACCGCGGCCCGCATTGATAAAGGCGAAGCATTATAAGAATCGTCAATGATTATGCTTGAATTTATGCCTTTAAGTATTCGCATTCTGTGTTTTGGAGACTGATGAAAAATTAACGATTCGGCAACTCGCACGAGATTGATTCCGAAAATCACCGCGACGCATGCCGCAGCAGAAGACGCGTATGAAATCTGCCTGCCAAAACATTTGTCAATTTTAATCGGAACAAAAGAAGTCTCATATTCAAGTTTGAACGAGACTCCAATGGGAGTATCCTTATCCATCCTAGCGCCAAAATTGCTTATCTTAATTGATGCTGATTTATCAAAACCAAAGCTCATAATTTTAGCTCTAGTTTTTGATTTCATATCCAAAACCAACTTTTCATCCGCGTTTAAAATCGCATAGCTTGAAGTTGACAAATCTTCAATCAATCTTCTTTTCTCGCGCGCGACTGATTCTATATTGGAATAATATCCAACGTGTGCCGGAATTTTGCCGATGGCGGTTATAATTCCAATATCCGGCTTTGCAATGTTAACTAAATTTTTTATATCGCCCGGCCTGTCCGCCCCATATTCTAAGATTAAAATCTCAGGATAACCGGACTTTTTTGCAAATATCAGCCTTAAAACGCTAAGCGAAAAAACTTTTAATAAAAATAGAGTCTTCTTTCCTTTATTTTCTCCCGCTTTTAATTCTAAACCGAAAAGTCTCTGCTCATAATTTTTCCATTCGCCAAGAATTGTTAAAAGTAAACCGAGTTCGCTGTTAAAATTTTCTCTCGCAGCCCTAACGCGTTTGAAATTCCGAAGAACTGAATAAACAGCATCCTTAGTTGAGGTTTTTCCCACGCTTCCGGTTATGCCAATAATTATTGGTTTATATTTATTCAAGGTCCATCTCGCCAATAATTTTAAATTAAACTCTGCAAACTTTCTCATTGCTTTAAGGGTTTTTTATAAAAGATAGTTAAAACGCGCCAAACTTTAAATTTAACCGGCAATTCATTATGCTTTTTTCATAAATAGATTAGCACTTTTTAGAAAATTTATAACTCTCAAACAAATATATGAAAAACTACTTTGCGGCAGTCAAATTATCAGGAGGAATATTGTAATAATTCAATATAAATTGAGCTAATTCCCTAAACGCGGGCACAACTGTGACCGCGGCGGTTCCGAATGCAGGCCGGTCTATCTTTACCAAAACCGTAAATTTTGGATCGGTAGCCGGAGCAAAGCCTACAAAAGTATGGATGAATTCTTCTTTATAACCGCCGAGTTTTAAATCCGGAATTTGAGCAGTGCCTGTTTTCCCCGCAATATTATAATTATTGATTCTTGCGACTTCTGCTTTAAAAACTGCCGAACTCATCATTTTTGTAACCTCATCGGCGGTTTCGCTTCTTATTACTCTTCTTATGACTTGTGGTTTGCTATCGCTTAGCAACGACGGCTTCATCAAAACTCCGTTGTTCGCAATAGCTGATATCGCATTAATTAATGCTATTGGCGTTACGGCAACTCCTTGCCCGAATGCCGCAGTCGCATAATTTATTTCCCGATAATCGTCTGTTAGAGTATTGAGCCGGCTTTTAACTTCTCCCGGGAGAGGAATTCCAGTTTTTCCTTCAAAACCAAATTTAACTAAATAATTATAAAAGTTTTTATGCCCGCCTGTTTTAGCCGCAAACACCGCGCCGGTATTAATTGAATTCTCAATTACTTCGGTCATTGTAACCGAGCCGTAGATTTTATCTTTGTAATTTTTAATCGTTTTTCCATTCAAGGTTATTGAACCGGCATCATAATATCTCGTATCAGGAGACAATTTTCCAACATCCATTCCCGCGGCGATTGTTAAAACTTTAAAGACAGACCCCGGCTCGTATAAACTTTGAACGCCCGGATTCAAAAAATTTTCAATGTTTGATTCGGAATAGTGATTTGGATTAAAGCTTGGTTGATTGGCAAATGCAAGAATTTTACCCGTTGACGGTTCTTGGATTATCACCGTTCCTCCTTCAGCGTTATTTTTTTCTATTGTCCTGAGAAGAACCTCTTCCGCTTGCGCTTGAATATTTCTATCTATAGTCAAATTCAAATCCGTGCCGTTTAAAGGTTCTATTATTTCCCGTTCTTGAATATGCCCTGATTTACCTTTAAGCGACTCATTAAAATAAGCTTCAATGCCGTATCTGCCTTTTATTTCATCATCCTTACTACTCTGCCCTACAAAACCCAAAATATGAGCCGCTAAACTTTCAAGCGGATAAAATCTGAATTCTCTGGAATCTATGTAAACTCCCGAAAGGTCTGCTTCTTTTATTTTCTTAAATTCTTCGCCCGTCAATTTAATCGCCAGTAATTCAAATTTACTCGCTTCTCTTGAAAATTTTTTCTTTAAAAAGTTTGAATCTAATTTTAAAATTTCTGCCAATATTTCTGAGGTTTCGTATTTATCACCAATTTCTCCGGGAACAGCATATACTATCGGGTATGGTTTATTTAAAGCGACTTGAGTAAGATTACCGTTTTTATCGGTAAAATAAATTATCCCGCGTCTTGCCTCTAATAACCCCGACAATCTGTATTGCGAACTTGCGCGCGCAGAATAAAAACTGCCTTTTTCTATTTGTAGGTCATATAAATTAAATACTAAGCCTCCAAATATCAAAAAAACAGTTATGACTAACAATATAAACCTAAAATTCATCAATTTTCATCTTTTTGCATATTAGATGCAAGTTCGTTTGTTTTAAACTCAAGATAGCTTGGATTTTTTTCTAAAATTAAACCGTTTTCTGAAATTAAGTTTTGCATATTATTAACGTCTAAAAGTGAGAACAAATTATTCTTGAGTTCAGCGTTTGCAACCTCTAAGTCATATAATTCATTCTCTAGGCCTGTTAATTTATGCTTCAAATCAACTATTTTATTGTAAAGAGAAATACTGAAAAAAGCTCCGCCTAGAATAATTAGCAATATTGGAACGAGTAATAAATTTGCTTTGTCCTTTCTTTGTTTTGATTTAGCTATTGTCATTTTATAATTGCCGCTCGTAATTTTGCCGACCTTGACCGAGGATTGTTTCTAATTTCATCTAAACTCGGCGTGATTGGTTTTTTTGTTATTAGCTCCATTGTTTTGCTTTGTGATAAATCTTTAAAATTCTTTTTAACGATTCTATCTTCCAATGAATGAAACGACACAATCGCCACTCTCCCGCCCGGCTTTAAAATTGACTTTAAATTTTTTAAAATTTTTTCCAGATTTTCCAATTCTTTATTCGCGTATATCCTAAGAGCTTGGAATGTCCTGGTTGCCGGATGAATCCTTCCTTTTTCATAATTTTTTGGGACAGCGGACTTTATTATTTTTGCAAGAGCTTTCGCGGTTTGAATCGGCTTTAATTTTTGATTCTCTTTAATCGCTTTTGCTATCCTTCCCGAAAATCTTTCTTCTCCGAATTCCTGTATTATTTTCTCTAATTCTTTTTCCGTTAATTTTTTTAAAATATCTGCTACCGGTTGAGATTCATCGCTATAAGTCATAATAAGCGGCTCATCCCTCATAAAACTAAATCCCTTGCCGGAATTTTCAATTTGCTCTGTTGAAAAGCCTAAATCCAAGACTAATCCGTCCGCGCGTCCCAATTTCTTTGCTTTTAAAATTTGATGAGTATTTGCAAAATTGTCGCTTACAAAAATATATTGCGTATCGCACGCTTTATATTTTGACAGAATATCTTCTTTTGCCTGCTCTAAAATCCTTTTGTCCCAATCAATTCCTAAAAATTTTCCGCTTGCATCTATTTTCCTGATTATTCCGTTTGCATACCCTCCTCCGTTTACGGTTGCGTCAACAAAGAATTCACCTTGCTTCGGATCTAACGCCGTAATTACTTCTTTTAAAAGAACCGGAATGTGCCGCATATCTTAAATTCCCAATTCGCCCATTTTCTCGGCTATCTCATCTGACTGTTTTTCGGTGCGCATTTTATATTTATTCCATTTTGCCTGGTCCCAGATCTCTACCCTGTTATAAAGTCCGGTTACAACCGTGTGCTTTTGAAGTCCTGCGTATTTCCGCAAATAATCAGGAATCAAAATTCTCCCCTGCCTATCAATTCCTGCGTCTGCGGCGCCTGCAAGCATCAATCTCACGAACGCCCGGGAATTTGCTTGCGCTAAAGGAAGGGCGATTAATTTTTTTGCCAACTCTTCCCACTCTTTTTTATTAAAAAGAAACAGGCATTTATCCAAGCCGCGCGTAACGATTGAACCGGCAGTTAAATTCTTCCTGAATTTCGCAGGCACAGCCATCCGGCCTTTCTCGTCTAAATTATGTTTGTATTCTCCAATAAACATAAAAAATCTTTGTATAGACTTTCTCTTCTCTAGCGAAGACTAATGGAGAAAAGCTTATCCCCACATTCCGCAGTTATCCCCATAGTTATCCACAATTCCCCACTGCAATTAATTATATGCCACATTCACCCATATCGCAATAAAAAAAATCCGGCTTATGCGGATGCAACTGCATTGAAAAATCTAGTGTTTTTACTAAATTTTCAATCTTATGACACTAAGTTATTCACAGCCACAATAGAAATATTTAATCTATTGTATAAAACCGACTAGCTGTTCTTTGAAAAAAAAGATGCAACTGTTATGAATTCGCGGCTTCATACATTTGGCCGATTCCCAAGATATCTTCCTCCCTTAAAGCTTTTCCAATTAATTGGAAACCTATTGGTAAGCCCGTTGTATTTTTAACCGGAATTGAAAGCGCGGGAATTCCCGCCAAGCTTGCCGGAGTTGTAAAGACATCTTCTAAATACATCTTTATCGGATCATCGCCTTTCTCGCCTATCGTAAACGCGCTGGTCGGCGTCGTAGGAGTTAAAATCACATCGACATCTTTAAAAGCTTCATCAAAATCATTTTTAATCAATCTTCTTACTTTTTGCGCTTTTGTGTAATAAGCGTCGTAATAACCGGACGACAAAACAAAAGTTCCAAGTATTATTCGCCGTTTTACCTCTTCTCCAAAACCACGGCTTCTATTTTCAATATATAAATCACGCAAGTTTTCAAACTCAACATCGTCAACTCTTGAATATCTAATGCCTTCGTATCTTGCTAAATTAGAACTCACCTCTGCCGGCACTATTATATAATAAGCCGCAACCGCATATTTCGTATGCGGCAAATTTATCTCTTTAAACTCAATTCCTAGATTTTTTAATCCTTCAATTACGCCATCAATTCCTTTTTTAATCTCCGGTTCTATGCCCTCTCCGAAATACTCTTCCGGAAGGCCAATTTTAAATTTTCTGAGCCTTTCCAAGTTTGTATCCATTAAACTGTCTTCATACGAACCTTCAATGCTTGTTGAATCATATTGGTCTTTTCCTTGAATCGCGTTAAATAAAATCGCCGCGTCTTCAACCGTGCGCGTAATCGGACCGATTTGGTCTAAACTTGACGCCATTGCCATTAATCCATAGCGTGAAATTACTCCATAAGTTGGCCTGAGTCCAACCACTCCGCAAAAACTTGCGGGCTGTCTGATAGAGCCGCCCGTATCTGACCCAAGCGCGGCAAGCGCTAAATCTGCCGCGACTGCCGCTGCGGAACCGCCGGATGAACCGCCGGCAACGCGTTCTAAATCATACGGATTTCTCGTAACACCGAACGCGGAATTTTCAGTTGAAGCGCCCATTGCGAATTCATCCAAATTCGTCTTGCCTAGAAACACGGCTTGCTCACTCTTTAATTTTTTAATAACCGTTGCGTCGTAGCTTGCCGTATAATTTTTAAGTATCTTAGATGCCGCAGTTGTTTTATTTCCTTGAATCAAAATATTATCTTTGACTGCAATAGGAATTCCCGCCAACATCCCGAGTAACTCGCCTCTTGCCAATTTTTCGTCAACTTCTTTCGCTTGCGTCAGAGCGGTTTCTTTATCTAAGCTTAAATACGCGCCAAGCGTTTTGTCTTGCTTTTCAATTTCTTTAAAATAGCTTTCGGTGATTTCTTTTGCTGTAAATTTTTTTTCAACGAGCCCTTCGTGAAATTTTTTAATTGTTAAATTTTCTATCATATAGTTTTTCTATTTTACATATCTACGGCAAAACCTAATTCGTCTTCGGCTAAAAAACCGGCGGAACTTTCAAATAACCCCCTTCTGTTTCCGGAAATTCTTTTAAAAGCGACTCGTCTGTCAAAGTATTTTCATCTATTCTGTCTTCGCGCGTTACATTTTTAAGATCTGCGCCGCCCGAGATTGGAATCACTTCGCCGGTATCCAATTCTTGCAGTTCTTTAAAATAATCCAAAATTCTCTCTAAATCTTTTAGAAATTTTTCCTCTTCCTTCACGCTTAATTTAAGACGCGCAAGTTCCGCTAAATGTTCAAGTTGTTTATTATCTATATGAGACATAGCAGTATTATAACCGAAATAAAATCTTTTTATCTATCACTTTGTCAATAACCGCAAAAATTCAGCCTCTTCAATAATTTTTACGCCTAATTTCCTGGCTTTCTCATATTTTGAACCTGTGCCAGAACCAGCTACAACATAATCTGTTTTTTTGGAAACCGACTCTGAAACTTCGCCTCCCAGCGCGCGAATCTTTGCCTTTGCTTCGTCTCTAGGCATTGATTCAAGTAAACCGGTAAGAACAAAAACCCTTCCTTTTAATTTCCCGCCGTGAATTGTCGGGCGGAATGATTCAATCTCAATCCCAACTCGTTCCAATTTTTCCAAAAGTTGCTTGTTACGCTCCTCGCGAAACCATTTGTAAATACTCTCGGCTACTTTTGGTCCGATATCCTTGATGCTTTCCAATTCTTCAATGTTTAATTTTTGAAAACAGTTAAGAAGCTCTTTTGGTTTTTTAATGCTTGAGATGCTTGAAATTTTGTGCGCAAGAAGGTTCGCGGTTTCTTCTCCAACGCGCAAAATCCCTAAACTGTAAATAAATCTTGGCAAAGTTATTCTTTTCTTGCTTTCTATTTCGCGCAAAATGTTTTCTGCGGACTTTGCCCCGAATTGTTCTAAAACTTCAATGTCGCCTTTTTTTAATGCAAAAATGTCCGCGGCATCGCGAATAAGCCCTTCATCAATGAATCTATCAATTATTTTAGGGCCTAGGCCTTCTATATTAAATGCCCTGCGAGAGATAAAATGATACAAAGTTTCTCTATGGCGCGCGCCGCACGCTTTGCTCGCGCATCTATAAATTGCTCCGTCGCGTATAATTTTTGAACCGTCAAACGGACAATTTTCCGGCATACGAAAAAGTTTTTCTCTGCCCGTCCTAAGCTCTTTTAAAACTTTTATTATTTTTGGGATTACATCGCCCGCCCTTTGAATTACAACCGTGTCTCCTATCTTTATCTCTAATCTTTTTATCTCATCATAGTTGTGAAGCGTTGCGTTTGAAATTGTAATCCCCGCAACTTGCACCGGCTTTAATTTTGCAACAGGAGTCAAAACACCGGTTCTACCGATTTGAACCGCAATATCATTAACAATAGTTGCTGCTTCTTTCGCGGTAAATTTATAAGCCAATGCCGCCCGCGGAGATTTACCGACAATCCCTGCGCGCGAATACTCCTCCTCGTCATTTAGAATCACTACAATTCCGTCTATTTCATAATCCAGTTTATCTCTGTGTTTATTCCAATAATCTCTATATTTAAAAATTTCGCTGAAAGAATTTGCCATCTTCGCTTTAGGATTTGTTTTAAAGCCGAATTCACGCAAAAGTTCGTGCTCTTCTGAATGTTTTCTTTGGCCTAAATCTGTTACGATTTCATACATATTGGAATCAAGTCTGCGCGAAGCGGTAATTTTAGGATTTAATTGCCTAATTGAACCGGAGGCAATGTTTCTCGGATTTGCGTATTCATCCTCTCCTTTTTTCTTTTGCTCGCTATTTATTCGGTTAAATTCTTTTTTAGTTAAAAAAACTTCGCCGCGCACTATCAGTTTTTTAGGAAGTTTTGGATGATTTTCCAATCTCAACGGTATTGCTTCAATTGTTTTTAAATTTCCGGTTACATCTTCGCCAACCTCGCCGTCGCCTCTTGTCGCTCCTTGAATTAAAATCCCGTTTTCATAAATAAGTTCAATCGCAAGACCGTCAAGTTTTAACTCAAGATAAAATTCCCGGCCTACTTTACGGCCCAAAAAATTCTCAATTCTTTGAAACCAATCTTCAACATCTTTTTCTGAAAATGCGTCGTTTAAGGATGTCATCGGAGTTATGTGACGAACTTTTTCAAATTTTTTGAGGGGCGCGCCGCCAACTCTTTGCGTTGGCGAATCCGGCGTGATAAATTCAGGAAATTTCTGCTCTAAATCAAAAAGTTCTTTTTTTAAAGAATCAAGGGCAGAATCCGAGATAATAGACTTATCTTGAATATGATAATAATAGCGATATTTATTTATCGCTTTTTTCAAATTCTCTATGCGTTCTTTTACTGCACGCTTATCCATTACGTATATAAAATACAAAATTATTACAAAAGCAAAAAGTTAATGATTGTCCGTCGTTTTTATTTACAAGAACGGCCAAAGTTGGCTTGGAATGCCCTTGCTGATTTACCGGCCCACCCTGTTCCTTTAATTGATGCGATATTTGATAAAGTTGCTTTTGGATCATGATTACCACATCCTCCTTTAGACTCAATCGTCAATCTATAAGTGGCTTGGTTTCTGAAAGCCGGAATTCCTATGCTCGGTTTAGAAATTGGTTCCTGCAAGCCTGATGCATTACAAAAAACGTCTATATTCCAACTTCCTGTCTTTGGCAATACCGGATTCGGGTTACACCTAAAAACTTTAAAAAGACCTCTTTCAATTGCTGCGTCAGCGGCAAAAATTGATTTGGCAGAATCTGCGATTGCGCTTACTTGACTTAATTGATATACCATTAAAAGTCCGGCAATAACTGTCGCAGTTAAAAATACTGCCGACAAAACAAGAACCGTTAACAGCATCACTTGTCCGGAATTTTTTAATTGTATCTTGTCTGTTTCCATTATTATCTAATATTTCTGCCGCTTATTGTTGTCTGAATATTCGTGGTAAATTCACTAAGATTCACATCTCCCGGAATCAACTCCATTACTATTGTAATTCTAGGCGGCCATTCACCTTTAAAATTAGAGGTTTTATCAACAAGAATAAAATTAAGTTTTTTAATTTTAACATTATCGCCAGTGATAGAATTAAAATTCTTGCCGTCATCAATACTTCGTTTAATTGATTCACTATCCAGATTATAAACGATATTACTGCCGGTTGAATTACAAAAGCCAAGCTTATCCCCTGACGAAACGGAAACTGGAGCGCCAACTTTTGCGCAAGGATCTTTACCATCCCCAATATAAAAATTATATCCTGTTCGTATTTCTCTTGCCATTTGCTCCAGTGTAAGGCTCGCGTTATCATTTACAAGTCTTAAAGACACCATTGATCTTTGCGTTCTCAAAGCGCTTACAAAGATATTCACGATTATCCCTAAGAGAATTATAAAAACCGCCATTGAAACAATAAGTTCAATTAAGGTAAATCCTTGATTATGTCTGCTATTCTTTTTCATTTTAGTTTATGGCAATCTCCACGGAAGAAAATGGTCCTGCAGCTGGACAACGAATTTTCCTCCGCGCGATTCCCAGCCAACAACAGAAGTTACGCGGTAATCAAGATTAACCGTGGCTCCTTTGAATTCTTCCGGTTTGTCTATAATTATTACCCGCTTAAATTTTGTTTGCTCGCCTCCTGAATTATAACTATATATTCCGGACGACCTATCAAAATTTAAAAATTTTAGATTTGCGCATGAAAGAATAAGTTTTCTTACCGCGTCTTCTGTCGGGTCATTATTTAAAAGTATGCATGATTTTTTTGTAAGTGTTATATCGTCAAAATCAACTTCAGAAATCTCATATCGTCCTCCGGGCGCAATACTATCCGTCCCTGTCCAGCCGTAGAAATTTTGATTTCCGCGAGTTGCGTTATCGTTTGTGACTTGCAAAAAGCTCCTATCAAACATATTTTTAACAATTTCAATCCCCTCTGCCGCAAGATAAGTTCCCGTATAAAATTCATTGGTAACTCTATTTAGTCCAAGCGACCGGTTAATCAAAGTTAAGATACCAAGAAGCGCAACAACAACAATTGAAATCGCGATAAGCATTTCAACAAGCGACGCTCCTGATTGTTTATTTTTTAAAAAAACCCGCTTCATTAGATTATCTAAAACTTATTTGTCCTGCCTTTGTTATCCTTATCACTGAATTTCGTGTTTTATCTTTAAGCGTTATAACAATAACCGCCTCTTTTGTTTCGGGAAGTTTTTTTGGATAAAATTCCGTCAAAGGGTCCGGCGGGATGAAAACTATATCTATTTTTGATTCGTTATTTGAATTTAAGCAACTGCCGTTTAAAGAACCATTTAACGCAAGACAATCAATTTCTACAATTTCTGAAAATTCAAACGCTTCAAAAGCTTCGCCAGTTTTATCAAAACTTTTGTTTGCGTTTGCGCAATCTGTGTCATTCGGAATAGGTAAATCTTTAAAAATCGTATATTCTTTAGAATTTCTAGAAAAACTTACTCCCCAGCCGCAAATTATTTCTTGCGCAGGGTCAAGACCGGGCTGAAGTTTTGGCTGGAAAGTTTCTATTGCAAAAGCTTTTGCGCGAAGCAAGCTACTTACCAAAACCGTTTGGTCTTTAAAAAAAATAATTTGTTTCTCACCTCCGCGAGTGTAAACTATCAAAACTGAAGTCAGCATTATTGTAATGCCAAGCACAATTATTATTTCTACCAAAGTAAAACCCTTACGCATATTAATTCAAAATGAAAATATCAAAATTAAAAATGACAGTTTAAAATAATAAAATTATTTTACTTTTTGCCTTTTAATGTCAAAATACTGGAAGCAAACATTTTTGCAATCTCGGTTAATTCTTCTAATAACCATTTTAGCTCATTTTAATCTCTTTTATTAGTGTCTCGTAATAGCACGAGCCAGACTTTTGACTCGTTGGCAGATTTTAAGCAATATGTGAAAAAATTAATAAATTCTTTTTTAGAGCTAGAGGCGGTTGCTTCTATATAATTAGCCAATATACTTGCGCCACTTCGCATCAGTTGTTTTCCTATAACCTCACAAGTTACATCCTTAGGCAACTTACCAATGAATTTAATCAATCGTAGAACCCAACGATATAATCGTTTTTTAAACTCATTTTTAAATTTTTCATTGTCATTTTGCACTTTGATTTTTGAACTTTGGATTATCTAACTATATCTATGGAAAAAGCATAAAATATCCTGCCATTAAATTTTTACCGAAAAATATTATAATTAAATATCCAAGCGCGATAAATGGGCCGAATGGAACAGCAGATTTTAGCGTGCGCGAACCTCTTAATAATAAAATTATACTCCATATCGCCCCGATAATAAAAGCCAACAACAAACCCAAAATCGCATCGGGCCAGCCTAACAGTAGTCCTGCGGCTCCTGCGAGCTTAACATCGCCCAAACCCATTCCTCTACCGCGACTCAACACCGTTATCGCGCCTAAAAATACGGTCCCGGATATTAATCCGATTAATCTATTTATCCAAATATTTTCTTGAAAACCGAATAAAAATGAATAAAATCCGATAAATGAATTTTGAGCATATTCCGAAAGATTGTAGCCGATTGAAACTAAAATTAATAAAATCCCAATAGCCGCGATGAATAGATTGATTTGGTCCGGGATGATTCTTAACCGGAAATCTATTGATGATAGTAAAATCAAAGAAAGCGCGAAGAGTAAAAAAAGCGCGGCTATTAAATAAAACCAAATTGGATTAGGGCCGCCCAAAGCTTTAAAACCCACTTGATAGATTTCATATATTTTAAGTGGAATAAAAACAAAAACGAGTCCGGAAATAATTTCAACTATAGGATATTGGAGTGAAATTCCGGTTTTACACTTCCGGCATTTGCCGCGCTGCAATATAAAACTTATTATCGGGATAAGTTCGCGCCAATTTAATGTATTACCGCAGTTTAGGCAATGCGAACGCCCGAAGAGTATTGTCTTATTAAAAATCGGCTTGTCCGATTTATAACGCAAAGATAAGACATTTATAAAACTTCCCAAAGACGCGCCTATTATAAAAAGTATAAAATTCATATTGAACAAATTATTTATTGCAAACTATCTCTTACAAGCGCGATGATGCGCGGAGCGGTTTTATATTTTAATAATCTTTATTTATTTACATCTGCGGCAATTATTTAAAAAAATCCTTGCATTCTATATTGCCGATACAATACATCATTTGAGAGTCAGAACAATCAACTCTGCTAGGATACAAACTTTCTAAAGGCTGTTTGTTTTTTAACTGGTCCTTATTTTTTAAAGATTTATGCGCGGTTTCCATCTCGGCTCCTAAGATATAACATTGCGAAGCCGCGATTTTATTTATCTTATCTTCAAGACTTATCCAATATCTGTAATCTTTACTCGGGATTGGGTCATTTGGAATTGAATAGATTCCGATTTCAGCGTTTTTTAAATTTTCTCCAAGTTCTCTCCAACTATTGGGATTTTCATATTTACACTCATTGGAAGATTGAATATATCGTCCGGGATAAAATCCACATTTAAGATGAAAAAGCTGAAGCGCTTGCTGGACCTGGCGTAAATCCGCCACTCTTCTGTCGTCTCGGCTTTGCTCCCGTAAACCGCTTAATCCGGTTAAAATGAAAGTAGCTAAAATGCCCATAATTCCTATAACAACCAGGAGTTCCAAAAGTGTAAATCCTTTGCGCATTAATTTGAGTATAACACAAACATTATTCTTTCGTATTAACAAATACACATTTCAATTTACTGCCGTGTAATTTACCGCCACGTAATACAATCACAAGTTGGTATAACAAGAATGTAAATAAACTATGCGCGCGCATAATATATTTACCGATGTAACCTGAAAAAAAGATTAAATAATAAGTCGTAAGTTATAAACTTATAAGCTATAAGTTATTTGTAAATAAACTATGCACGTGCATAGTTTATTTACATTATATGGATGAAATTAAAATCCTGCGCAATAAGCTTTCTGATTTTGAATTATAGCGGTGAGGCAAAAGCGCCGAGCCAGAATTGCTCGGCGCTTTTTTAGATATTAAATCTGCTGGCTAATTAAAGTCCTACGCAGTAAGATGCCTTATTGACTATAACATTAGCATCATAACATTTACAAGGATCTCCTCCTCCGGAAGTTGGGCAAACGCTATTCGGTAAACTCTCTTTAGACGTTTGCGAATCCTCTGCTTCTAAGTCAGCTCCTAAAATATACCGCTGCTTATTAGAATAATAAGTATATCTATAATCTTTGCCTGGGCTTGGATCTTTAGAAATTCTCGTAGCTGCACCTAATTTATTTTTTAATTCCGTACCTAATCCCGCCATATCTACACCAGGATATTCTCCTGTTTTATTAAAATAAAGCTCAAGAACACTTTGGATATTTCTCAAATCCGCAATACGCCTGGCGTCTCTACCGGACTGCCTTGCCCCACCTAAACTCACGAGCAACGCCGCCGCTAAAATTCCGATAATAGAGATTACGATTAAAAGTTCAATTAAAGTAAAACCTTGTTTAGAAATTCCTTTTCTTGCTATATTTTGTTTAATCATCTGGTTCATAGATTTTATTTGAATTTTGGATTTTGCCCCGTTATTTTAGAATTTCCAACGGGTAAAACCTTTTTTCATTTTTTTAAATTATATCATAACATTTACGACCTTTGATTTTAAGTTATCCACAGACATCTATTTTATGGTTGCGTTATGGTTGTTGGATTCTGGTTGATGGCTATTAGTTGCTGGTTATTAGCGAATCATATTATTAACGAATAACTTGGATTAAATTATAAATCGGCAACAGAATCGCCGCGAACAATAATCCAACAACCGCTCCTAATATAACCATAATTACAGGTTGGATAAGTTCAACTAAATTCCCAACAACATTATCAATCTCGCGATTGTAAAAAGTAGAAACGCGGATAAACATATCATCAAGTTTGCCTGTCTGCTCTCCAACCGTTACCATTTGCTCAACTAAAGGTGGAAAATATTTTTGCTTGTCCGCAAAAAGTTGAGAGAGCAATTCGCCTCGTCTCACGCCTTCCGCAACATCGTGAAGCATTTCTTGATATAGGGCGCTGCCGATTGTATGGCCGCTAATTTCAATTGCCTGCGCAATCGGGATGCCGCCTTTAATCAAAACGCTTGCAACTTCTGAAAACCTCGCAACATAAAGTTTCCTGAAAAAATTGCCGAAAAACGGCGCTCTTAAAATAATCGTGTCTAAAACCGATTTCCCCTCTCTGGTCCTTAAATAATCAAAAATAATGAAAGCCATTACAACGAAGAAAATAAGAATAAGTATCCACCAATTATTTATAAAATTACCCAGAGCCAAAAATACCCTTGTTATAAGCGGCAAGTCAAACTCAACCTCTTCAAATAAAGGAGCTATTTGCGGGAAAACCAATCCGACTAAAATCGCGCCTACGATAAAAGAAAGAACAATTACAAATGCCGGATAGATAAGGGCGTTTTTGACCTTTGCGGAAAGCAAAAGCTCTTTTTCCAGATAATCCGCCAGATAGAGCATTGCCTCCTCAACGCGGCCCGTCACTTCTGCGGTTTGAATCATATGGATATAAAATTCAAAAAAAATATCGCCGTGCCGCTCCATTGCTTGCGACAAGGAAAGCCCGGAATCAATATCAGATGAAATCTGAAAAACCGCTTCCTTTAACGCAGGCGCGTTTGTCTGATGATAAAGAGAAGTTAAAGCGTCGCGAATAGGAATTTTCGCCTCAAGCATCGTTGCCAGCTGGCGAGTAAATATTGATAAATCTTTTTTGCGGACGCGTTTGAAAAAGAATAAAAAGCTATGATACCATCTGGGAGCTTGAACCCCCTCTAAGCTCAAAATATATAAGTCATGGCTTGATAAAATTCTGTTTGCCGAATCTTTATTCAAAGCTTCAACATAACCTACTTGCAACTCGCCTTTTTTAGTTCTTGCGCTGTAACGATATTTCATCTCCCGGATAACAAAGACCGCGAAGTTCTCGCAACTCTTCGCTCTATATTCAATTGACGTTTTGTTAAGATAATCATATTTGCTTGTGTATAAATTTTGCTTCTTTTAAATTATCTGCCTTTGTTATGTTAGAGATATCTTGTCTATATTCTATCCAATAAAATTTTTAACTCTGCGGGATTCTGAGAATAAAGCTCGGCGTTTTCAGTTGAAATTTCTTTTTCCTTAACCAGATTCGCCAAAGCGCGATTTAATGTGGACATACCTTCCTGAAGGCTTGTTTCAATTACAAGATCAATTTGATACGCTTTTCGTTCCCTTATTAAATTTCTAATAGCTGAATTTGCAACCATAATTTCGCACGCAGGCATTCTCCCCCCGCCTATTCTTGGAATCAATCTTTCCGAAACAATGGCAACGAGCGTTGCAGCAAGCTGGGAAGTAACCTGTCCTTGTTGCTCCGGAGGAAAACTGTCTATAATTCTATCAATTGTTTGCGCCGCTGAATTCGTGTGCAAAGTTGAAAAGACAAGATGCCCTGTCTCAGCTGCCGTCATAGCGGTTGCGATTGATTCCGGGCCGCGCCTTTCGCCAATCATAATCACATCAGGGTCTTGTCTTAAAATAGAACGAAGCGCTCTGTGAAATGTCGGAGTATCGCCCCCCACTTCACGCTGGGAAATAATTGACCTGTCTTGGGAAAATAAATATTCAATAGGGTCCTCTATTGTTATAATATGTTCCGTCCTATTATGATTTACTTCATCAATTAAAGCCGCGAGAGAAGTTGATTTGCCGTGTCCTGCCGGGCCAACCATTAAAATGAATCCTTGCGACAACTTTGTAAAATCGTGTAAAATTGGCGGTAAGTTGAGCTGGTCAATTGTTTTAATTTCTCGCGGAATAGTTCTAAGCGCCGCTGATTTATAGCCCCGCTGTATAAATATGTTAACTCTAAAACGAGCCTTGTCTTCAAAAGAATAAGAAAAATCAACTCCTTTCTTTTTTTCAAATTCCTCCTTAAGGTCGTCTCGTATCAACGCGCCCACCAAACCTTCGGCCAACTCCGGAGTTAAAATCGGCTCTTTTTCTAAAGGAATTAGCGCGCCGTCTATTCTCAAGGTCGGCTTTTTGCCGACGCCAATATGTAAATCCGACGCGTTTTGTTTAACTGTTGTAAGCATCAACTCGCGTAAATTTTTTTTATAATCATCCATATTCTTGTAAAATTAAAAAATAAATTAAAAATTATTAAACTCCTAAAAATATTTCTCTTTTAAATTATACACAATAAATTATAAAAAATATATACAGATTAATTATAGCTCTTTTGTTTCTCTCAAAACTTCTTCAATATTAACCAATCCGTCCAAAGCTTTCATTATCCCGTCTTGTCTTAATGATATTATATTTTGTCTTTTTGCTTCATCTAAAATTTTGTTTTCGGTCAAATCTCCGCTTGATAAAATTTCGCCCAATTCATGAGTCATTTGAAAGAGTTCAAATAAAGCCGTTCTTCCATCTATTCCTTTATGTCTGCAAGTCGCGCATCCTTCGGAGCGATAAATTCGGAACGGCTCTTTATATTTTAGAATAAGGTTTCCCGACAATTTAGACAATTCTTTCTTGATGATTGGAACTATGCCGGCCGGAGCTTCTTCCGCTCTTCTGCAAGCTTGGCAAATGCGAGAAATTAATCTTTGCGAAGCCATTAAATTAAGCGCGGACGGCAGAAGATATGGCGAAATTTTCATATCCAATAATCTGGGGATAACGCCTACCGCGTTGTTTGTGTGAAGAGTTGACAATACAATATGGCCTGTTAATGCCGCGTGAACTGCAAGTTCCGCAGTTTCCGCGTCGCGAATTTCCCCCACCATCAGAATATCAGGGTCCTGCCGCAGAATCTGTCTTAAGCCCGAAGCAAAAGTGTAACCTATCTCCGGACGAACTTGCGACTGGTTCACGCCGTCAATCGTATATTCAACAGGGTCTTCAAGGCTTAAAACATTAACTTTCTCTTCGTTTAAAATTCTCATCAATGCGTATAGAGTGGTTGTTTTTCCGGAGCCTGTCGGGCCTGTCAATAAAATCATCCCGTATGGTTTTTTCACCCCTTCTGTTAATAGTTGCGCGTTTCTGCCGATTATTCCTATCTCGCCTAAGTCTCTGAGTCCAACTTCAGGATCTAAAACACGCAAAGCCACCTTTTCTCCTGTTGGCGTTGGAAAAGTCGCAACGCGAAAATCAATTTCTTTTTCAAATATAATTGTCCTGAAACGGCCGTCTTGAGGTTTTCTTGTTTCATCCAATTTCAAATTAGACAAAACTTTTACTCTGGAAATCAATGCCTGGCTAAGCTCTGCCGGCAAAGTCGTAAATTCTTTTAAATCGCCATTTAAACGAAAGCGAATTCTGGTTTTAAACCGTTGAGGCTCAATATGAATATCTGAAGCTTCAAGATTTACAGCTTCTTTTAATAAAGAGGAAACTATCCTTATAATCGGAGCGTCTATTTTTGATTTAGACATTTCCTCTTCCAATTTTGTAATTTTCTGAAAATGAGAAAGTCCTTCGCCCGGTTTTATATTTAAAACTTTTAGAGCTGATTCAATTTCTTGCGGAACTGCCGAAAATTTTCTAAGCACCGAATTTATATCTCCCGGAGTTACTATATAAACTCCTAAATTCACTTTTAATCTTTTTGCCAGAAATCTTAGAGCTTCTGCCGCATTAGGATTATTAGGCTCAACTATTCCCGCGACTAAAAGTTCGTCAGTCTTAGACAACGGAACTATTAAATAAGTGCGGATATTATCTTCCGGTATAAGACGGAAGACATCCTCGTTTATAGAATCTAAATCTATTTTTTTATAAGGTATTTTAAAAAGTTTCGCTTTGGCTTTGGCGATTTCCTCTTCACTTAGAAGATTTCGGGCGTGAATCACTTTTTCAAAACTTCTATTGGTAGATTCTGCTTCTGCTCTTATTTTCGCGGCTGCTTCTTCGCTTAAAAGATTCTCCTGCACGAGGAATTTTTCTAATTCTTTATTTTCCATCGCGCGAACAACAAAAACTGCGAAGAAAATTTCGCAATATTTTGTTTTAAAGTTATCAACCGACTATGCAAAAAATCAAAATTAATTCTAGCTTCATCGCAATAGCCTTTTTTATGCGCTTTTGCCATACACTTTTAGAAAGGTTCAAAAGGATTATTCCTCCCGAGATTTCCAACCGTTGGAGGCGCAACATAGCTTTGCAACTGTTTGAACGCTTGGGTATTTAAAACTTCGCCCGGATCTACAAAATCTATATTTGTAATTTGGTTTGCTCTCTCAAGCGGGTCAGGAAGCACGATATCTAAACGAGGCGATGACGCAAAGAAAAGATAATAAACGGCAAAGAATACAAATCCTAGAATAAAAATAATAAAAAGCATCTTTACCCAATTTATTGACCTTTTCGGCTGTTCAAAAATTATTGCCATAGAATTTTATAATGATTGATAATACGCATTAATAACTAAATTATATGAGAAATCGCCTCCTGTCTGACTATCCGGAGTAATTGTCAATCTAACCAAATCCATAACGCGGATATTTGTCTCTATCGTCTGAAGAAATGTTTTAAGCGACTCGTACGAACCGGTTAAATCAATTGTCACTTGCATAATCTCCACAACCGGAACATTGCCGTTGCTTAAAGAAAATGATTCATTATACGGAAGCGGATTTAAACTAATTGAATCTAAATTAAGATTTGACGCTCTTGAGAGTCCGCTTATTTGGTTGATAAGGTCCGGGTATGCCTCGCTATTCGGAAGAGTTAAAGAAACTGCTTGTTTTAAAGACGAGAACCCTTGATACTCGTCAAGCAACTCTTTAACTTTTTCCACAACCCTTGTTTGATTATCCAGGATATCTGACTTTGATGCCAAATCTCCCCTTAATTGGTTAATCTCTTGATATGCCGGCCGCAAAAGAATTGAATATACGAAAATCGTGGCCAGTAAGAGCGCGAGGCTTATTGTTAAATTTATAAATCTTATTGATGAGCTTTTCATATCATTAGACGTTAAAAATATAGTTTAAAAAATTAGCTTTATGACAATTTTTGGCGCGCGTCTTTGTCTTTTTGATTTGCATGGCTTTTTATAAAAATTTTTACTAATTTTAACGGGATGAATTTATTTAAAAAGTTTTGGGGATAGAGTTAATGTCGTGTCAAACCTGATTTTATTATCCTCGGTTAAATTTGAGCCGTTGATTTTATAAGAAAGAATTTCCGGGATGTTTCCAAAAGCTTTTAACTGCTCGCTCAACGCTTCATACGAAACCGCCACTCCTTCTATAACCGCCTGGCTCTCTTCAATATTTAAATCTATATTAGCTAAAGAAACTTGGCTATGGATATTCGCTTCCAGCAATGGGAAAAATTTTGAAGCCATAATATGCTCCCGCAAGATATTTTGTAAATTAATAAGTTGAAACTGAAATTCCAAGAAATCCTCTTGCTGCTCCGAAGGGATTTCAGCGGCCAACTCTGCAATCTTCTTGTCTTTTTTATCAATCTGGGAAACCACAAAAGTTTTGTATCCGAAAATCAAACCAAAATAACTAATCAAAAATACCGAAAAGACGAAAATCATAAATGTCAAAAGCCTCCAAGCTCCCGCTTGAGAAGAAATAGTTTCTCTACCCATTTGATTGTTGCCCTTTTTAAATCCAAGCTGTGTCATTTTAAAAATTTAAAGTATAGGTATAGTATTTCTCTTAAAAATTAATCAATGCATGACCGCAAGATAAATAATGAAAATTTAAAATTATATTATTGCATACAAGCGCTTAAGCTCCGAATTGATTTTAAATTTTGCATTCTAAATAAAATTTTTCATCCCGAGCCCGATTGCAACAGACAACAAAGGCCCGGTATCTCGAGCAATGGGTTTTAAAATTTCCGGATACGAAATTTCAGAGAACGAGTCGGCTTTTTTAGTCGGCAAGCCAAAATTTTTATTGAGGTATTCTTCTATCCCTATTAAATTCGCGCCTCCGCCGGACAAGATTACGGATTCTACTTTTTCCCCGTAATTTTTTTCGTAATTAAACACCACTCTCTTTGCTTCATTAATTATAACATCTAACATTGGTTGCATTAGTGTGGATAACTCGTGCTCCCCGCCAAAGCCGGAAAGGCCTCTTTGTTTTTTTAAGTCTTCTGCTCTTTTTTGATTTATATTCAAACCGTTTGAAATTGACTTTGTTAAAGAGCCTCCGGAAAAATCGGTCTGTCCGCTAAATTTTAAAAATCCGCTTTGCACGACCGAAAAACTGGTTGATCTACTGCCAATATCTATTATGATAGACGGCTCTTTTATTTTTAGACTGAGCGCCCGCGCAGAACTCATTCCTTCCAATTCAACTGATTCTAATTTTAATCCCGCGTGTTCAAATATTTTTTTATAAACTTCCACTTGCTCATTCGGAATCGAAATCAAAAGCAATTGATCTTTTAAAGACCCTGTTTCGTCTTTGCGCTCGCCCACCTTAATCCAATCCATAGTTACCAATTCCAAAGGCATCGGGATATACTGCGCCGCTTGATTCGCCACAAATTTTTTGAGTTCAGAATTAGACATCTGCGGCACTTCAACCAAAGTTGAAAAACTTAAGAAAGACGGCACGGATGCTATAACGGTTTTTGCGGCGATGTTTGATTTCTTAATTAAAAATTTTATATACGATGCGGCTCCTTCCAGAGAAAGCTTTAGACTACTGGTCTGAAAAGCTTCGTTAAATCTCGTAAGATACCCTTCGGTTGAAAGAATCCCGTAATTTTTAAGCGTTATCTTGCCGTCAATTTTCCCAATTTCTGCAAGTTTAATAGAAGCAGTTCCGATATCCACTCCTAAAACAGGTTTATCTATTCCGAGAATTGATTTGATGAAAGACATAATTTAAGAAAGATGAATAAACTTAAAACCTCAAATTTAAAATAGCGCCATAAGCTAAAATCCCAATGCCAGAAATTCCAAAGTCTGAACTTCATTTGTAAATTTGCGCCTGTCATTTATGATTATATCATGTTTAAATACCTCGCGAAAGTTAAAGAAATTTCCTTGGATATTTTGTTTCCGCCTGTTTGCGCCATCTGTAATAAAAATCTAGATAAAAGCGGTGAAAACCGAACAGCTTGCGATAAATGTTTTGCATTAATTCCAATTTTAAATACTTTAAGCTGTCCAAAATGCAAAGCGAGATTGGCGAACAACACAAAAACCTGCCACCAAAATATTCCTTATCGCCTGATGGCCGCGTCTGCCTATAATAATGAGCAAATCAGAAATATCGTCTGGAAATTAAAATATGAAAAGAGAACTTTTGCCGCGAAAACCATTGCGGAAATTATGACAGCGCATATTGAATTGCTAAACTTTAATTTAAAAAACTATCATATAGTTCCAATTCCGCTTCATAAAAGTAAAGAACGCAAACGCGGATTCAATCAGACTTTTCTAATTGCCAAAAATTTGAGTATAAATCTCGGCTTGCCAATAATATCCAGAGTCTTAAGAAGAATTAAAAATACAAAAGCTCAAGCCGATACGCGCAATTTTGAAGAGCGCAAAAAAAATATGGAAAATAGTTTTGACATTAAAAATCTTTTTCTGATTGAGAAAAAAAATATTTTATTGATTGATGATGTATTCACTTCTGGAGCGACTATAAATGAAGCAGTCAGAGTTCTTAAGAAATCCGGAGCTAATAAAATAATCGCCTTAGTTGCGGCTAGAGCCGGGTAAAATTTATTTAAACTATAAAATAATTTTTGCCTTGCTTCGTCCGCATAGACATTTAATAAGAAATTTTAGCGAAGATTATAAAAGTTTTCAGTTCAACGCTATAGAGATATTGACGAAAATCTTTCTGATTTTACGGCCGAATTTATCCAAAATGTATAATTCCACCAATCCTTGCATATAAACTTTATTATTTTTATATAAGCAAACCATTATGTCATTCTTTTAGTAAAAAAAAGGGAGTGGGAGTGGCGACCTAACCGATCACCGCTCCCACTCGTGGATAGGCGCAGTAGAAGAACAGATATGCTCAGGGAGGGAGGGTAAATCTGTCCGGCTACTACGCTCAACCCAGCTTTGAACAAAGCTAGGATGAAGTATATCAGACTCACAAATTTTGTCAACTCAAAAGAAAGGGTTATTAAAAATATATCTTTACAAATGCAGTTTATATGAGATATGCTTCGCGCATCAGCTTTTCATCTGAGAGTTCCTCTGATGTCCCGGCAAATTTTAACTCTCCCGCGGCAAGCAAAAACCCTTTATTTGCGTATCGCAAAACCAATCGAATGTTTTGTTCAACTATTAGAAGAGTTGTTCCTGATTGGTTTATTTCCATTAATTTCTCAAAAAGTTCAGTCGTGATTTTCGGAGAAAGGCCAAGCGACGGCTCGTCCAGCATCAAAAGCTCCGGTGTCATCATTAAACTTCTTCCGATTGCAAGCATCTGCTGTTCCCCGCCTGAAAGCATTCCTGCTTGTAATTTTATTTTTCGTTTTAAAACAGGGAAATGTTTAAAAACATTTTCAAGATTTCTATCAAGCGTTTCCTTATAATCAATCAAATAGCCGCCCATCTCCAAATTTTCCAAAACCGTAAGTGTAGGAAAAATAAGTCTGCCCTGAGGCACAAATCCTATGCCCTCTTCTAAAAGGGAATGAGTTGGTAAGCCTGAGATATCTCTATTCTTAAAGAGAATTTCGCCGCGCGCGATATTCGTCAACCCGACAATAGATTTTAAAACAGTTGATTTACCGGCTCCGTTCGGGCCGATTAAAGCGATAACGTCGGCCGAATTAACAGAAATTGATAAATCCCTTAAGACTTCATTCTTGCCATAACCGGCCGTTAAGTTTTTAACTTGCAATAACATAATTTTAATTCAAAGCTGAAAAAAAATTCGAGTATTTATCATTTTATATTCCGTATTGTCATTTTAACTTTTGCATTTCGTAATTAAAAGTATTTTACATCATCCCGAACCTAAATACGCTTCCAACACTTCCTTATCTTTTAAAACTTCTTCGGGCTCGCCTTCTTTTAACACCTTGCCTTGGTCAAGCACTATTACCAAATCAGCCACCGAACGGACAAAATCTATATCATGCTCAATCAAAAGCACGGTTTCGCCTTTTTGTTTCAACTTAAACATCAATCCTTTTAGTTTTTCTCGCAAAACAGGGTTGACTCCGGCGACAGGTTCATCAAGCAAAAGTATTGAATGCGGATTTATAAGCGCGCGCGCAAGGTCAAAAAGTTTCTGCTCACCGTAGGACACCTCGGTTAGAAGCACATTCAAATCTTTTTTAAGCCCGATAAATTCAATTACTTCATAGATTTTCGCGTCATAGCTAATGTTTTTAGGATTTCGGATAAGATTCCGCCAGAATAAATAATCGTCGCTTCTCGCTGCCAATTTTAAATTATCTTTAATGGAAAGATTTTTAAAAATTCTGGAATGCTGAAAAGTTCTACTTATACCGATTCTTGAACGCTTCCATGCCGGAAATTTCGTGATATTTTCTCCTTTAAAATACACGCTTCCCTTGTCCGCGATTATAAATCCGTTGATTATATTAAAAAGCGTTGTTTTGCCAGCGCCGTTTGGGCCTATAAGGGCTGTTATCTTTTGGCTTTCAAGTTTGAAACTGCAATCTTTGACCGCGCGGACTCCGCCAAAGTATTTTGCGATATTTTGTATTTGAATCATAAAAAGTTTATTAAAAATAATAGTTCCTCGGCTTTTTATTATAAAATCCGCTTATTCGCTTAAATTCTAAAAATTTTAAAACTCTCTGCGCTGTTATTCGTAACTCAAAATAATACATTAATCCAATTGAGCCCGGCCAAACAACCCTTTAGGCCGGAATATCGTGATTAATAATAAAAGCAGTGAAAAAATCGCAAGACGGAGCGCGCCAATCAAATCCAACGGGAGCGGCAAAAATCTAAGCGGTTCAAAAATCGCAAATAGAATTATCATTCCGACAACTGCGCCTCTTAATGACGCCAAACCTCCGATTACAAGCGCCGACAAAATCCACACAATATTATCAAGCCAAAAAATCTGGGGGTTTATAAATTGCAAAAAATGCGCCAGTAACGCCCCTGCGACTCCCGCGATTACTGACGAGACGACAAGCGCGACGATTCTTAATTTTACAACCGGTTTCCCGAGCGACTCTGCAACTAAATCATCATCCCGCACAGCTTCAAGCGCGCGGCCGAATGGAGAATTAGTCATTCTATAAACGAAAAACGCGGTGAGTAAAACAAAAAACAAAGTTAAAACGAAAAATGAAATTGAGCCGGTAAAACCTGCCGGACGGCCGATTCCGCTTATTCCCAACGGTCCGCGCGTAACATCAATCCAATTTAGAAAAATCGCGTTTATAACAAATGCAAATCCCAAAGTCACAAGCGCGTAGTAATCCCCTTTTATTTTTTTGCTTGGAATTGCAATTAACAATCCTGATATACCGGAAATTGATGCGGCGGCAATTATCGCAATCCAAAAAGAAAATCCGTTTGTAGCTAAAATCGCAGAAGTATACGCGCCAATTGCAAAAATCGCGATATGGCCCAAATTAAGAAGTCCGGCATATCCAACCGAAATCGCGTATGACAAAGCAACCATAATATATATGGATAAAAGCGTTAATATATGAATCAAATAAGAAATCATAGATTACGAAATATAAAACTCTATCCGCAAGACAATAGCAAAAATCCGTTAATTATTTTGTATAGATTAAATTATTCATTTTTGAATCTCACGCTTTTATATTAAACACTCGTGATTAAATTTCACGCTTCTTTCCAAATATACCACTTGGTTTAAACAATAAAAACAAAAACAGCGCGACGAAAACTATTGCATTTCGCCATCCTCCACTTAAAAACCAGACAATGATTTGCTCGCCTAAACCGATTATAAATCCGCCTGTTATCGCGCCGCCCAGACTTCCGGTCCCTCCAATCACCGCAGCCGAAAAGCCAAAAAGCGCAAGCAATATTCCGCGATTAGGGTCTAGATTAAACTCAAGCCCGAATAAAATTCCGGCCGCAGCCGCTAATACCGAAGCATAAATAAACGCCAATTTCCTAATTTTTTTCGTGTCAATTCCTAAAATTTCCGCCACCGTTTCGTTATCTGCAGTTGCTCGCATCGCTTTGCCAAAACGAGTTTTCTTTATTAAAAATAAAAATCCCGATAAAAGCAGAGCTGAAATTATAACCAGCCAAATCTGAAATGTCGTAATCCTCACTCCGCCTAAATCCAAAATCTCAGATTGAAATGTAAAAGTCTTCGGCGCCGCTCCGAATAACCCCAAGATGATTGCCGTTCCCAAAGTTAAAAGCGCTAGCGTTGCAATCAAATAACCCAATCCTTTTGCTTCCCGCCTGCGAAGCGGTTCATAAACTAGACCGTTCATTAAATATCCCGATAATGCCGCAACTGCAATCGCAATAACTACGGCAAAAAAGGGACTTAAGCCTAAACCTATCCATATCCACCAAAAAACATAGCCGGCAGATAAAGCAACAACTCCATGAGCTAGATGGAAAATCCTTGAAGTGGCGTATAAAAAGGAAATTCCTGCTGACAAAAGCGCGTAAATCGCGGAAAGGACAATTCCGTTTACGATTATTTGAAAAAATATAGCCATTTAAATCAATTTATCTTGAAAATCTTCCGGCTCAATCTTGAACTCGTGTTTACAATTTTGACACTGGCGAGTTTCTTGATTCATACTCTTTTAATCGCGCATGTAATATTTACTTAAAGAAAAATTTTGATAAAACAAGTTCCTTTATTTTTAATCTACTATATTATTAATTATTATAATATACAAAAAACGGCTAAACTCAAAGTTTAACCGCTTTTAATTGAGATTTCTAAAGTTGTTTTAAGGAGTATAAGGGCCTAAATCCACCACTTCGCCGTCTGCGATTTTTCTCACATTCTCGCCCAAAACAGGATCGCCATTCTCATCTAATGTAAGAGGTCCAACTGCCCCTGGCCAATTCTTTACATTATATAAGAAATCCCTGACCTCCTCGGCGCTAAATTCCACGCTGCCTGGAGAAACTAAAGTTTCCAACGCTTCAACAACTAGAAGCGCTGCGTCATACGCATTTGCCGCAAATGGACCCGGGTCTGCTCCAAATTTTTCATTATGAGCATCTAGTAACGCTTTTGCTTTTGGATTGTTCTCCCAATCAACCGCAGGCTCAACGCCAATTAATCCTTCTAAGACATCGGCATTTTCTTTAACAAATTCCCGGTCAGAGATTAATACTTCAGCAGTCATAAATTGCGATTTTACTCCGTTCTCTTTTAATTGTTTTATTATCGCGATTCCCGGAGTTGAAGTCTGAGGGGCAATATAAATTACATCCGGATTCGTTTGTTTAATTTTAAGAATTTGAGTTTTAAAATCAATGTCCCCTGTTGAGTAAGTCTCGTCCGCAACTATTGTGCCACCTAAGTCTTCAAAAGATTTTTTAAAAACCTCTCTTAAACCTTGAGCGTAATCAGTAAGCTCGGTAAATATCGCCGCAGTTTCCGCTTCCAGTTCGTTTATCGCGTAACTTGCGCTAATCCTTCCTGATAAGGCGTCCGACGGATAAGTTCTAAAAACAAAATCTCCCGCATCGGTAACGTCAGGACTAGAGGATGCCGGAGAAATTAAAACGACTTTTGCTGGTTCGGTTATTTTCGCGGCGGCCAAAGTTTCTCCGGAACAAGCTCCGCCAATAATGATTCTGACTTTATCAAATTCAACCAACTTTTTAGCCGCGGTCCCTGCCGCTTGAGGGTCACACTTTCCATCCTCAATAATCAACTCAATCTCACGCCCTACATCTCCTTCATCTTCGCCATGAATACCGCCCATTTTATTTACGGCATCAATCGCCACTTGTATCGCTTTATTTGCTGCTTCCCCATATTGAACAGCATCGCCCGTCAAAGGCATAATCACGCCAATTTTGATTGTTGAGGCTTCGCCGCTTGGACCTCCGAATATAGCAAAACCGCCAATAATTAATACAACAATAACTATAACCCACGTTATTAATTTACTCATAATAATTGATATCTGTTATTAACATATTTTTCGACTTTTATATTTGCGGTTTTTTATAAACGACTTTTAAAACCAGAGCCGATTCAAGTTTTCTACCTTTTAAGACATAATAACATAAATCATCACAAATTAAAACAAATAGTTTATTAGAAATCAACTTCAGAAATCTGTCAATAAATACTGCGCGTTCTAGATACTAAATCTGTCCGCATCTGAAACATTTTAACGAATTTTATACTTCTTTAATGCAGGTTCGTTTATTCTTATTCTCAGATTATAAAATATAAATTTATATTATAAAAATTGAAATTTATGCCATATAAAAATAAAAAATTAATTATCTTTGACCTTGACGGCACTCTCACAGAAAGCAAATCCCCTATCAAGTCTGGAATGTGCCAAGAACTAAATAGGCTTCTTGCTGAAAAACTCGTGGCCATAATATCAGGATGCAAGTTTGAACAATTTAAAAAACAAATTTTGAGATATTTGCGCTTCAGCAATCAATTTAACGACAAATTACTCTCACGCCTTTATATTCTCCCTACCAATGGAGCAGGAATGTGGCAATTTGACAACGGATGGAAAAACGAATATCAGGAAAACTTATCCAATGAAGAATGCGAGGAAATAATAGAAAAATTAAAAAAGGCAATTGATGAGTCAAAAGTAAAAAAATCTGCGGTTTTATGGGGCGAACAATTTGAAAATAGAGGTTCGCAAATAACTTTTTCAGCTCTAGGCCAAGAAGCTCCTTTGGTTAAAAAAATAAAATGGGACCCGGACAAACTTAAAAGATACCGGATTCAAAAAATGCTTTCTCCTCGCCTGCCTCAATATACGATTCAAATAGGCGGCACAACCTCTATAGACATAACGAAACAAGGAATAGATAAGGCTTACGGAATTAAAAAGTTGTCAAAATACCTTGATATTTCTATTTGCGATATGCTTTTCATTGGCGACAGTTTGCAAAAAGGAGGCAATGATGCTCCTGTCAAGCGCACCGGCATAGACTGGCTCAGTGTTCATTCCGCAGAAGAAACAAAGAAAATCATTCAAAAAATTCTTTAGTCATTTATACAATTTTTTTATAATAAGAACCGTTCCGGCAAGAGCCGGAACGGTTCTTAGAAATCAACTACAACTTATTAACTTGGAATCTCTTGCTGTTTATTCTTCTCTTTTGCGATACATGAAAATGCGCAAGCCGCCGCCATTAATGCGAAGTCTTTCAGGAAGTTAACCATTGCAAATTGCCTTGAAGCCTCGCTAAATAACGCGGGGACATGGACGGAAAGAATTAAAATAAGAAGCAATATTGACAAAAGTTTTCCGGCAAGCGCAACTTTTTTACCAATCACAAATGCAATTCCCGCCAGCAGAAATGCCAATCCCGTAACATAAACCCAAAAGCTTCCGCCCGGAATTGGAACTATTCCGGCAAGCTGTCCTGCATTTAAAAAATGAGAAATACCGAATACCACGAATGGAAGCCCGAATAAAACTCTAGTTATCTTGAACATAGATTTAATAAATTAATTCTATTGCGACCTTTTCTATATATTACTATTTATTGCTAAAAAGTTATCATTGTTGTATTTAAACCATTTCCTTGAATGTCTATCTGATCGTTGCCGACTAAGAGTTTAAGGATTCAATGTTTTCTATTATATTCTAAAATCTCGTTCTATATTAAAACAAATAATAAAAGTGGATAAAATTACAGAAACATATTAATTATCTTATCCGGCCTTCACATAAAAATAAAATTAGCTGCGTTTTCAGCTAGATTGTCTTATCATACCTTGATGTCCTATCTGTTTCCCAAGGAAAAACCACCCAATCTCTTTTTATACGGGCGTAAAAATCAGGTTTAACGCCGGCCTCTTTTCTAAAATACAAACTCGCGATAAACATTTTTTTTCGCGACTTTCCAAATATACGTTCAATCGTTCCACCGGTATCTATAATATCATCTACAACAAGAGTGCCAAGAGAAATTTCTTCTACACTGAAAATAATCGGTATATCCAAAATATGCGACATTTTCACAGCAACAACCAATCCTCCGCGAGGAATGCCGTATATATTTTTCAATTTTTTTAATTTTGCCCACTGCGCAATTTTTATACAATCCGCATTAAATTGCTTCCAATCGTAATAATATTTTTTTTCTTGAGTTTTTTTCATTTTAAATTTATTTTTCTGCGCGTGCTCTGAAAATTTTTTAAATCGGGAAAAGGCATTTTTCTCTTACTTTTTTATTTTATTTAAACAAAAAAGGTTGTAACGGCTGGATGGCTTGGTATTTTTTGCCAAGCCTTCTTATGACAGGCGTAGCGCCCGACAAAAACGAACGACCAAACTCATTTTTTGATATAAACAAAAAGAGTTTCAAAATCTGGAGTTTTTGAAGCTTTAGGATATGTTACAACTTTTTCTGTTGGTTGCCAATCTTGAAAGTGCGATGTGTTTGTTATAACAACCGCGCCTTGCCGCAATTCTTTTTGCAACTTCTTTTCCAATATCGGCATAAGGTCATACCACAGATATGTATATACTGCGTCGGCATTTCGTAAATCAGTTTTGAAAATATCTTGTTTCTGAAAATTGATTCTACGTCTCAAGATTTTCTTTTTTAGATTTGCAAAGAAAATCCGCACTGCGCTGTTGTCTATGCCGTAAATATCAACGCGCGGCAAAATCTTTTTCATTCTTAATGACAAAGCGCCGCGAGCACAACCTAAATCGTAGAAATTTTTTGCGTCTGGCTTGTATTTTTCAATCGTATTTGCCAATGCCCTTGTTGCCCGTCTGCTGGTTGGTAAATCGTGCCCCCTAAATAAAGATTCTATCTCAAGAATAAGGAATAATGGTAACGCTATTGCGAATAAAATTAGAATGAGAAAAAATAAAATGTAAGCAAGAATTATCATAGATAGTATTTGAAAAATAAATTAACAAGAGCATTGGCAACGTTCTGTGGCTTGCCAAATGACGGAAAATGATGCATTTCAATGCACGGAACACTATTCAATTCCAGCACCGCGCATTTCTGATTTTGCCAAGAACTTGATATATCGGGGACGATAAAATCCATTCCGACTAGACGAATATCAAAAAATTTTGCGATATCTTTGAACAGCTGGATATTGTCGGGGTGAACTGTATCGGTAACTTCGACAAGATCACCGCCCAATTTTAGAAATGGATTTTTCTGCAAATATACAACCTCGTCTTTTTTAAGCACAGTTTCCGTGTTGTAGTCTCTTTCTGCAAGTAGCTTCTTTGTTGTTTCATCAATAACAAGTTTATACAAAGTAAAATCTTTTTGGTTTGGCTCGCCTCGTCTTTTATCGCCATTTTTCTTTTCTATCAACTGCTGAATTGTTAAAACGCCATCCCCAATAACATTTGCGGGCACTTGCTTGACTACAGCGACAAAATCAAAATCAACGACCGTTGCCCTATAAACAAATGAATTTTCAACAAACCTCTCAACAATAAAGGCAGGCGAATAAATAATCGCTTTATTGATTGCCCTCAACAATTCATCCTTACTCCTTATGTTTGTTGTGATATGTCTGGCTACCGAGCCGCTACGCGGTTTTACAACTAGCGGAAATCAAAGCTTTTCGCTTCCAAATTTTAATGCGCGATTTTTCTGCCAAAACCAAAAAGATTTTCCGTCCGCAATCGGAAAGCCGCCTTTTTTGAGATGATTTTTTGTTCTCTCTTTGCAATCAACAAATGAGACATCATATTTACTGATATGCTCAGCAACCGGCAAACTTTCAAAACGAATTTTCCGCCCATTTACTTCGGCGCAAAAATGATCAGTGTAACCAAATGGCCCTTTTGCGGCTTTGAATTTTACGTCTCGTTTTCTCGCCTCATTAACAAAACAAGCCGAGCGCATTTGAATTTCGGAGAACAAAAAATCATCTCTCATTTTTATCAGACCAATCCATGAAAAGAATTTCTCAAAGCCCGCACCAAACCAAGAATTTAACCTTCGTGAAAGGCGTAATTTTGGTAGTAGTGAGTTCGTAATTTCCTCAAGCCAAGTATTTAAGTGGTACGCGGAATGCATTCCGCAATCAGGACAATAAAATTTTTTCATTGTTACTTAAATTATACAAGACAGAAGAGATTTTTATAATCGTAAAAAAAACCGCTTACTCGTGATTGCTCACTTTCGGCGGTGGTTGGGCGAAGGAGGAAGTTATGAACATGTCCACCTCCTCCTAGTTTTTCTTGCTCTTGCCCCAAAGGGGCCCGAGCATAATCCGGTAGCCGAGGAAGATAAAGAAGAAAATGAGCCCATAGTAGAGCAACATGCTCAACAGCGGACTCAATTCTTCAACCGCCCCGTTGGCGACCGACCAGAGGGCTCCGGGCGAGAAGTAGTGAATCAACGCCAGCGCGACAAACGTCAACGCTGTGGTGGTGAATCGCGCCGGAGAACCGACGAAGAAACGAAACCAACGTCTCATTGCGAACCTCCTTTTTAAAAAACGGTAACTTGACTTTCTGCCACAATTATAGCATATATGGATATACCTGTCAAGTCATCTTGATTATATGTCGCAGCCACATGATAATTTCATAGGGTAGCCGAATAGAAATTTCATACCCCAGGGAT